>OGHE01001731.1_pt1 | contig 13062 bp, 8 predicted proteins | sample 1571431 | NCBI WGS metagenome assembly OGHE01 (sample SAMEA2581966, study PRJEB24529) | metagenome | biome: Human gut stool | place: China | collected 2011 | reverse complement strand
GACAACACCTCCGGTTCCGCCCGCCACTCTTCTCCGCCATGCCGTTTTCCGAGCTGCCGTCACCGAAAAACAGACGCCCGACAGTTTCGCTTCACAACCATTCCACGAATCAATGGCAACGAAAAAGAGATGAAAGGGAAATGGCAAATCTACCAAACGAAACACGACTAAAAATTAAAATTTTTTATTTGCAAAAAAAATCATCCGATTTTGTTTTTTAATAAAATAAGTTTAATTTTGAAATGTATTCGAAACACAATCGAAACACAAACAAGTTATATTTGAAAAGTTTTTCAGACAGAAGCGACACGGTAAACAGATGGTTACCATATATATAATGGAAGATGCGAAGGCCGGCAGGGCCGCAAACGGAGACTTCGGGACGGAGTCCCCGACCGGGTCTTTCCGGGCCTTCGAGGTGTCCAAACAACCGGATTTACAAAACGCGGACAAATAAAAAAATTATAATCGAAGAACTTAAAATGAAAAACGTATTAAAGTATCTGTTACTGGCACTCATCGCCGTCTCGCAACTCTTCGCCTGCGGCGGCAGCGATGACGAAAAGACCCCCGCGGATAATTTCGACGTGCAATTCACGGTTCCGGGGTCGGTAGACGTCACCGAAGGCGGCGAGTGCACTTTCGCCGTAAGTGGGGGGGGGGGAAAATCGCCCCTGACCACAGACACATTCATTCTTGAGTCGGACGCAGGCATCTCCTACGTCTGCCCCATCGTCAACACCTCTTCCGACAGTTTCACCGTACGCCTGGCCGACGGGTGTGAAACGGGTTACTACAAAGTCTTCGTCAAAAGAGACGCGCGCAAAAAATCGTTCGGAAGAATCTACATCAACATCGTCGAAGACATAGATTTCAAACCGGATGCAGGCACCACGGTCTACGGGATCGTGTCGTCGGCCGGCGTCGGCGTGGAGAACGTCGTGGTCTCCGACGGCGCGGAGGTGACCGTCACGAACGAGAAGGGCATCTACCAGCTCAAATCGGCCAAAAAGTGGGGATATGTCTTCATCTCCGTCCCGAGCGGCTACGAAGTTCCGTCCGTCGGGGTGCTCCCGCAGTTCCACCGCGCGCTCAAAAACAGCGCCGACGTCGTCGAACGGGCCGACTTCAAGCTCGAAAAGGTCGACGGACAGGACTCCTACAAGATCTTCATGCTGGGCGACATGCACCTCGCCAACCGAACGGGCGACCTGGGACAGTTCGCCCAGTTCACCTCCGACCTTACGGACTACATGACCCGCCACAAGGGCGAGAAGATGTATGCGCTCACCCTCGGGGACATGACCTGGGACCTCTACTGGTATTCGAACAGCTACTATTTCCCCCAGTACCTGAACACCATCAACAGCCAGATCAAGAATCTGCAGATCTTCCACACCATGGGCAACCATGACAACGACTTCCAGACCAGGTCGGACTACGATGCGGCGGTCAAATATGTGGATCAGATCTGCCCGACCTACTATTCATTCAACATCGGCAAGGTCCATTACGTCGTCATGGACGACATTGATTGCAGCAGCTACGACGGGAGCACTTCCCGCAACTATGTCAAGAGCCTCTCCGCCGAGCAGCTGGACTGGCTGGCGAAAGACCTGTCGTACGTGGCCAAGACGACCCCCGTCGTCGTTGCCATGCATGCGCAGGTGTTCTATCCGACCACATCGGGATTCAAGATCGACCACGATCAGGTCAACACCCTGCGGCTTTTCGACATCCTCGACGGATATACCGTCCGCTTCGTGACGGGGCATACCCACAAACTTTTCAACGTGACGCCCGACGCTCCGATCGTGGACGGGCATAACTTCCGGGAGTATAACTCCGGCTCGGTATGCGCTTCGTGGTGGTGGTCCGGCAACCTCACGCCCGGAATCCACATCGGAACCGACGGAACTCCGGGCGGCTACGGCATCTGGGATGTCACGGGAACCGATTTCCAATGTCTCTACAAATCGACCGGATGGCCCGAAGAGTACCAGTTCCGCAGCTACGACCTGAACAACGTGCATTTTTCGATGGCCGACGTTCCGCTGATGCCTTCCGACATCTCCGCTTCGGTCAAGAACGCCTATATGCAATATGTCAACGCCTATCCGCAGAACAACGACAACGAGGTGCTGATCAACATCTGGAACTGGAATTCGGACTGGACGTTGAGCGTCGTCGACGAAAACCGCAAGACGCTGCCCTACACCGAAGTCTGGGCCTACGACCCGCTCCATATCGCGGCGCTCTCGGTCAAGCGGTTCAACAACGCGGGACTCAAGTCGACCCCGTCGTTCATCACCGACAAGTTCACGCACTTCTTCAAGGTGAAGGCGGACGATGCGGACACCGACCTTGTGATCACCGTCAAGGACGAATTCGGAAACGAGTGGACCGAAAACATGCAGCGGCCGAAAGCATTCTCCACGGATGCCTACCGACGCAAGTGATTTTCGCTACATACCCAACCACAATCATCATTTACTAACCAACAAACACAGATCTTATGAGAGTATTAAGACCACTGGTTCTATCTCTTCTTCTGGTATTGGGAGGGGGAATAACAGCCCTTTCGGCCCAGAACAGGGAGGTGTCGGGAAAAGTCCTCGACGCCAATCAACAGCCGCTCGTGGGTGTAGCCGTTCTGGTCGATGGTACGACCAAAGGCGTCACAACCTCTGAAAACGGCACCTTCAAAATCCAGGTTCCGTCGGGAGAAGCCGTTCTCCAGGTCACCTGCCTGGGTTACCTGTCCCAGAAAGTGACGGTTCCCTCAAGCCGGAACAGCATCACGATCTACCTGCAAGAGGACGCCATCATGCTCGATGCAACCGTCGTAATCGGCTACGGCACGCAGAAAAAAGTCAACCTGACCGGCGCCGTTGCGACCGTAGGGAGCAAGGAGCTCGAAAACCGCGTCACCCATTCGCTGGGCAGCATGTTGCAGGGTTCCGTAGCGGGTCTCAACATCACCACCTCCTCGGGTAAACCCGGCAGCACGCCGGCGATCAACATCCGCGGCGTCAACTCGATCAACTCGGCCGACCCGCTCGTGCTGATCGACGGCGTGGTGGGCGACCTGAACCGCGTCAACCCCAACGACGTAGAGTCGATCTCGGTCATCAAGGACGCTTCGGCGGCAGCCGTCTACGGCGCCCGCGCAGCCTTCGGCGTCATCCTGGTCACCACCAAGAACGGCTCGGCCCAGGACGGCAAGGCGACGGTGCGTTACAGCGGCCGTTTCGGCTGGGAGGAGGCCACGACCTCGACCGACTACGAGAACCGCGGTTACTGGTCGGTCTATACGGTCAACAAGTTCTGGCAGGCCGACTCCGGAACGAACTATGTCAAATACAACGATCACGACATGCAGCAGCTGCTGGCGCGCGTGAACGACAGGACCGAGCATCCCGACCGTCCGTGGGTCGTCGAAGAGATCCGCAACGGCCGCAAACAGTGGGTCTACTACGGCAACTACGACTGGTGGGACATGCTCTTCCAGCAGCGTCGGCCCGTGCAGCAGCACAACATCTCGCTCAGCGGCGGCACGAAGGACATCAAATACCTCGTCTCGGGCGCCTATGACCGCCAGGAAGGTATTCAGCGCGCACATCCCGACGTGTATAACAAGTACAACCTGCGTGCGAAACTCGATTTTCGGATCAACCGGTGGGCAACGCTCTCGAACAACACGTCGTTCTTCTCGTCGAATTACAAGTCTCTGGGAGACGGCAGCGTAGACAACACCATCGCTTACAGCGCCCGCCACGCACTGGCCAACTTCCCCATGAAGAACCCCGACGGATCGTGGCTTTACAGCACGCCGTATCTCGATTACAAGATCGCCAACGGACGCCACATCCTGCTCAACGAGGGCACGCACCGCAACGTCGACCGCTCGAACGACTTCTCGAACACGACACGCCTGGTCATCACGCCGTTCAAGACGTTGAGCATCACGGGTGACTTCACCTACCGCCTCTACCAGAACCGCAATACGAGCCGCAGTTCCGCAATGAACTACCGCGAATACCCCGACGGGCCGCTGCTCGCCTACGACACGGGCGCCGGCATGAACCAGCTCGACGAAGTGGTTCAGACGCGCAACTACTATTCGGCCAATGTCTACGCCAACTACGACGAAACGTTCGGCGAGGCGCACCACGTGTCGGCAACCGCCGGATTCAACTACGAAACGTGGGCCAGCAAGAACGTCTCGGTGGCAGGCATCAACCTCTCCTCCATAAACCTCGACGACCTGAATCTGGCAACGGGCTCTCCCACGGAGGGCGCTTACGGCGGCGGCCAGAACGAATACGCCCTGGCAGGCTTCTTCGCCCGTATCAACTACGACTACAAAGGGCGCTACCTCTTCGAGGTGAGCGGACGCTACGACGGATCGTCGCGTTTCGCACCGGGCAACCGCTGGGGCCTGTTCCCCTCGGCATCGGCCGGATGGCGCATCTCCGAGGAGCCGTTCTTCGGCAACGCCAAAGACCTGGTGGACAACCTCAAGCTGCGCGCTTCGTTCGGCAGCCTGGGCAACCAGAACGTGTCGTCCTACTACACCTACATGCGCCTGATCACGAACAAGGATTTCAGCAACTACACCTTCGACGGCAGCATAAAGGGCAAATACTCCTCGCTGGGCGCCCCCGTGGCCTCCGACCTGACCTGGGAAACCGCCCAGCAGTGGGACCTGGGTCTGGATCTCACCATGCTGAACAACCGGCTCAACTTCACCGGCGACGTCTACATCCGCGACACGAAGGACATGCTGACCGACGGAATGGCGCTGCCCGGCGTATACGGGGCCGATTCGCCCAGCATGAACTCCGCCGAACTGCGTACGAAGGGTTATGAGCTCTCCGTCAGCTGGCGCGACCAGTTCAAACTCGCCGGCAAACCGTTCGAATACAGCGTCGGTTTCAACCTCAGCGACTACAAGAGCGTCATCACCAAATACGACAACAACCCGAACAAGTCATTGACCAACCTGACAAAGGGAGATTATTACGTCGGCATGGAGATCGGCGAAATCTGGGGCTTCAAGACCGACGGGTTCTTCAAGACCACCGAAGAGGCGCAGGCCTATGCCAAAGAGGTCGACCTGAGTTACAGCACGGGCCGTCTGACCGGCGGCTGGCAGGCCGGCGACCTGAAGTTCGTCGACCTCGACGGCAACGGCGTCTGGGGAGTCGGCAACGACACCGTCGACAAGCCGGGCGACCGGACGATCCTGGGCAACTCGCTCCCGACGCTCTCCTACGGCATCAACGCCTCGATCCGCTGGATGGGCTTCGACGCTTCGGTCTTCTTCCAGGGAACCGGCAACCACTACTGGTATCCTCACGGAGAAATGATGCCTTTCTGGGGCTGCTATTCCTATCCCTACCTCTCCTACCTCCCGACGGATTTCCTCGGCAAGGTATGGGCTGAGGACAATCCCAACTCCTATTTCCCGCGCGCAAGAGCCTATTCTTCATCGGGAGGTTATCTGAGCAAGGTCAACGACCGTTACCTGCAGAATATCCGCTACCTGCGCCTGAAAAACCTGACCGTCGGCTACACGATCCCCGCGACCCTCACCAAGAAGGCCGGCATCGACCAGATCCGCATCTATTTCTCGGGCGAGAACCTCTGCTACTGGTCGCCGCTCAAAAAGAACTCCAAGTACGTCGATCCCGAAGCGGCTATCAACCGTTCCGGCGTGAACAACAACGCCTACTATCCGTGGGCCAAGACGTTCATGTTCGGCATCGACATCACCTTCTAATAATTTCAAAATCCGAATACCATGAAGCGATTAATCATACTGGCAGCAACGCTGATTGCAGGATTATCGGCCTGCGACTCCCTGCTGGACAAAGAACCGTTGGATCGGGTGACGCAGTTCGACTATTTCAAGACAAGAAGCGACCTGGAACTCTTCTCCAATCCCTTTTACGACAACCTGCTGGACAAGACGCCCTACGATGAGCAGAACGACCTGCTCGTTCAGATGACCCTCTCCGATGTTCTCTACGGAGGCGACAAGCGCACCGTTCCGAACACCGGCGGCGGCTGGTCGTGGGGCAACCTGCGCCGCATAAACACCCTGCTGGAATATGTCGATCAATGCGAGGACAAGAAGGCTGTGACCGAGTATACGGCCCTGGCCAAATTCTTCCGCGCCGCCTTCTATTTCGACAAGGTGAAACGCTTCGGCGACGTACCCTGGTACGAGGTGCAGCTCGGCTCGGCAGACGAAGCGCTCTACAAACCGCGCGATTCACGCGAACTGATCATGACCAATATGATCAAGGATATCGACGAAGCCATCAACAGCGGCGGTCTTACGGAGGATATATCGACCTACCGCGTCAACAAATGGGCGGCGCTGGCGCTGAAAGCGCGGTTCTGCCTCTTCGAGGGAACCTACCGCAAATACCACGGCATCAACCTCGAAGGACATGACTACACCTATTATCTGGAGGAAGCCGCCAAGGCCGCCAAAACGATCATCGACGAAGGTCCCTACAAGCTCTACTCCACCAAAACTCCGGACAAGGACTACATGATGCTCTTCGCACAGGAGAATGCCAGCACCGAAGAGTATATCCTCGCCATCCGGAACAGCTACGAGGCCCAGGTCTACCACAATGCGACGGCCTACACGCTGCTGCCGACACAGGGCCGCCCGGGCTACACCCGCAAATTCATCAACATGTACCTGAAGAAGGACGGCACCGCATTCACCGACCAGGAGGGGTGGCAGACGCTGCCTTTCACCGAAGAGGTGAAGGACCGCGACCCGCGCCTGGCGCAGTCGATCCGCACCCCGGGTTACAAGCGCATCGGCGCCAAACGGGTGCAGGGTCCCGATCTCGGCGTCACGATCACCGGCTACCAACCCATCAAATTCGTTCAGGACACGACGGCCTCGGGAGGACAGATCGACCGCAACGACCGTTCGACCTGCGACATGCCGGTTTTCCGCTATGCCGAAGTGCTGCTCAACTATGCCGAAGCCAAGGCCGAACTGGGAACGCTCACGCAGAACGATCTGGCGATCACCGTCAACGAAATCCGAAGCCGGGTGGGAATGCGGGGCCTCGACATGAACGAAGCCAACAAAAATATCGACTGGTATCTTGAGTCCAAAAAGTACGGCTATCCCAACGTGACCGGCGCCAACAAGGGCGTCATTCTGGAAATCCGCCGCGAACGGGCCGTCGAGCTGATCCAGGAGGGTTTCCGCCTTCAGGATCTGTATCGCTGGAAAGCCGGCTATTGCATCGACCAGGACATTTTCGGCATGTATTTCCCGGGCCCCGGCGAATACAAGCTTGCGGGCAAAGAAACGGCCGATCTGATTCTCTATAAGGCAGGAGAGACCAAACCCCAAGCCGGCGAAGGAGTTTCGGTATACGAACTCGGTTCGGACATCATTCTCTCCGAGGGGGACAAAGGCTATGTCTACTATCACAAAACCGTAGAGAATCAGCGCCCTGGGTTCAACGAGGAACGCGATTACCTCTACCCGATTCCCAGCGGCGAGCGTTCGCTCAACCCGAACCTCACGCAGAATCCGGGGTGGAGCGACGGACTCGATTTTTAAGTCGGAAATAACCTAAAAAACAAGATTATGAGATTTGTAAAATATATGACAGCCCCGATCCTCATGGCGGCCCTGTGTTCCTTCTGGGGCTGCGACAAGGATGAGGACCACCTTTCCGAAGCTGTTCTGGCGAGCGCCAACACCTTGAATTTCGAAGCGGAAAGAGCGGCGGAAAAGATCATCACCATCTATGCCGACGCCGACTGGGTGACGGAAGTCCCCGACTGGGTGACGGTCACGCCCAACTCGGGAACCGGCGTCATGGACGTGACGGTTTCGGTGACCGACAACATGCGCGACGGCGCGGAGGACAACCCCCGCAAGGCCACCCTCGTCTTCAAGGGACGGACTCTTGCAAGCCGCGCACAGGTGCTCATCACGCAGAACGGAGACAAATACCGCGATGTGAAGGAGTACACGGCAGGTGAACTCGCCGCCCTGGCGGACGAAACGGTCATTTCCGTACCGTCGGCGATCGTCGTGGCCGTGACGACCAAAGGCTTCGTCATCAGCGACGACAAAAACACGGACAATATCTTCGTCTCGGACGCCACGACGGTTGCCGTCGGCGACAAGATTTCGCTCTTGGGCACCAAGTCATCCGACTCGCAGAAACTCGCTACGGTAATCGACTGCGACGAGGTGACGGTTCTGTCCGGCGGAGCGGTGAACTACCCCGAACCGGAGGACATCAGCGCAAAGATCGACGACTACACCTCCTCCAAACGGGGCTACGTCACCGTCAAGGGCGTTTTCAACGGCAGCACCCTCACCGTTTCGGAGGATGCCAAGTACTCGGTCAGCGTCGTGGACGCCCCGTCGAGTCTGGGCCTTTCCGCCCTGACCGGCCATATCGTAACCGTCACCGGCTACTACGCCGGTTTGGCCGAGCCTGTACAGCGCATCATGGCCACCGATGTCGAGGACAACGGCCTGAACGAGATCGTCTATTTCCTGGAGAACTTCGAATGGCTCGAACCGTGGTCCGTAGCAAGCGGTGTCGGCCAAACGGTCGAGACGGATAACCTCGATGCAAAAGCGACAGCGCTTACCTCCATAACTGTCGATGGAGTGACTGCATTCGACGCTGTCGAAAAACTCGGTTACAAGTTTATCTACGACAAGAACGACAACAAACGCATCTACCTCCAGCAGAACTACCTCAAATTCGGCAAGACCGGCAATCACGCAGGTATCATTCTTCCTCCGATAGACGGGGTTCCCGAAGCAAAGGACAATGTGACACTCTCGTTCGACTGGTGCGGAATGCGCCAGGGGTCCGGCAAGATCGACCCCGTCAATCTGATCGTCATCTTCGAGAACGGCAGCGACAAAGTGCAGATCGACATACCCGAACTGGGATGGGAGGATGGTCACAAGCTCGAATGGGTTCGCGCCGAAGTCAGCCTGAAGGGCATTACGGTCAACAAGGATACGAAGATCACCATTACGCAGACGCAGTGGGAAGTCGGAACAGCCAACCGCTGGTTCCTCGACAATATCAAAATATCCGAACCGATCAAACTCTGATAACAGGAACCCTGTAAAACGAAATCAGCCGTTGACCCGTGAGTCAACGGCTGATTTTTTTCAGCGGAGGCGCAAAAAAAACCGAAGTTTTCGCTCCGTTCCGCCGGCTACCGGCCCGCTCGCCGGAGGAAACACTCGATCGTGTTCTCCATCAGGCAGCAGATCGTCATAGGCCCGACGCCGCCCGGCACGGGCGTGATCACCGAGGCCTTGGGTTCGATGGCCGCGAAATCGACGTCACCGCACAGTTTGCCCGTCTCCGGGTCGCGGTTCACCCCCACGTCGATCACCACGGCGCCCGGCGACACCATCTCCGCCGTGACGAACTTCGGCCGACCGATGGCCACCACCAGAATCTCCGCCCCGCGCGTCACTTCGGCGAGGTTGCGCGTACGACTGTGGGCCATCGTCACCGTAGCGTTCGCGTCCAAGAGCAGTTTCGACACGGGAAGTCCCACGATATTGCTGCGGCCGATCACCACGGCGCGCTTGCCGGCGATCTCCACGCCTGCGGCCCGCAGCATCTTGAGAATGCCTTTCGGAGTGCAGGGGAGCGTGCAGGGCTGTTTCTGCCACAGCGCCGCAACGTTCAGGGGATGGAAGCCGTCGACATCCTTCTGTTTGTCGATGGCGGCGATCACCTTGTCCTCGTCGATATGTTTCGGAAGGGGCAGCTGGACCAGAATGCCGTCCACCTCGTCGTCGAGGTTCAGGGCCGTGATGATGTCCAGCAGTTCGGCCTCGGAAACGGACTCGGGCTTTCGGATCGTGGTATTGCGGATGCCCACCTCGGCCGAAGCCTTGGCCTTGCCCGTCACATAGCTCACGCTGCCGGGGTCCTCGCCCACGAGGATGACAACCAGATGGGGCACACGGCCGTATTTCGCGGGGAAGGTCTTCACCTCGTCCGCCATTTCAAGTTTCAGTTTCGCTGAAAGTTCTTTTCCGCTGATTATTTTTGCCATATATCGCTCGTATTATCTTTCCAAATCGTCGAAAGCCCGGTGGCCGATGTCGGTGCGGTGGAACAGATTGTCGCAGTCGATGCGGGCCACGTCGGCCAGCGCATTCCTCCGCGCTTCGGCCAGGTCCCTGCCCTTGCCCACCACGAACAGCACGCGGCCTCCGTTGGTGAGAATCCGCCCGCCGTCGGCCCGGGTTCCCATGTGATAAACAGCCCCTTCGACGCGGTCCAGGCCCTTGATTTCGTGTCCTTTTTCGTAGTCGCCCGGATAGCCCTTCGAGGCCAGCACGATGCCCAGCGCGGCGAAATCGTGCCACTCCAACTGCGTATCGCGTCCCTCGGCCACGGCACAGAAGATGTCGACGATGTCGCTCTTCAGGCGCGGCAGCACCACCTCGGTCTCGGGATCGCCGAAACGGGCGTTGAACTCGATGACCTCGATACCCCGCGCAGTCTTCATCAGTCCGCCGTAGAGCACGCCCTCGAAGGGACACCCCTCGACGATCATCGCGTCGGCCACGGGCTGCATGATCTTCTCCAGCGCATAGCGTTCGTCCTCCGCCGTCACGAACGGCAGGGGCGAATAGGCGCCCATACCGCCCGTATTGGGACCCTCGTCACCGTCGTAGGCCCGTTTGTGGTCCTGCGCCAGCGCCATCGGCCACACCTTGTGTCCCGAAACGAAGCACATGAACGAAAACTCGGGACCTTCGAGGTAATCCTCGACGACCACCTTGCCCTCGCCGAACTTGTCGTCGAGCAACATATCCCGCAACGCCGCTTCGGCCTCGGCCATCGTCAGGGCGATCACCACACCTTTTCCGGCGGCCAGTCCGTCGTATTTCAGCACTGCGGGCAGAGGACGCCCCTGCACATAGGCCAGCGCCCCGGCATAGTCGGTGAATGCGCGGAATCCGGCTGTCGGGATGGCATATTTAGCCATCAGCCGTTTGGCGAACTCCTTCGACGACTCGATGCGCGCCGCAGCCTTCGTCGGACCGAAGATGCGCAGCCCCGCGGCCCTGAAGCAGTCGACGACACCCGCCGCCAGCGCCACTTCGGGACCCACGACCGTGAGGCCGATGCCCCGCTCCGCGGCAAAGTCACGCAGGCGTTCCACCTCGGTTTCACGAATGGCCACACACTCGGCCTGCCGGGCGATGCCCGCATTCCCGGGTGCGCAGTAAATTTTTTCGACCTGCGGCGAACGCGACAGCGCGTCGACAATGGCGTGTTCGCGGCCTCCGCCGCCGATAACCAGTACCTTCATAAACAAAATTCCTTTTTATCGCAGAATAAACTCCGCAGATTCCGGCACTTTTTTCCGCAAAAAGTGCCACAAAAACTCTCCGACGATACCTCCGCCTGCCCGGAACGGTCTAACGCTGGCTCCGGGCGACTATTCGCGGGTTTGTAAACAAACCGTCCCCTCCGCTCGCGCTTTTAGCCCGTCCCTTGCCAACGGCTCCGGTATCCGGTCGGATTTCTGTACTACCCCAAAATGGTAACGCCGGTGATACTAATGCTTGAAGTGCCTCTCACCGGTGAATACCATGGCGATACCCTTCTCGTCGGCCTTCCGGATCGAATCCTCGTCGCGGACCGAACCGCCGGGCTGCACGATCGCCGTCACGCCGTATTCGGGGGCCAGCGTCACACAGTCGTCGAAGGGGAAGAAACCGTCCGACGCCAGCACGAGACCCTCGGTGACGCCTGCGGCATGCGCCTGCTTCAGGGCGATCTCCGCCGAGCCGATGCGGTTCATCTGTCCGGCGCCGACGCCCAGCGTCCGGCCGTCCTTCACCGCCACGATGGCGTTCGACTTCACGTGTTTGACGATATGCCAGCCGAAATTGAGATCCTCCATCTGCTCCGCAGCGGGCTTCGCCTTCGTGACGCACATATCGGCCGTAACGGCCTTCGTCGCCACGTCGAGGTCCTGCACCAGCAGGCCGCCGTTGACGCTCACATACTGTTTCGGGTCCACGTCGCCCTTGTCCATGCTGACCTCGAGCAGGCGCAGGTTCTTCTTCGCCGAGAGCACTTCGAGCGCCCCCTCGTCGAATTTCGGAGCCATGATGATTTCGGTACGGCGGTTTTTAGCACGGCCGTCGGCTGTCTCATTGTCGGCAACAGGCATGAATTCGCCGCGGCCGCAAGGTTGTATCTGCAAAGGTTTGACATCGTAGTCCTTTGTCAGGATGCGGACGACCGAAGTGGCGCGGATGACACTGAGATCCCAGTTGTCTTTAAACTGGGCGGTGTTGATCGGCTTGCTATCGGTATGCCCTTCGATATAAACGTCGATGTCGGATTGTTTGTTAAGGACTTCGGCAAGTTTGGCCAAAGCCTCCTTGCCACGCTTGTCGACACGGGCGCTTCCCGATTCGAAAAGAAGTTTGTCTGACATGGCAACGTAGACTTTTCCGTCTTTTTCGCGGACGGTCAGTTCGTCGCTACTGAAACCCAGGAGGGCATCCTTTACACTGTTGAGCAAGTTCTGTACCCGTTCAGTCTGTGCATTGATCATATCCTGTAGTTCGTTGATCGTCCGTTCGCGTTCATCCAGTTCGTTCATCTTCTGGCTCAGGAGTGAATTCAATTTTTCCTGCTCCGTCATGTTGGTGTTGAGCATGCTTTGATAGTTGCGGATGTTCTTGCCCATGCGGGTGGTATCCCGTTCAAGTGAAGCAAGACGTGAAGTGAGGCCGTCGTTGTTGTCACGGCAGTTTACAAGCTGATTCTGCAGGTCGTCTCCCCGGGCAATGGCTTCCAGGCGTCCGTTCTCGGCTAGCAGATACTTTTTTTTCGTTACACAAGAAGTGCAGACAAGCAGTACGGAGACTGCAACTAATAGAACTTTTTTCATTTTGTAGACAATTTTAGCGAATGTAATATTTATTACACATAACTAGTACTGGGTTTAGGATATTTGCAAATAATTAAACTATAATTAAGG
>OGHE01001724.1_pt1 | contig 13100 bp, 10 predicted proteins | sample 1571431 | NCBI WGS metagenome assembly OGHE01 (sample SAMEA2581966, study PRJEB24529) | metagenome | biome: Human gut stool | place: China | collected 2011 | reverse complement strand
AACCGGTAAAGTGGAGATTACCACAGAGGACTTTGAGGGTAACAGTGATCCGGAAAATGCGGAAAGAAAATACACCTACGCCTATCAGGTGCCGACGATTACAATCGAAGGCAATGAAGAAGCGCAGGACAAGATCCAAAAGGATTGGAACGCGTATGTGGAAACTTTTTTGGATGGTATCAACAATAGTGATTTCGGTACAGTTTATGAGGGCGAGATGTCGGGAGTGACAAGCTATGAAGAGCTTTCATTTCAGGTGATCCGTGCAGATGACAAGGTGATCAGCGTGGTATGGGGCAATGAGGGCTATAATCAGGGAGCACATGGCTGGTACATACAGGATTACAGAAACTATTATACGCAGACAGGAGAAAAAATTACCTTTGACAGTCTCGGAAACAGCTTCCGTGACAAAGCACTGGAACTGGTGACGAAAAAAGCTGCCGAGATGCAGGCGACGGATGACTGCTTCTTCCGTGATTATGAGAAGAGCATTAAACTGGTAGTGTTAGATGGTACGGAAAATATGGATACTATCTATCAGGAAATCTATGGAGCGGACATTGCAGGTACCGGCAATGGTCCGGCAAGCCCGACCTTCAGCATTACGGGAGATGGATTCGTCTTTGAATCCGGGCAGTATGTACTGCAGCCGTATGCAGCGGGAATTGTTGATTTCGAGATTCCAGCAGAGGATTTCGGGGATGCGTTGACGGCGGATATTTTCTAGTATATAATAAAAACATCGGGAATGAGGTCCTCCCGGAAACTTAGGTTTCGAACCGCCGAAATAGGATTTTATTTGGCTGATGACTTCTGCAGAACATGCAGGGGACACCAGCCTTTTTGCTGGAATCCAAAACGTCCTGCTGCGAGAAAACGGAGGAATTTTTTATGCTTACATCATTGGGACTGATCTTTTTATTGGGACTGCTTATGGCGGCGATCTGCCAGAAAATCCATCTGCCCCGCATCATTGGAATGCTGCTTACAGGTATCATTCTAGGACCATATGTGCTGAACCTGTTGGATGCATCGATTCTGAATATTTCATCACAGCTGCGACAGATCGCGCTGATCATTATACTTCTCAAGGCCGGATTATCTCTGGATCTGAAGGATCTGAAAAAAGTAGGACGTTCCGCAGTCATGCTGTCCTGCGTTCCCGCTACTTGTGAATTGCTTGCTTTTGTAATATTTGCCCCCATGATCCTGAATATCAACAGAGTCGATGCGGCGGTCATGGGTGCGGTACTGGCAGCAGTGTCACCTGCTGTGGTGGTGCCGAGGATGGTGCACCTTATGGAGAACGGCTATGGCACGGAGAAAAGTATTCCGCAGATGATCCTGGCAGGAGCTTCCTGCGATGACATTTATGTCATAGTGCTGTTTTCCACTTTTGTTGGAATGGCGCAGGGCGGACATGTAAATGCACTGGATTTTGCAAATATTCCGGTGTCAATTCTGACCGGTGTGTTGGTCGGTGCGTTGGTGGGATGGCTGCTGGGACAGCTCTTTGAACTGTTATATCGGAAGGGCAGTTATGTGCGCAATAGTATGAAGGTCATTATTATTATGGGGTTATCTTTCCTGCTAATGGCACTGGAGACGATGTTAAAGGGAATGGTTGCATTTTCCGGATTGTTAGCCGTGGTGAGCATGGCCTGTGCACTGAAGCTGCGGACACCTAAGGAAGTCACGGGCAGGTTGTCTGTCAAGTTCGGCAAGCTGTGGCTGGCAGCGGAGGTAGTACTGTTTGTACTCGTAGGCGCTGCGGTGGACATCCGCTATACCATGGAAGCCGGTCTTGCAGCAGTGGGCATGATTCTGCTGGCACTGGTGTTCCGTTCCGTTGGTGTGGCGTTGTGTCTGCTGGGAACGGAACTAGGTAAAAAGGAGCGCCTGTTTTGCATAATCGCTTATCTGCCGAAGGCTACCGTGCAGGCAGCTATTGGTTCCGTACCGTTATCGATGGGATTATCCTGTGGCAAGATCGTCCTGTCAGTGGCAGTGCTGGCAATTCTCATTACAGCACCACTTGGGGCATTGGGAATGGATGCCACGTACCGGAAACTGCTTCAGAAAAATGGAGAAAATAATATCATTTGACAGAAAAATCCCCCGGCAATTATAGTTGCCGGAGGATTTTTAAGGAGGATAGAAATTGTTTAAACTATGTTCTTTAGCCCATGGTAATAACTACGTTGTACTCTTCCTTGCCCTTTTCGTAAGGGATGATGTGTCCGTCAACAGCCTTGCCATCTACGGTCATGGATACCACACCCTTCTCCACATTCTGAGGATTCTTCACCTGAATGTGATAGGTGCCCTCACGGAACTTACGGGTGATGGAGAAATCACCGAAGCCCTTAGGAATACAAGGATCTACGGATAATCCCTGATGGGTAGGATATACACCAAGGATGTACTGGGAGATATTTACGAAAGTCCATGCCGCGGTACCGGTCAGCCAGCTGTTTTTCGCTTCGCCGTAGAATTTTGCATCCTTACCGGCTACCATCTGGGAGTATACATAAGGCTCGGTACGATGGATCTCGCTGATATCCTCGATGTATGCGGGACAGGTCTTACGGTAGATTTCGAAGGCTCTGTCACCTCTGCCCAGAACGGTCTCTGCGATGGATACCCAGGGATTGTTGTGGCAGAAGATACCGGCATTCTCCTTGTATCCGGGGGGATAAGAGGATACTTCACCAAGTTCGAGGTGATACTCCGTGTATGCAGGTTGTAAGATCATGACACCATACTTGGTATCCAGTCTTTCTTTTACGGAATTCAGTGCCTTCTCGGCAAGCCCTTCCTTTACACCGACACCGGCGAGCACACAGAAGCCCTGAGGCTCGATGTAGATCTGACCTTCGCGGCATTCCTTGGAACCTACCTTGTGACTGTAAGCATCGTAAGCACGAACGAACCAGTCGCCGTCCCAGCCATCCTTCAGGATCGCATCGTACATTGCCTGTACTTCCTTGCGTGCGCGGGCAGCTTCATCAGCATCACCCATCAGCTCGCACAGCTGGGCATATTCTTCACCGTATTTTACGAACATACCGGCAATGAATACGGATTCTGCCACGGGTCCTTCACTGGGACCGAAGGTCTGGAAGGATTCTCCGGGATGAGCGGAGAAGCAGTTCAGGTTCAGACAGTCATTCCAGTCGGCGCGTCCGATCAGAGGCAGATCGTGAGGGCCTTTGTGGTTGATGATATAGTCTAAGGAGCGCTTTAAGTGATCCATCAGAGGAGCAGCCACGCTCATATCGTTGTCAAAAGGAACCATCTGGGTCAGGATGGAGGTATCACCGGTCTCTCTTACGTAAGCACTGGTACCTGCAATGAGCCACAAAGGATCATCGTTGAAGCCGCTGCCGATATCGGAGTTGCCCTTCTTGGTCAGAGGCTGGTACTGATGGTAAGCACTGCCGTCCTGAAACTGGGTGGAAGCGATATCGATGATACGCTCTCTTGCACGATCCGGGATCAGATGTACGAAGCCGAGCAGATCCTGGCCGGAATCACGGAAGCCCATGCCACGACCGATGCCAGACTCATAATAAGAAGCGGAACGGGACATGTTGAAGGTTACCATGCACTGATACTGGTTCCAGGTGTTGACCATGCGGTTTACCTTATCATCAGCAGAAGCTACTGTGTAACGGGCAAGTAACTGTTTCCAGTAAGCCTGCAGTGCTGCAAAAGCGTCCTCTACCTGGGCGTCGGTCTGGTATTTTGCCAGCATTTCCTTGGCACGGGTTTTGTTGATCACACCGTAAGACTCCCACTTCTCGTCTTCGGGATTCTCGATATAACCCAGTACGAAGATGAAGGTCTTGGTCTCACCGGCTGCCAGATCTATATTGATCTGATGAGAAGCGATGGGAGACCAGCCGCTTGCCATAGAGTTTGTGCACTTGCCGTTCTCAACCGCTTCGGGAGAATCTGCTCCTCTGTACGCACCCAGGAAAGCATCTCTACTGGTATCGAAACCGTCAATTTTCGTATTTACAGAATAGATTGCGTAATGATTACGACGTTCGCGGTACTCGGTCTTGTGGTAAATAGTGGAATCCTGTACTTCCACCTCGCCGGTACTTAAGTTACGCTGGAAGTTCTTCATATCATCGTCGGCATTCCACAGGCACCATTCTACATAAGAGAATACGGACAGCTTCTTGTCCTCGGAGCTGCCGTTGGTCAGAGTCAGCTGAGAGATCTCACAGTTATCATTCAGAGGAACGAAAGAGAGCACGGAAGCCTTAACACCGTTCTTGGAAGAGGTGAAACGGCTGTAACCGATACCGTGACGGCACTCGTAAGAGTCCAGTTCGGTCTTCGTAGGCTGCCAGCCGGGATTCCATACGGTATCTCCATCCTTAATGTACAGATATTTGCCGTTGATGTCTGTCGGTACATTATTGTAACGATAACGGGTCAGACGCAGCAGCTTGGCATCCTTATAGAAGGTATATCCGCCGCAGGTGTTGGATATCAGACTGAAAAACTCGTTGCAGCCCAGGTAGTTGATCCAGGGAAGCGGAGTCTTGGGAGTAGTGATGACATATTCCTGATGCACATCATCAAAATGACCATACTTCATAAGAAAATCTCCTTCTTTCATGTTGTTGTATGTTGAGTGTTTACTTTTTTATTGCGAACTGCTTAATGTTCAGTAAACGATTAAGTAATCCGGAATTCTGATTTGTATTATACAGAAGCAGTGCTGAAAATGCAATACGAATCTTGAAAAAGCCTGTAAAATGCGCAATATATACAAATACGCAAGAAAAACATGGACAGAAGATACAAAACAAAACGGATCTTGAAAAAAGCAGATTTACGAAACAAAATAATAGCAAACGTTATCGCATACTTTTCCATTATATAGAAGAAACCCGATTGCTGCACAAGCCAAATGTACAAAAACCCCCATTTGAAATTGTTAATTATAGACAAAGTGGATACTTTTTAGAAAAAAACTGCAAAAAAGTATTGCAAAATGCTCAAAGATGGTATATATTAAAACTACGAAAACGATTAAGTTACAAAACAGGTCGGATGAAATGACGAAGACATGAAACAGGAGAACGGTATGGCATCATTGAAAGACATTTCCAAGATTTGTGGAGTCTCCGTTGCAACTGTCAGCAAGGCACTGAACGACCACAAGGACATTGGAGAAGAAACGAAAGCAAATATCAGACGGGTAGCCAAGGAGATGGGATATTCCCCGAACCTTTCTGCCAGAGCACTGAAGACGAACAGAACTTATGGAATAGGAGTCCTCTTCGTAGATGAAGCACAAAGCGGTCTGACCCATGATTACTTTTCCAGTGTACTGGACAGCTTCAAAAGGACTGCAGAGAAGAGCGGTTACGACATTACATTTATTAACAGCTGCAAGAACCGTCCGGATCGGATGTCCTACCTGGAACACAGCAGGTACAGAGGCTTTGATGGAGTGGTACTCGCTTGTATCGATTTTGCAGATCCCGAAGTCATCGAATTAGTACAGAGTTCCATCCCGGTGGTCACCATTGACTATCTGTTTAATAACCGTATCGCGATCATGTCGGACAATGTGACAGGTATGAAAGAACTGCTGGAATACATATATAGCAGAGGACATAGGAAAATTGCCTATATCCACGGCGCAATGTCAGCGGTTACCTCGGGGCGGTTATCCAGCTTCTACCGGACGGCAGAACGACTGGGGCTACAGATTCCCGATGAGTACATCAGAGAAGCGGCTTACAGAGATACTGCCACGACCTATCGTGTGACTAACGAATTACTGGATCTTCCGGATCCACCGACATGTATCATTTATCCGGATGACTTCGCTTCTTTCGGAGGCATCAATGCTATCAGGGAGAGGGGGTTACAGATTCCCGAAGATATCTCGGTGGCAGGATATGATGGGATTCAGTCCGCAAGACAGCTGGAGCCCAGGCTGACCACAGTCCAGCAGGATACCGAACAGATCGGATGCTTAGCAGCCAGAGAACTGATCAGCCTCATAGAGAGACCTAAGACCACCATTATCGAACAGGTCATAGTACCCGGTAAGGTAGTGGAAGGCAAGTCGGTAGCACAGATTCCGACAGACAAATAATCAGGCATTTATATGGAAGCGTAGCAACCGCAACCATATGAAGATAAATGCAACAAGCACTTACAACAAACATTCAACAAAAAATGGGAGGAAACAAACATGAAGAAAAAAGTACTTAGTGCTTTACTTACAACCGCTATGCTTGCCAGCATGCTGGTAGGCTGTGGCAACAGCAACGATGCTCCTGCAGCAGCTTCCAGTGAGGCAGCACCCGCAGCATCCACCGAAGCAGCAGCTTCTACCGAGGTAGCTTCTACGGAGGCAGCAACAGAGGAAGGCAAAGTCTTCAACATCTACTGCTGGAACGAGGAGTTCAAGAGCCGTCTGACAGATCATTATCCCGGATATGAAGAAGTAGATGGAACCACCGGTAAGATCGGTGACATCACTGTAAAGTGGAACATCACTCCTTCTGATGACAACGCTTATCAGAACAATCTGGATGCAACACTGTTAAAGCAGGCTGATGCAGCAGCTGATGACAAGATCGACTTGTTCCTGGTTGAGGCTGACTACGCATTGAAATATGTTGATACCGACTACACAATGCCTGTTAAGGATCTGGGCATCACCGATGCAGATCTGGCTAACCAGTATCAGTACACCAAGGATGTTGTTACCGACTCCAACGGCAATCTGAAGGGTGTTTCATGGCAGGGCTGCCCCGGCGTTCTGATTTACAACCGTGAAGCTGCTAAGGCTGTTCTGGGAACCGATGATCCTGCAGAGGTTCAGAAGTCTGTATCTGATTGGGATACCTTCACCGCAACCGCTGAGAAGATGAAAGCAGCCGGTTACAACATGGTATCTTCCGTAAACGATACTTATCGTGTATACTCCAACAACGTATCCGGCAAATGGGTACAGGATGGCAAGATCGTAATCGATGACAACCTGATGAAGTGGGTTGATGACTCCAAGAAGATGGTTGACGCTAAGGAAACCGGTACCTTCGACCTGTGGTCTGATGACTGGAGCAAAGGCTTCTATCCCGATGGCAAAGTATTCTGCTACTTTGGACCCGCTTGGCTGATCAACTTCTCCATGGCAGCTGATACCGATGGATCTATCGCAAATCAGGGTGGCTGGGGCGCTACTGAAGGACCTCAGGGCTTCTTCTGGGGCGGTACTTGGATCTGCGGTGCTACCGGAACCGACAACGCTTCTCTGGTTAAGGATATCATCCTGAAGATGACCACTGATGAAGACATCATGAAAGAGATCGTTGTAGCTGATGATGATTTCGTAAACAACAAACCCGCTATGGAAGCTATGGCAGCAGATACCTCTTATCAGAGCAAGGTACTGGGCGGACAGAACCCTCTGGCTATGTTCTGCGCAGGCGCTGAGAAGATCGATCTGAGCAACCTGTCTGCATACGATCAGGGATGTAACGAAGAGTTCCAGCATGCTATGAAGAACTACTTCGATGGCAAGGCTTCTCTGGATGATGCACTGAATCTGTTCTACAAGGCTGTAGAAGAGAAGTATCCTGAGCTTACTCACTAATCCGCAATGCTAAGCGAAGAGAGACACCATAAGGAATTGAGAACCGTGCCTGCCTGGCTGGTCAGGTAGGCACGGTTTTTCTCTCAAAATTCCCGGTTGGCAGAAGCTTTTTTCAGAAGAAGATAATTAAGAACAAAAAGAAGAGAGCTGCTGCGAGCCTGATCGGAAACAAAGAAAGGCACGAAAAACGTAAAGTCGCTAAGAGAGCATGACGGCAAAAGGGAGGAATCATTATGGCAAAGGTAAAACGCGGAAAGGTGGTACGCTATAATAAGTGGGGGTATATTTTCCTGATCCCCTTTGTAGTAGTGTATGTATTATTCCAGTTGATCCCGTTGTTCAGGACATTTTATTACAGCTTTTTTGAAAATTACCGTTCCGGACTGACACAGATCGGACCGAATTTCATCGGATTTGGTAACTATGCAAAGCTGTTGTCCAATCCGGACCTGTGGATGTACACCAAGAATACATTGATCATGTGGATACTGGGATTTGTACCGCAGATCATCATATCTCTGCTTCTGGGTGCATGGTTCTCGGATCCCAGCCTTAGATTAAAGGGACAGAGATTCTTCAAGACAGTGATCTATCTGCCGAACCTGATCATGGCTTCCGCATTTGCAATGTTGTTCTTCACGCTGTTTTCTGATGGTGGTCCTATCAATGAAATGCTGATGCAGATCGGAATCTTAAAAGAGCCATATCAGTTCCTTACAAACGTATGGAGTACCAGAGGTCTGGTAGCATTGATGAACTTCCTGATGTGGTTTGGTAATACAACGATCCTCCTGATGGCAGGTATGATGGGTATCGATACTTCCCTCTTCGAGGCAGCCGAGGTAGACGGAGCAACCTCTACCCAGGTATTATTCAAGATCACATAACCTTTGTTGAAGCCGATTCTGATCTACGTAATGATCACATCCCTGATCGGTGGTCTGCAGATGTTCGATGTACCTCAGATTCTGACCAACGGTAAGGGCGATCCTATGAGATCCAGCATGACCCTGATCATGTACCTGAACAACCATTTGTACAGTAAGAACTACGGAATGAGTGGTGCGTTGTCTGTAATGTTGTTCATTATCACAGGTATCCTGAGCTTGATCGTATTTAAGTTCTCGAACGGCAAACAGGATAAGTAGGAGGTGGCAGAAATGTTGAGCGTAGAAACAAACGAGACAAAAAAAGGTCTGGGCATTCATGCCAGAAGAGCACTTGCATATATCGTACTGGTTATTATGAGTTTTCTCTGCCTGTTCTGGTTCTATATACTGTTTGTAAATGCAACTAGATCCAAAGGCGAGCTGACACAGGGATTTACCCTGCTGCCCAGCACACATCTGATCCAGAACTGGAAGGGTGTCATGGCAGGAACCCTGCCGGTAGTCAGAGGTATGATCAACAGCCTTGTAGTAGCAACCTGCAGTGCTGTGCTGTGTACCTACTTCTCTACCATGACCGCATATGCGATCCATGTATATGATTTTAAGTTAAAGAAGTTCATGTTTACCTTTATCCTGGCAATCATGACCATTCCTACCCAGGTTACCGCACTCGGATTTATCCAGTTGGTAGCTGATATGAAGCTGGAGGATAACTTTATCCCCCTGATCATTCCGGCAATCGCAGCACCCGCTACTTTCTTCTATATGAAGCAGTACATGGAAAGTGCATTGCCCCTGTCTCTGGTAGAGGCAGCCAGAATCGATGGTTCCGGTGAGTTCCGTACATTTAATTCCATCGTATTGCCGCTGATGAAGCCGGCAATCGCAGTACAGGCGATCTTCACTTTCGTAGCGAACTGGAATAACTACTTCACACCGGCACTGGTTCTGCATGATGACAAGATGAAGACATTACCTATCCTGATCGCTCAGCTGCGTTCCGCAGACTTCCTGAAGTTTGATATGGGTCAGGTGTATGTAACGATTGCATTCTCTATCTTCCCTGTTATCATCGTATACCTGTTCCTTTCCAAGTACATTGTCCAGGGCGTGGCAATGGGAAGCGTCAAGGGTTAATATTTCGCCAACAACATTCAATACATAAATCTCTCCTGAAAAGCGGCACTCTTCCCCGGAGTGGCGCTTTTCGCTTGCAAAAAAACGGGGAAACGGGTATAAAATAAAGAGAAGGGTGAACGTGTATTTTGAGGAAGAAAGAGGTAATTGCCATGCAGATGTATGAGGTGACAGCGCTGGCACCGGAAGGACCGGAGGAAGTCTATCAGGCGATGGTGTTTGCAGAGGATGAAGATGATGCCTTGAACCAGCTGGAGGAACAGCTGAAAGAGCAGAAGATTGCCCATGGAATGTGCATGGCGGAAGAAGTGTAGTGTGAAGTGTGAAAAGAACTTCTGATCACTCAGAGCAAGGGCTCTTTCGTGAAGAAGTTCTAAGTTTCACACGCAAATTTGCGCCAATGCGCAAACTTTGCAGGTTATGGAAGGATGTGAGTGTTGCAAATGGAAAATTCCTATCGTTTTTTTGAGAATAAAGATTGTAAATATTTCCCCTGCCACAAGGGACTTGCAGATTTCAACTGCCTGTTCTGCTACTGCCCCATGTACCGCTTGGAGCACTGCCCCGGGAATCCCAGGTATTTCGAGAAAAATGGCAGACGGATCAAGGATTGCTCGGGCTGCACCTTCCCGCATGATCCGGAGCATTATGATACGATCATGCAGATTCTGCGGGAGGCATAACACATTTTTCTGGAAAATAAACACGTTTTTTGCACATTTTTCTAAAACTAAAAGCCGATAGTCTGTTTTGACAGATTACCGGCTTTTTATGTGCGGAGACGGTGGGATTTGAACCCACGTGCCCCGGAGGGCTAACGCATTTCGAGTGCGCCCCGTTATGACCACTTCGATACGTCTCCAAAGGATTACAACGTAGATTATTTTATCTGAAAAATGCCGGTTTGGCAAGGGGAGAAACAAAAAATCCTGATTTTACCGCCAGAGCGATGAAAATAATATATGTGGTAATAATAAAAAAAGATGTTGACAGAACAACATCCGCGTAGTATATTGCATTTAAATACTTTGATAGTCAAAATAATTTGACGAAGAAAGACTTTAAATGCATAAGGAGAGCAAAAACATGTTAGAAAAAGTAGCAGCTATCATCAGAGAACAGTTAAACCAGGAGAATGTAGAGATCACAGAGGCAACCCGTTTCAAGGAGGATCTGGAAGTGGATTCCCTGGATCTGTTTGAACTGGTAATGGCATTTGAGGAGGAATACGGAGTGTCCATTCCTTCCGAGGAATTGGAAAATATGGCAACAGTAGGTGATGTTATCAGATATATTCAGGAGCAGGCGTAAGGACTGCATATCTGCCCTCATGTGGGCTTAGACCTTTTGACCCTGGTATCATCAGAATATGTAATATAACGCAGAACGACGAGAAGGATCAGAAAGACAATGAGAACAAAGATCACGGAACTTCTACAAATCGAATATCCCATTTTCCAGGGCGGCATGGCATGGGTGGCGGAACATAAGCTGGCGGCAGCGGTATCGAATGCCGGAGGCTTAGGCATCATCGGTGCCGCTTCCGCTCCGCCGGAGGTCGTCCGGGAGGAAATCCGTAAATGTAAAGAGCTGACCGACAAGCCCTTCGGCGTGAATATCATGCTGCTCAATCCCAACGCAGAGGAAGTAGCGAAGATTGTCGTGGAAGAAGGAGTAAAAGCGGTAACGACTGGTGCTGGAAACCCGGGAAAATTCATGGAACTGTGGAAGAATGCCGGAGTGAAGGTCATCCCGGTGGTAGCCAGTGTGGCTATGGCGAAGATGATGGAGCGTGCCGGAGCGGACGCTGTGGTGGCGGAAGGCATGGAGAGTGGCGGACATATCGGTTCTACCACAACCATGGCACTGGTGCCGCAGGTGGTGGATGCGGTGTCTATCCCGGTGATCGCAGCCGGAGGTATCGCCGATGGCAGAGGAATGGCGGCGGCTTTTATGCTGGGAGCGGAAGGTATCCAGATGGGCACCCGGTTCGTCGCATCAAAGGAATCCATCGTCCATGAAAATTATAAGAATCAGATCATCAAGGCAAAGGATATCGATTCCGTGGTCACGGGAATGTCTACCGGACATCCGGTGCGTTCCCTGCGCAACCAGATGACCAGAGAGTATCTGAAGTTGGAAAAGGAAAATGCAGACTTCATGGAACTGGAAAAGCTGACGTTGGGATCTCTTAGGAAGGCAGTGCAGGACGGAGATACCGTAAACGGAACCCTGATGGCGGGACAGATCGCAGGACTGATCCGCAGAGAACAGACCTGCCGTGAGATTATTGAAGAAACAGTGCAGCAGGCTCAGGAGTGCATAGCGGCACAAGGACAGCATAAATAAAATATAGCGACAGGTAACCGCTGACAACAGATTTCGAACAGTGACAGGCAGCGTAGTTATATGGAAAACGGTGCATTATAAAAAATGTGCTGTAACCTAGGAGAACAATAGCATCACATAGTAATAGGAGATGACAAAATGAGCAAGATTGCATATTTATTCCCTGGACAGGGATCTCAGTACATAGGAATGGGAAAAGAATTCCATGATACTTACCCGGAAGCACAGGCGGTATGGAAGCTGGCGGACAAGGTACTTCAGAATCTGTACTGGCAGGATAAGCGGGAAAAGCAGGCGGATAGCGGACATCCGTACTCTATGGAGCAGCTGACCTTTGAAGAAAATCCTTATATCAACATTACGGAATATACGCAGATCGCCATGCTGACCATGGAAGTGGCTATTCTGAAAGTATTGGAGGCAAAAGGACTGAAAGCAGAGATGGCAGCAGGCTTAAGCCTGGGAGAATATGGGGCGCTGGCTGCCGCTGGTGTGATGGAATTGCCGGACCTATTCCGGATCATAAGGATGCGTGGTATCTATATGCAGGAGGCCTATCCGGAAGGTGGAGCCATGACAGCAGTATTAGGGCTGGACGGAGATGCTGTGGCAGCAATCTGCGAACAGACAGCAAAAGAAACCGGCAAAGTCGTCTCCGTGGCAAATTATAACTGCCCGGGACAGATCGTGATCACCGGAGAGGCAGATGCAGTAGAGGCGGCATCAGAAGCGCTGAAAGAAACAGGTGCAAAACGCTGTATCCCCTTAAAGGTTAGCGGACCGTTCCACTCAGCCCTGTTAAAAAATGCAGGAGAACAATTGGCAGAAGAACTGAAAAGCGTCAAGCTGTCAACCCCTTGGATTCCTTATGTATCCAACGTAACAGCGGATTATGTGACAGATGCGTCACAGGTTGCGGAACTGCTGAAACAACAGGTATCCAGTCCCGTACAGTTCACACAGAGCATAGAGCGCATGATCGCGGATGGCGTGGACACTTTTATAGAGATCGGCCCGGGGAAGACACTCACAAGCTTCGTCCGTAAAATTGACAGAGATGTCAAAGTATACAATATCGAGAA
>OGHE01001718.1_pt1 | contig 13142 bp, 10 predicted proteins | sample 1571431 | NCBI WGS metagenome assembly OGHE01 (sample SAMEA2581966, study PRJEB24529) | metagenome | biome: Human gut stool | place: China | collected 2011 | reverse complement strand
AGGGTTTGTATCCATAAACCCCAGATGGGGGGGATTTAAGGAAACGGATTACATGAATGCTTCTTCCAGTGTTTATGACGGCACGGAACAGTCCGGCCCATCTTCCGGGCATGTAGAGGTAAGATCTGGTGAATTTGACCTGCGCGGATATGAGATCGCACGCTCACAGTTTTTTGACAGCACGGACCGTATAACCGTTACCTTCAGCCAGGGAGATATCCGCTTTTCCGCTCCTGCCGTCCGCAAACTTGACAGCACGCTTGTGGAACTGCTCATACATCCAAAGAAACTGGTCTTTGCCGTAAGGAATGCGGGGAAAGACTGCCGGAATGCCATGCAGTGGTCTAAAAAGAAAGACGGCAAAAACTCTCCACGTGAGATCAGCGGAACTGCATTTCTTCCCACGCTCTATTCCCTCCTCGGCTGGAACGATGACTGCCGTTACCGCATTACGGGGGTAAAGCGTGGCAGCGGGAATGATGCCGTACTGCTCTTCAACCTTTCCGAACCGGAGATATTCATCCCCAATGACATGGTCGCTGCACCGGATGCGGATCCGGCCGTAAAACCCTTTACGGACAACCAGCAGAGAAATGTCCGGGCCTATCCGCCTGACTGGGCAGACACATTCGGGAGCAATTATTACAGCCACGCACAGGCAGAGGAACTTGCCGGATTCACCGGACGTAAAGACCCGGATACCTCCCATGCCCCGGTAACATACAACGACACTGATATACAGGTCACCAGTAAAAATGACATCGAAAAGAATATTAAACAGATCATGTCAGATATGAAGGAGAACACAGATGAACATACAGACAAACGATGAAAAGAATACCATTCCCGTGACCGAGGATGATGCTTTCAGCTATGACGGGTATCAGGTCGTCCGCGGCGAGTTCTTTGCCCATACCTACGAACCGTCCTTTACTTTTAATTCCAGCAAGGTATCCGTAAACACCGCATGCATAAAAAAGCTGCCGGATACGGATTTCGTGCAGATACTCGTAAACCCGGATGAAAAGAAACTGGCGGTGCGTCCATGCCAGGAGGATGAGAAGGATTCCTTCCGGTGGTGTTCCGCAACGGCAAAACGCTCTCCAAGACAGATCACCTGCCGTATCTTTTTTGCCAAAGTCGTGTCGCTTATGGGATGGAATTCATCCTACCGCTATAAACTGCTTGGGAAGCTGATACGGTCAGACAATGAACTGCTGTTTGTCTTTGACCTCACAACGCCTGAGATCTTCGTGCGTGAGGAAAAGGAAGACGGAAAGATAAAAGCATCCCGCACGCCAAGCTATCCGGAAGAATGGCAGAACCAGTTCGGTGTGCCTGTCGAGGAACACCAGAGCAGTTTACAGGTCAACATGTTTGACGGTTATGCGGTGTTCGGCATCTCCGAAAACAATACCGCTGAACCGGAAGAAGAAAAAACAGAACATCCAGAAAAGGAGGAACAGCATTATGAACAGAGAAACCTCTTTGAAGCCGGTCCTATGCATTGACTTAAAGAAAAACAGAATACGCATACACAAGCTCACGCTCCATATGCTCGGTGACCCAGAGTATATCCAGCTGCTTGTAAACCCACAGGACAGCATGATTGCCATAAGGAAAAGTGTGCGTAAGGATTACCTTGCCCACCGTGTGCGCTACAGTAAAGCCGACAGCCGTTACTGTTACGAATTATACAGTACGGAGCTTTTACAGGCATTACAGCATACAGGCATACATCTTGAGGACAACCACAGCTACCGTATCTACGGTGCACTGAATCCAAAAGAATGCCTGGCCAGCTTTTCCATGAATGAATGCGTACTTGTAGATGATATGACCCGAACGGAGGAATCAGTATGAACAACAGACCAGTCCCGGAACTTCAGACGGATCCGGAATTTGATGAGCTAATACAGCCAAGGGAAGAAAAGTACCTGGAAGAACTCGAAGAAAACATCTTTGACCACGGATGCCTGGAGCCTGTATGCGTGTGGAACGGTATCATACTTGACGGCCGTCTGCGGTATAAAATCTGTACGAAATGGGATATCCATTTCAACATCCGGCGCATCATATTTGAAAGCCGTGATATGGCAGTCTCTTTTATCTGCCATGAACAGCTCAAACGTACAGACCTTACCGAGGAATACAAAAAATACCTGATAGGCAGACTGTTCCGTGCGGACATGAATACCGCCAGTGATGAATTCATGAAAAAACATCCTGACACGGAACTGAATGCAGACGGACAGGTATCACAGAAATATGTCCGTAAGACAGATATTGCCACCATCATAGGCAATGAATTTAATTTTGGTTTTTCCACCGTGACAAAATATGATATTTATGCCCGTGCGGTCGATGACCTGAAAAGGAAAAGCCCGGAGATCGCAGAAAAGATATTAAACGGGAAACTCCGTGTATCCCATGAAAATATCATAGAACTCTCCCGTCTTCCCATTGAGGATATCAACGGACTGAAAAGGCTCTTGGACAGCGGGTCTATAGACCGCATCGGATACTCCCAGCTCCGGCACGAACTCAGGTGGCAGAGGCTTCCCACCGGAAAACCGGACTCAAGAAGAATAAAACGGGAAAAGGAAAGTGCCGAAGCCGGAATTAAGCAGATGCCCGCCACTGACCCGGATGCGGAACTCGAAAGCCTTAAATTTACGATACCTTCATGGTCAAAGACCATATCAAGGACCATGGAGCTTACAGATTTTCCTTCCACCTCAGTTAATGCAAGGCGTGAAGTGAAGATGCAGCTGTTAAACCTAACAAGAAAAATAACCAGACTGCTTTCGCAGCTTGAGGAGGATGATCCAGATGACAGAAGAACAGACAGCCGGACAAACGCCACAGGCCATTGACCTGATGCAGTTCGTCCCAAAAGTACACTTTGAACAGATTCCTATCAGGAATCTCGTATCCAACCAGGAATACCAGCGCAACCTCTCACAGCACCATGTCCAGCGTGCTGCCGCCAACTTTGACATGTACCAGATAAATCCCGTAAAGGTCAGCCGGAGGAACGGCATCAACTATGTATTCAACGGGCAGCACACCATTGAGATCGTTGCCCTCGTTTCAGGATCCAGGGAGACACCCGTGTGGTGTATGGTATACGATGACCTCGGATATGAACATGAAGCGGATATCTTTGCAAACCAGATGAAATATGTAAAGCCCCTGCTGCCTTATGAGATATTCATGGCAAACATAGAGGCTGGCAATGACAAACAACTCATCATCCGTGACCTGGTGGAATCCTATGACCTTACCATCGCATCTACCACGACACCGGGCGGTATCTGCGCTGTCGCAACCCTGGAAAACATCCACGACAAATACGGCTATCATATGCTCGACCATGTCATCCGTCTCATTGCAGCCACATGGGAAGGGGCATCCCAGTCCTTCAGTGCAAACATGATGAACGGACTGGCACGTTTCCTGAATGCTTACGGTGATGCCATAAAAGATGATGTATTTAAGGAAAAGCTCGGAAGGATATCCATCAAGGAACTCGCCCGCACTGCAAAGGACAGGCGTTCCGGCTCACTCGGATTTGCGGAAGCCATACTGATATACTACAACAAAAAAAGCCGGAATCCGCTTACCTGGGATAAACTTTATACCCATAAACTTCCGCATAAAAAGGACATGGAAGAAGAACCATCCGACATTCCTGAACCTGGGGATGCGGACGGTGAAAGCAGCCAGATGGAGCTGTTTGGACTTCATGACAGCGGGGTTTCCGGGTGATCTACACGGAAACCTTTACCTTGCTGCCTTCCTGAAAGAAGAACTCATATTTCTTTGCACCAAGCACCGTCACTTCCGCAAGGACAAGCTGTGCGATCTCCGGGACGAATCTGGTAAGAGGTTCATTTCCCACGGCTTCCATCATCTGCCCCGCCCTGATCTTTTCAAGCGGTGTCCCGTCCGACTTCATCTGCTGCCATCTTTCCATATGCTTATCCCTGTCTGCCACCAGTCTGTTGAATGCTTTTACAAATCCCTTTTCAAGGTCTGCATTATCAACGTAGGCATTCGTGCATGCCACTTTCCCATCTTTCCTGTGGTTCTTGCACTGCCACTGTACGATTCCCCTTGATCTCCATGAATGTCTCGTGAACAGGCTTCCGCATTCCTCGCAGAACACCTTCTCACAGAACGGCATGCAGTCCGCACCGTAACTGTACCTGTCCGTGCCGTGCGCTTCCATGAACCGTTCCCTGCGTTCAAATTCTTCCTGCACCGCATTCCATGTCTGCTTATCTATGATCCCCTTATGGCTGTCCTTTACATAGACCTGCGCTATCTCACCGTTGTTTTTAACCTGTCTCTTGGTAAGGAAATCTGCCGTATAGGTCTTCTGCAGAAGCGCATCGCCCATATGCTTTTCCTGTTTCAGGATACCCACGATTGTGCTTGGATACCATTTCGTCTGTCCGTTGCATCCCGGAACCTTCTCTTCCGTCAGTTCCTTTGCGATCTGTGCCGGATTGATGCCGATAAGGAAATCCCTGTAGATGCGTCTTACCGTTTTTGCCTGTTCCTTATTGATGACCAGCTTACCATTCTCATCTTTATCATATCCTAAGAATTTGAATGTATTCAGATGCATCTCACCATTCTTGAATTTGGTGCGGATGCCCCATTTGCAGTTCTCCGAAATATTTCTTGACTCATCCTGGGCAAGCGAGCTTAATATCGTGAATAGAAGCTCGCCCGTGGAATCAAGGGTGTTGATGTTTTCCTTCTCGAATATGATGCCGATTCCAAGGTTCTTTAATTTTCTGGAATATGCCAGACAGTCCTGCGTGTTTCTGGCAAAACGGCTGATGGACTTTGTAATGACAAGGTCTATCTTACTGCTTTCGCAGTCTGCGATCATCCTTTTGAACTGTTCCCTTTTCTTTGTGTTGGTTCCTGAAATACCCTCATCCGCATAGATGCCCGCCATTTCATAATTTTCATGGTCATTGATATATTTAGTGTAATAATCGACTTGTGCTTCAAAGCTGTGGAGCTGGTCTTCCTGATCCGTGGAAACACGGCAGTAGGCTGCCACCCTTATCTTCTTTTCCTGTACCGCCCTGCGTCCTGTTTCACGCTGTCGGTTTCTTGCTGGTATAACTGTAACGCTTCTTGCCATTCTTATCATCCTTTCTCTGAATATAAATATCTTTTTTGATTTCTCCCCATCCCCTGATAACGGAGTCAGGTATCCTTGTCCCCCTGCAGAATGCCACTCCTTTCCGTTTTGCCCCGTTGCATATCCATATGACCTTATGGCTTTTCGGATTTACATGGCGGACCAGTCTGCTTCCGCAGAGTCCGCAGAATATCTTCTTTCTGTACGGATATGCTTCTTCCGTATTTTCCGGTATTGCTTCTGGCACTTTCTTCTTATGCCTTCTTTTCCATGAGCTCTCCTTCAGATAGGTGAATTCCTTTGTACCCTTTACGGAAGGTTTCTCATCAATATACATATTCCCGTCAAAATGCCATGCTTTCCGAAGCACCCCGTCCGGAATGTTTATCCCTTCGCAGAATGATTTCCCATGCCGCTTTGTACCGCTGCACCCCCAGTTCAGTCTGTTGCCGTTACTATAGATGCGTCTATAAAGCGGATGTCCGCATTTTGCACAGAATATCCTGTTCATGTATGGGTAGTTCTCTTCCGTAAAATCTTCAATAACAGATCCTTCTGCAAGGTAATCCCGCTTTGCTTCAATGGCATCCTGTGCCTTCTGCCAGAGTTCGGGGGAAACAATTGCTTCATGGTCATCCTCGATATACCATGCATCTACTTCTCCCCTGTTTCTCACCAATTTTCTTTCTTCATTCACAAAATGCTTATGCATGATGTAATCACCCTTGTAGATCTCATTTTCAATAAGACGGAACACCGTGCTGTCGATCCATTCTGCACCGCCTATGGTCTTTACCTTGTTTTCATTCAGATACCGTTTGATTGATGCAGGAGTATATCCGTCTGCTGCCATCTCATAGATCTTTCTTACCCATGCTGCTTCCTCTTCGTCTGCAATATAGACTCCCCTTTCGTCTTTCGTATATCCAAAAGAACGCTCAAGGTACTGTACCGGAATACCTGCCTCGTACTTTCTCTGGTACACCATCTTTGCACCAACGCTTCCGCTCTCACTTTCTGCCTGTGCAAATGCAGCAAGGATCGTAAGCATCAGCTCGCCTTCCCCCGACAGGGTATTGATATTCTGAAGTTCAAAAAAAACACCTACATTCAGTTCTTTCAGCTTTCGTGTAGCTTCCAGAACGATTGAGGTGTTTCTTGCAAAACGTGATACCGATTTTGTTAATATAAGGTCTATCTTTCCTTTTTGTGCATCAGCAAGCATCTTCTGCAGACCGGGTCTTTTTTCCTTGAACCCTGATATGGCAAAGTCACTGTAGACTCCGGCATATTCATAAGCCGGGTTCGCTTTTATGACAGTTTCATAATGCCTTATCTGGTTTTCCAGTGAATTTTCCTGTTCATCTGCATCCGTTGATACACGGCAATAAGCACATACCCTTAGTTTTCTCTTCTGTTCCCTGTTTCCTTCCCTGATCTGAATTTCCACAAGCCATGCCTCCTTTCGTTTTGGTAGTCTATATATCACTCTGAAAGCCAATAATAGCAAGTGTTTTCTCGGATACCTTTCACCTTTTTATCCTTGGCATAAACTGAAAAAAATACGGCTGACAGCCATTCCTGACCATCAGCCATATCCTTATCCTAAAAGCTCGTTTACCCTTTTCTGCACTGCGGAATAATCGTATCCGGCAGCACTGATTCGGTTCTTACGCTCCGTTCCGTTTCCCCAGTCACCATGAATGACTTCCCTTGCGATCTCATCCACGGATTTCTTGGATGGCGAGAGCTTTTTATTCACGATGCTCTGGATGGCAGAATAATCATATCCCGCCTGAGACAGACGGTTCTGTCTTTCCGTGCCATTCCCCCACTTTCCGGCAATGACCTCTGCTGCGATCTCCTCGTTTGATTTCTTTGCCGGAGCACTGCTGTTTCCCTTCGCATAACCATTCAGTCCTGCTGCCTTGATCTTTGCCGGGAAATCCACATAGCAGTAATCCTGATCACAGGTCTGTCCGTTAATCTTATTACTGCGGATAAGGTTCGTCTCACCGCCAAACTGCCAGATCTGTGTTTCCGCACCGCTTGCTGGGGACGGCTTGCTCTTTCCCCATCTGGCAACCCAGTGGGTGTAGCGAGTAAGCTCCACATCGTTCATCTCGCTGTTAAAAAATGACTCGGATGAATAAATACCGACCCAGTATCCGGCTGCTTCCACTTCTGAACAGAATGCCTTGATGATCTGTGTCAGTGTGTTCCTGTCATTCTTTGTGATCATGCTTCCTTCCACATCATAAAAAACAGGATATTCAAACTTCTTCCCCTTAAGGAGTGAAAGGAAATATCCTGCCTCTTTCTTTGCTTCTGCAGTACTTCTGGCATTTCCATAAAAATATGCCCCTTTCGGAAGTCCGCATTCCACGCATTTCTTATAGTTTGCCTCAAACTGGCTGTCCTTATAAAGCCCGGAATCAGCACCTCCGGCTTTGATAATGGCAAACTCAACGCCTTCCTTACTCTTAGCCCTTGCAAAGTCAAAACTGCCCTGCCATCTGCTTACATCAATTCCAAATCTCTGACTCATAATATGATCCTCCAATTCTTTGTAATAAAATAGGGAAGGTGCTACCCTTCCCCGTTGTCTTTGTCATCTTCTGCCCGGTCATGGAGCTGTTCCAGAACGGCTTTTATCTTTGCCGGAACAGGCAGTCCCAGATGGGATGCATTCTCCAGAAGGGATATCCCTTCATTTGAGATGTAGAAGAAAATAGCTGCCGTCCGAAGCACGCTTCCGGTGCCGATGACATGTACATCCATAATGTTTGCAATGCCGACCATAAGGAAAATTAACACCTTACGGCAGATTCCCTTAAAACCGACTGCACTGGACAGCTTCTGGTCACTGATTGCACACATCACTCCCGTGATATAATCAATCACCACAAACGCAAGCAGTGCATAAAGCAGGCCGTCACATCCGCCAAGGAAATAGCCGAGCCATCCCCCGACTGCCGTAAATACAAACTGTACCGCATTCCAGAATTCCTTCATCGTCTTGTCCTCCTTTGATTTTTTGTATGAAAAAAGCAGCTAACCGTAATGGATAACTGCCGATTTCCGAAAATTATTTTATTGTTCCTGTAAGATATAGGTTATCTTCATTGTCTTATCTGCCGTCTTGGTAACCGGGGCATCAAGGTTATTGATGGTTGCCAGATAATTACACATCATGTACCAGCCGGACGTTGACCATGTGCCATAATCACAAAAGTAAATGAGTGGTTCATTTCTTACAGGAGTCACGCTCATCGTATAACTGGAATTAAACAATGTCTGTGTCTCCGGTGGCATAATCTCATTCGTTGCCAAATCCGCAATCAGAAGCTGTTCATAACTGTATTCGTAATAAACCCGTCCGTTGATCACGAACTTTGGCACGCCATTGATGTTGGTCACATTGGTCCGCTTCAGCTTTACAACATTGGCCGAATTCGTGATCTGGATTTTATACACATCATACGGGGCATCATACCCCCTCAGCAGAAGATAGCCTTCGGTAACGAACATTCCCCAGTTTCCTTCCGTCCTAAGATATTTATCCGTAGTGTTTGTAATTTCATACTGCTTGATTTTCCAAGTGTCCACTTTTATTTCCGTTATAAGAAACTTTCCCTCTGGGGCAGTCCTGCTGTTGCTGCTCGTGCAGATATACAGACAATCATTTGACGGATCATAATTATATGACCAGTAGCCTATCTGCAGTTCCGAGGATAGCTCCGCCAGTTCGATTTCTTCGATAAGCGGTTTCGTGGTATAAATATTATCAAGAATAGACACCGTCTTTAAAAATGCACGTCTTTTTGTGATGTGGATATGGTTCTTATCTGCCACCTTGAAATAATACACACAGTCCTTTGCCCTGTCGATTAGGAATATCAGCTCCGTTTTTCCAATCGTCATACCAGAATATCTGCTGCTCGTGCTTGCTCCTGTCCTGTCAGGGTACACATACTGAAGATTGTCTTCTGCAATGGACTGCATCAGTAAATTGTCCCTGATTGGACTGGTATTTTTACTGCCGTATGATGTAAGACCACCATTTCTGTGTGTAAGACAGATGCTGGCAATCGTGCCGTTCGCCTGACTGGTTGCAAAATCATATACATATTTCACATACCTGTCTTTCAGATTTACTTCCGATTCTGTCTGGTTGAATCCGCCACGGAAGGTATTCTTTGTGTTGTTCTGCATTCCATGTGAAGCACAGCCGACAAGGTTTGCATCTGCCGGGGGATAATATCCATCCGCATTCTCCGGTATCTCCCTGTCGAAGCACAGGATTCCTCCGAGCAGTTTTTCATAATATGGCACAAACTCATTTAAGAACCTGTTCGGTCTTTTGGAAAGTCCGAGCGGTTTCAGGATGTCCCTTAGTGCATTGGTGACCATATTGCTGTTCTGGTAAGTCTCCACCTCACCCGTATTTACATCAGTAAGTTCTATTCTTGTTGTTCCCTTGAGCATCGTCATCATCTCCATTTCTATAATTCATGATAAAGGATGTAAGCGTTGCATCGCCCGCAAGCCAGAAACGGAAGGTTATCGTCTTTGCTTCCAGCAGTCCGGCATACAATTCATCCAGATTCATGGTGAGAAAATCCGCCATCGGGGTTTCATCCGTAAAGGTCTCCCCGTCATAACTGTACTGTACCGTGATTTCTCCCTCATATTCTGCATTCAGTGCCTTGATTCCAATAACCGTGCCGTCCGAAAGATCCGCCATGCATTCAATATACTGCTTTGGCGGTGTTCCCGTGATCACGGCATTCAGAGGAAATGCCCTGCTGTCACTCCAGCTTAATACGGAAGGAAGTATCAGCCCTTTTATCAGATTCCACTCCGGCATCTTTGCAAATCCATATTTTTTAAACAAAAGTGCATTGACTTCTGTTTCTTCCAGTCCGACAAGCACATCCGCTGTTTCTGACAGCTCCTCATTTATGATCTGGTTCTCCACCGTATACAGTTTTCCGTCCCCGTCTTTTATGAGGAGTTTAAACGGGACCAACAGGTCAATCGGTGTGTATTTCACTTCAAAGGTCTTACTGTCCGCATAATACTGGAAAGTAATATCCGGGGAAGCTGCATCGGGCTTTGTGAAAGTATAGTTCTTGTCTGCACTAAACCCAAAACCGCCATCATAGCACTGGACAGGAACAGAAATCATATGAAGGGAAATATCCCCCGTGTCCCAGAACAGGAGGTCATACTTTAGCTGGTAGTCCGCCCCGGATGCATTGTAATGCGACCATCCTTCCCACCGTATTTTCAGGAAACGGTAATAACTGTATAAAGTCCCTTCTTCCCTGTAAAGCGATCTCATTCTGGTATCACGGTTATCCACTTTAAGGTGCGTGGCATCACTGCCGATTCCCCAGTAAGAATCACCATGTGCATAAATATACGGCACGGCTTTTCCGAGGAACGTGAAAAAATCCGCACCGCTCACGGTAAGCGTACCGCCATCATAGTTGTTGCTGTCCTGTAACAGACAGGTCATGTTGGTGATACCGGCCGAAAAAATATCATTTATATTGTCATAGTTCATAGTGTAAATTCCACTCCTTTCACTCCGTCAAAGCCGGATATATCAACCGTTGTCCTTTCCAGAAAACCTTCATCCACTTCATCCGTCACGGCTTCCTGTGTCTGTTCAGTTACTGCTTTCAGTTCAAAGAACCCGTTTTCAACGGTAATGGTATCTGGAAATTTAACGGAAGTCTCTGCCGTAGTGATTACAAACTGCGGACGGACTGCTGCGGTATAACCATTGACTTCCACCCCGTCCACCCTTGTGAAGTATGAAATATCGATCACGAGGTCTTCTGCATATCCGTGATCGAGGGATTCCGGTCCTGACTTCTGTACATACCGTTTCCGCAGCATGAACCGTTCTTCCGTATTGACCGTGATATATCCGTTATAATTCGGATTTCCCCGCACGCTTGTAAGTACAAAGGTTCGGAGGATCTCCGTGATCCATGCACGATCCGTAAATGCATCCGCTTCATAGTTCTGGTCAGCAATCGGAATATTTCCGATTGTCTGTGTCAGTCCCTGTGTCTTTTTGGACGGGAATGTTACGGATGCCGTATCCTTAAACACATCAGCCACAAACGGTACATCCGTAATGCTGATATTTCCAATATTCTCATTGATATTGATGCGTCCATTCCAGTCTCCCAGTCCTGCTGCGAGTCCCTGACCACTGATGGTTGCCCTGATCTGTGCCTCACCGATCTTTGCGCTCCCTGATGATATCTTTAGATACATGGAAAATGTATTTGAACTGTTCTCTATGACCTTTGATATCGGAAAAAACAATGTCATAATATGCTTTCCATACAGACAGGTCTTTGTCGGCATAAAGGTATCAATGGTTTCATTATTTATTTTGTATATGATGGAAAGCTCCGGAAGTTCCGGCTCTGGGTTTTCTTCTTCCGTTTCTCCATCTGCAGTGGCATCCTCCGGCTTTATTACTTCGAGAAGCATCTCGCACTGGAACGCTGCCGTTGTGTCCTCCGTTGCAGTAAAATCAATATCCATAACATTCGTCAGTGGCTGTCCTATTTCAAACGGGGCAACATTTACAAAGTTATAAATAATGGTCCTTCCGCTTTCCACGGAATTGATAAGACCCGTAATGTTCTTATCGTTCTTGCTCTTGGCAGATGCAAGTCTCGGATTTTTACCCACGCATTTCAGTGTCGTCTTTCCGTAGATCTTACACTCGATGCTTGTAATGCAGCTTATTTTTGTTTCGTCTGCATGACCGCCTGAGAACTTAAGGATATCACCGACTTCCATTGCCGGATTTCCTATGGTGTTACTGTCAAACGGGACATAATTTATCTTCTGCAGTGCCGTCAGGATTTCCCGCAGGATTTTCTCCCTTACGGATTTCAGTCCGAACTGAAGAAGCGGATTGATACCGAGGTTCATTGTAAGGGCATCATCCTTTTCCATTGCAATATACTCTGCCGTCTGGCTGATCTGGTTCGTGGATGACACGGCAGTATATCTTGTAACAAAATCCGAATAACTGCTGTCAAACCTTTCCTTCTGCTCCACATTCCATACGGACTCATTTCCATATCTTTTGAGAACCAGTTTTCCATACCGGTCTATCTGGCAGAAACAGCCTACCACCTGTGCCACATAAAAGATCAGATCACGGAATGTTTCCATGTCATTATCAGAATAAACACCGAGGGTGGTTTTTCCATTTGGGAGGGCGTTGATCTCCGCAACCGTCTGTGCCAATTCAACCTTACATGCATCACACGCAGCCTTTAGAAACTGATATGGCGTTCCGCTTGAAGAATCCAGCTTCAGCGTTTTTTCAAACCGGAGCATATGATCATAGCCTTTCAGTTCCAATGTCCGTACCTTCCTGTTTGCTTCGGAGATCTCATAAATTCCCATCGGTATGGTCTCTTTTGTCCCATCCAGAAGTGTCAGGCGGTAATAAAGCCTTACCTCTGCATCCTCAAGGGTATAACGGTCGATTTCCGAAAACAGGCTGATTCCCATTTCAGCAGCATAAACCGTTCCGAGTTCTATCTCCGTATTACTGCAGCACTGCCACTTTATGTAGCCGGAACCTTTCACGATATCCTTAGCCGTAAACGGATATTCCTTTCCGGCTTTTGTCGTGATGGTCCCGTACCATTCATATTTTCTTGTATTCTGCCTTACGGCATTCTTGAATTTTTCTGATACCTCAAACACCGTATCCGCCTCCTACATTTCTTTCAGGGAAAAAGATACCGTCCACAGACCTTTGTATGATGTATCCTTTTCCAGCTTTGCCTTAAATCCAGTAATATACATTTCTGCTTCTTTTAAGTCCAAGGTTTCCGTATCGAAATATTCCACTGCGATCTTCGGCAGTTTGGAATATACCGTCAGAAGTTTTACCCACTTCGGTGATACTGAAAAAGAGACG
>OGHE01001707.1_pt1 | contig 13218 bp, 14 predicted proteins | sample 1571431 | NCBI WGS metagenome assembly OGHE01 (sample SAMEA2581966, study PRJEB24529) | metagenome | biome: Human gut stool | place: China | collected 2011 | reverse complement strand
CCCACAAGCTGACATTTATCTCCAATCAAATCGGTCAATAACCTGCTTATCCAGCTCGGTATAAATGCGCTCGGCGGAAATATTCTGGATGCTCTGCCGCATGTCCAGCGCGGCGCGCTCGGTGGCTTCCTCCAGAGCAAAATCCAGCTGGGCGGCCAGCCGCACCGCGCGCAGGATGCGCAGGGCGTCCTCGGCAAAACGTTCTTCCGGGTCGCCCACGCAGCGCATCAGGCAGGCGTGCAGGTCACTGCGGCCGCCGTACAGGTCGATCAGTCCCTCGCCGGGGGCATAAGCCATGGCGTTGATGGTAAAATCCCGCCGGGCAAGATCCGGCTGCACCTGCGGCACAAACTGCACGGCATCCGGGTGGCGGCTGTCATGGTACTGGCCATCCACACGGTAGGTGGTGATTTCGTAGGGGGTGCCGCCCACGATGACGGCAACGGTGCCGTGCTTTTCCCCCGTTAAGATCTGGCGGTAGGCGGAAAACACCGCCCGCACCTGTTCCGGTCTGGCAGAGGTGCATATATCCCAATCGCCGGGGGTACGCCCCAGCAGGCTATCCCGCACGCAGCCGCCTACGACATAGGCTTCAAACCCGGCGCGGCGCAGTGCCCCCAACAGGCGGGATGCCGCCGCGGGAATGCTGATTTTGATTTGCGGTTCATGGCCAGACAAGGCGGTCACTTCCCCTCTGCAAGTATTTCAGCCGCACGGCGGTTTATCAGCCAAAGTTCCATTCTTCGGCAAGGTCTACGCAGCAGGCCACACAATCGCCTTCCTCACGCAGGGCGGCAATCTTAGCTTCAGCTGCTTCGGCATCCGGCATCCAGGTAACAATAAAAAAGTTCTCCGCCGGAACGCCGTAATACACCCAGGTGCCATCGGCACGCACCAGGTCTGCCAGGTGGTCCAGTTCCTCGCCGTCGGTCAGGCCCTGGCCTTCTTCGGCGTAAATCATTTCCGGCTGCACCTGCATGGAATCGATCACAGTAATGCTGCTGTTGATGTAAGTATCGCGGTCGGTGCTCTGGTCGCTGTTTTTCCACGCGGTGGCAAACGCTTTTACAAGCAGCTCCCGCACTTCTAGCATTTTATCGCCTTGCTGATACATGATAACTCTCTGCCTTTCCATTTATAAATATATGAATACAGTATAACACGAAACAGGCCTGTACGCCATAAGAATAGAAAGAATTTTGGCGCGCGCTCCGTAGGGCAATGCCGAGCAGTGCTTTACCCCCGCCGCATATACAAAATCGGGTACGGGCCGCCCTGTTCATCCAGCTCACTGCGGCGGTATACGGCAAAGCCCATGTGCCGGTAAAAACCGGCTGCCGCCGGGTTCTGCTCGTTCACGGTCAGCTCACTCACGCCGTACTGCTCCATGCCAAGGCACAGCAGGCGGGCACCAAGGCCCTGGCCGCGCGCCTCCGGGTCCAGAAAGAGCATTTCCAGCCGGTTCTCCTACACGCCCATAAAGCCGACCGGTGTGCCGCTTTCATCCTGCGCAACAATCAGGTGTTCCACCCCGCACAGGGCCTGCGGAACATAAGTACGGATAGCGGCAATTTCCGGCGCAGACAAAAACAGGTGGGTTGCCTGCACAGAGCGCTGCCATACCTCCACCAGCTGTTGGACCAGCTGCGGGGGCCGGGCAGAAACTTCGGCTATTTTCACGGTGATATCCTCTCTTTTGTTTTATGCCCTAAATCCTGTAATAACAAACAACGGGGAGCTGCCAGGCAGTCCCCCGTTGCTTGTTATTATTTAGTTGAACTTAAAGATTTTTTGCGCCACATGGTAGCCCCACAGGGTGATCTTGTGACCCAGCGTACCGGGCAGGTTGCAGGCACCGGCGACGGAATAGCGGCACTTGTTGTACACGCGCTCATCGTGGTTTTTCAGGTACTGCCACAGCTCGGTCTTTTTTTCAAAAGCCTCCGGGCGGCCATCCATCGTCAGGAACACGCTGGAGATCGCCATCATCATGGACAGATAGTTGAACATGTAGGCGCGCAGCTTTTTCTGTCTTTCCGGCAGAGCATACAGATCCACCGCGTCGATCATGATCTTGGTCACGCGCAACTGCTGGTCCACGCGCTTGACCATCACGCTCTCATTCACGCTCTGGTCATCACGGCCAATAAAGTAACGGTACAGGTCAATATCCATATAGTACAGACGCTGGCAGAGCGGCAGCGGCTGGTAGACGAACACGTTATCAACATAGAAGGTATGCTTGGGCAGCTCCAGGCCGCTGTCACGCAGGATCTGGGTGCGGTAGATGACGGTGTGCATCAAAATGTTCTGGCTCGGCGGGAAATGGCCGATCTCATCCCAGGCAAACACACGGTCCTGCGGCAGAATACTCTTGTAGCTGACGGTGTGGTGGGTGTTATCCACCACATGCTCGTACACATAGTTGCACATCAGCAGGTCCACCGGCTGCTCCATGGCGGCAAAACCGCGCAAGGTCTGCATGACCTTTTGCAGAGCTTCGGCATCCAGCCAGTCGTCAGAGTCCACGACTTTGAAGTACATACCGCTTGCGTTGCGGATGCCCTGGTTGACACCCTCGCCATGGCCACCGTTTTCCTGGTGGATGACCTTGACGATGTTGGGGTATTTTTCAGCATAGGCATCGGCAATTTTGCCGGTGTCGTCCTTGGAGCCGTCATCTACAAGGATGATCTCGGCCTCCTCCCCGGCGGGCAGCAGCGTTTCTACGCAGCGGTCCATATAGGCTGCGGAATTATAACACGGTACGGTAAAGGTGATCAGCTTCATAACAGGCCTCAATTCTTATAGTTTCATGCTTATTTGCGGGGTGCGGGGCCGGTCTGCTGCACATTTTGCAGCCAGTCCTGCCAGGTGCGGCTGGCAAAATCCGCCGTTTGGGTAATCTGCGGCCAGAACTCTGCCATTGGCTCATCATAAATGCCAACGGTGGCGAAACCGGCGGCGCGTGCGGTGGCAATCCCCACGGGGGAATCCTCAAACACGGTTGCCTGCACGGGGTTCTGCACACCAAAACGGTGCAAAGCATCCAGATATACATCCGGCTTCTTTTTGCCGTCAGGGTTCTTGCAGTCCACCGCAAATTCAAACCAGCGCATAAGCCCGTGGGAGGTCAGCGCGGCTTCGATCAGCGGTGTTTCGGTGCCGGATGCCACGCACATGCGCACACCGCGTGCGTGCATGGCTGCCAGCACCTGCTCAACGCCCGGCTTTACGGTGGCTTCCTGCGCATAGCCGTACCGCGCTTCGGCACGGATCAGCTCTGCGCATTCAGGCTCCGTCAGCGGCACGCCAAGCCGCTGCACAAACATCGCGGCGGTTCCTTCCACCGTAAGAGTCATGTTGGCCATGCGCTGTTCATGGGTGATGGTTTTGCCATATTTTGCAAGGATGCGGTCCGTTACATGGTCCCACATGCCGGTGGAGCACAACAGGGTGCCATCCATATCAAAAATTGCGTAAGGGGTCAGTTCCACGGCGTACCTCACAATCGTTTTGGGGTGCAAAATTGTACCCTGCAATAAGCAATACGTTTTAAGGATACTAAATTTTGCAAAAAAAAACAACCCCTCCGGCATAACCATTGCCGGAGAGGCCGCGCACCGGGTGGGTGGCCTGGTGCCTGCTTGCTTGTTTCAAGGTGCAACAAACAGTATTATGGTGAATCAATCATCCATATCTTATTTATGCCCTATTCGTGGTAAATTCCGGTCAGAGCCGCATCCTTCTGCGCACAATTACCGTGTGCGGGTCCAATCATCGAGAACGATACGGTACCGTCTTAGTACTCCCGGTCGAAGCGGCAGAAGTCATGAACGCCGGAGGGGATCACGTCGTTGTAGACATCTTCCGGCAGGTTATAGGCTTCCTCACTGTCCAGAATACCACGTACCCACTTTGCAAACGAACGAAGGTTCAACATTGCAACCCCATCTCCTTTCTGTCTTTATTATATCCAGCGCAGGGGGATTTTGCAATGCACGTTTTGTACAATCTTACAAAAGTTTTTTGTATGTTATAAACCTTTTCGTTATTTTGTATATTTTGCAGCTGCATCTGTACGCGTCACGCGGACATTTCGTCTTGGTAGTCCTCCCATGCCTCCTGCATGGTATCGGCGGAAAAAAGGAACTCGCCCGTTGCGGAATAAACTTCAATGTGGCCTGCTACATACCGGAATTGTGCTGTCATGGGAACCCCTGCCTTTCTGCTTTGCTATGGTTTTATTATAGCAGACATCCAGGGCGATAAACCGGACTTCCAGTCCTCGCAGACGAAAAAGCAGGGTGATAAAGTGTACTTTAAGCCTTTGTGCGGGCCACATAGGCGGCAAAACCGCGCAAAAAGCGCATCATACCCAGCACCCACAGGCACAAAAGGAACCAGAGTGCCGTGTATTTTGGGCACACAAGCCCGGCAAGGTTGCCCCATTCCTGGCTGTAATCCCACACCTCAACATGCAGCAGACGGCGGCAGGCAAGCCCGGTGCCCAGTTCCAGCACCGAAACTCCAACCGCGCCGATCCCCGCCAGCAGCGGGGTGGGCAGTGGCAGGCGGCCGAGGGCATCCAGTGCGCAAAGGCAGGCCCCGCCCGCCAAAAACATCGTCCAATGGGTTGTGCCGCGCCAGGCGATCTCCAGCGCAAGGTACGCGGTACCGCCCATGGCAAACAGCACCAGCTGCCCCGGCGCAGCCAGACGGTGGAAACAAACAGACATACAAACGCCCCCTGTACAGTATGGAAGAATGACCCAGTCATCCTTTGCCATAGTATGTGCAGGGGGCGCAGTTTGTAACCATTTTGTAATAAAGTTACAGCATTTTATTTGGACAGCTTCTTCAGCAGTTCGCTGCGGGTATCCCACAGGTTCTTGCTCAGGTCAACATAATAGCGGTGCGGATTTTCAAAGCGCTTTACTTCGTCCCACAGGGTGCCCACCTGGGCTTTGCAGAACTTGCGGATATCAGCCAGGTTGGGGCTGGTGTAAACGCGCTTGCCGTTCTCATAGATCGGGGTGGAAATGCAGCGGGCAGTGCTGTTGACATAGGTGCATTCCTTCCAGGTCTCGATGGGGTCAAACAGGGTAATGCCGTTCTTGGTATCCACCACTTCGTCTGCCATAGTGATCAGGTCTGCCTGGGCTTTGCCGTCCTCATCATAGATACGCCATACCTTTTTCAGGCAGGGAATGGTCATCTTTTCCACGGATTCGGAGAGCTTCATCTTGGGGGTATAGCTGCCGTCATCCTCTTTCACTGCGGCCAGCTTGTACACGCCGCCAAACACGGGGTCGCTCTTGGCGGTGATCATGTTCTCGCCAATACCAAAGCTGTCCACACGGGCACCCTGCAAAATCAGGTCGCGCACGATGTATTCATCCAGAGAGTTGGAAGCGCAGACGGTGCAGTCCGGGTAACCGGCGGCATCCAGCATCTGGCGGGCCTTTTTGGAAAGGTAGGCAATATCGCCGGAGTCAATGCGCACACCTTTGGGGCGCTTGCCCATCGGCTTCAGCACTTCGTCAAACACCTTGATGGCATCGGGTACGCCATGGCGCAGAACGTTGTAGGTATCCACCAGCAGCACGCAGTTGTCCGGGTACATCTCGGCATACTTCTTGAATGCGTCATACTCGGTGGGGAACATCTGCACCCAAGAGTGTGCCATAGTGCCGGATGCCGGGATACCGAAGTCACGGGCAGCCATCACGCAGGAGGTGGAGCTGCAGCCGCCGATGTAGGAAGCGCGGGCGCCAAAGTAGGCGGCGTCATACCCCTGGGCACGGCGGGCGCCAAACTCCATAACCGGGCGGCCAGCGGCAGCGCGGCAGATGCGGTTTGCCTTGGTCGCAATCAGGCACTGATGGTTAAAGGTGACCAGCAGCAGGGTTTCCAGCAGCTGGCACTCAATAGCCGGGCCTTCTACGGTCACAATGGGCTCCTGCGGGAAGATGGGCATGCCCTCTTCAATCGCCCAGATATTGCAGTGCAGCTTAAAGTTGCGCAGATAGTCCAGGAACTGCTCATTGAAAGCACCAGTGGAGCGCAGATAATTGATGTCTTCCTCGGTAAATTTCAGGCTGTCCACTGCGTTGATGAACTGCTCCAGGCCGGCCATAATGGCGTAACCGCCGCCGTCCGGCACCTTGCGGAAGAACATATCAAAGACGGCAATTTTATCCTTATACCCTTCGTCCAGGTAGCCGGCCGACATGGTAAGCTCATAGAAATCCGTCATGGTCGTCAGGTTGCGTTTTACATCCAACATAGTACAATGTACCCCCTTATGGCTGGCTGGTGCCCGCCATTATTCCTTATTTCAATCGTTCGGTTTATTTTTGCGTTTTGGGGTCGGTTGCTCCACACGGCGCACCGTAAGCAGCATAACATACACCCACAAAACCGCATAGACAACAGCCGCTATGATGCAAAGCACAATAACGACCTTGAAATAAGTGCTTGAAAAGAAAGCCTTTACCTTCGCCATGGTATACAACAGCTCGTTGCGGTCCACGCTGCTGCCGGCCAAAAGGTCCACCGTGCCAACGGTTTCGCCCTGCATGGTAACGGTAACGGTACCCACCACATCGCCCTGCTTGATGGGCGCGGAGAGGTGCTCCGGAACATTGAAGGTCTTTTCCGTCAGCTCTGCCCCGCCCTGCCGCGGCAAAAGGGTCTGCATATCATCCGCCGGGTAGATCATTACCGTATCCGTCTGGGAGGAATACATAATAGGCAGCTCGGTGATGGGCTGGGTGGTATCCAGCGCCGCGGTTACGGTAAAGGTGGCGAACGCCCAATCCATCAGCTCGGCGGTTTCGGTCAGCGCCGGGCGCGGGTCTTCGTCCGTTTTGGGACTGTGCAGCACCACGCTGACATAGGTTTCGCCGTCCTGGGTGTGCCAACCCGCAAAATTCTGCCAGTCATCCAGGCTGCCGGTTTTGCCGCCTTTGGTGTAAGAGCGGTAATAGTTGCTGCTGGGCGAAACCAGCTTATCACTGGTCAGGATGGTATAGGGCGAATCATGCTTGGTGGAGGCCGGCATCTGGTAGCTTTCCTCCCCTGCCGCCTGGGCAAAGGCATCATAGCCCATAGCCACCCGCACCAGCAGGTAGGCATCCCGCGCGGTGGTCACGTTGCCGGGATCCAGCCCGCAGGGGTCAGTAAAGGTAGTGCCGGTGCAGCCGATGCGGGCAGCTTCATCGTTCATCATGGCCACAAAGTTATCAATGCTGCTGCCGCTCATATAGTCTGCCACGATATACGCTGCCTCGTTGGCGCTGGGCAGCAGCATGGCATACAGCAGGCTGCGCAGGGTATGGGTCTCGCCTTTCCAGATATCCGCCGTGGAAGCATTTTTGCCGTACAGGTAATCATAGATATAGCCCGGCGCTGTAATGCTGATGGTATCCAGCTGGTCCTGGTAGCTTTCCAGCATCAGGATCATGGTCATCAGCTTGGTCAGGCTGGCGGCGGCCATGGGGGTTTCGCTGTTTTTTTCATAAACAACCAGCCCCGTATCGGTGTTAGCCACATAGGCTGCCTCTGCGGTAACAGAAAATCCCGGTGTCAGGTTGGGGGCATCGGTGGCTTCCTCCGCTGCGGCGGGCAGGACCAGCAGCACCGCCAGCAGCAGTACCGCAAGGCAGGCAGACAGGAATTGTTTCATGGCATGTCCTTTTTGGTTTGTCGGCCCAACCTGTAAAGTTATGTGTCAATACAGGTTAAACCTTAGTATAGCAAATTCTTTCTGCAAAAAAAAGAGATTATACAAAAAAATCAAAAATAATTTGGGCAGTTTTTTTATTGGAAATAAAGATGTCAAGACTAATTCATGGCCCCGGCTGTGGCAAACAGGCGCTCCACTTCGTCCGAAAGGGCTTTGTGCTCCGGTTTGGCCAGGTTGGGGTCCAGGGCCAGCAGGGCTTTGGCTTCCTGCTGGGCAACGGTCAGGGTGCGGGTATCCTGCACAAGGTCCGCCACATGCAGGGTGGGCAGGCCGTGCTGTGCTTCGCCGAAAAAATCACCGGGGCCGCGGGTTTCCAGGTCATACTTGGCAACGACAAAACCATCCGATGTGCGGCACAAAAAGTGCAGCCGCTGGCGTACCGCTTCTCCCTCGTTATCCGAAATCAGGATACAGCAGGAATTCGCCGCACCGCGCCCCACGCGGCCGCGCAGCTGGTGCAGTGCCGAAAGGCCGAACCGCTCTGCATTTTCGATCACCATTACGGTTGCATTGGGCACATCCACACCGACTTCAATCACGGTGGTGCTGACCAGCACATCCAGCTCCCCGGCCTTGAACTGCTGCATCACTTCATCTTTATCTTTCGGCTTCATTTTGCCGTGCAGCAGGCCGATGCGCCGCCCCGGCAGCAGCGGGCAGGCCACCTGCTCGTAATACTGCTTGACGGCTTTCATGCCGGAATCCATTTCGTTTTCCTCAATGGCCGGGCAGACGATATATACCTGATGCCCTGCGGCGATCTGTTTTTCCAGAAAGCCGTACATATCGCGGCGCTTTTTGCCAGTGATGAACCAGGTCTTGATGGGCTTGCGGCCGGGGGGCAGCTCATCCAGGATGGAGATATCCAGATCCCCGTACATCAAAAGCCCCAGAGTACGCGGAATGGGGGTTGCGCTCATGACCAGCAGGTGCGGGTTGTTGGCCTTGCCCGCCAGAATGCCGCGCTGCCGCACGCCAAAGCGGTGCTGTTCGTCCACAATGGCAAGGCCGAGATTTTTGAACACCACGCTGTCCGTCAGCACCGCATGGGTGCCAACCACCAGCCCGGCACGGCCATCCGCAATGGCGGCAAGGGCCACCCGCTTTTCGGCGGCTTTCATGCCACCCACCAGCAAGGTAACGTTGACGCCAAACGGCTCCAGGCGGTCGGCCAGGTTGGCGGCGTGCTGGCGGGCCAGAATTTCCGTTGGGGCCAGCATAGCGCTCTGCCAGCCATTTTGCGCGGCAAACCAGATGGCCGCAGCGGCCACCAGCGTTTTGCCGCTGCCCACATCGCCCTGCAGCAGACGGTTCATCGGGGTCTGGCCGCACAGATCATGGCAGATTTCTTCCGCCGAGCGGCGCTGTGCCCCGGTGGGTGCATAGGGCAGGCTGCGCCAGAACGGCGCAAGGTCCAGCTCCCGCATGGGGGCACCGGTAATTTTGCGGCCATGGCCCCGCATCAAAAATATGCCCAGCTGCAGGATATACAATTCTTCAAAGATCAAACGGCGGCGGGCAGCGGCAGCATCTGCCGCGTCCCGCGGGGCATGGATGGCCCGCACAGCGTCCGCTTTGGGCGGCATGCGGTAGCGGGTCAGCAGCTCTGGCGGCAGCGGGTCATCCAGCTGGGCCACATATTCCAGCGCCAGCTGGGCGCAGCGGGTCAGGCGGGCGGCGGGCAGCCCTTCGGTGCTTCCGTAAACCGGCAGCAGGGGCGCCGCAGCAACCTGGGCTTCGGTGCGCACAAGCGGGTGCAGGATTTCCCGCCGGGTCATCATACCGCCAACGCGGCCCTCGAAATAATATTCGGTTCCAGGTTCCAGCTTTTCCGCCGCATAAGGCGCGTTGAACCAGGAAAGCGCCAGCATTCCCGTATCGTCCCCTGCCAGCACATGGGAGAGCATCCGCCCGCCTTTAATGCGCCGGTCCGGGTCCCGCTGCAGCACCGTTGCCTTTACACAGCAGTCCACATCAAACGGCGCTGATACTACCGTGTACGGCTGGGAATAATCAATATACCGCCGCGGATAGTGCAGCAGCAGATCCCGGATGGTATAAATGCCGAGCTTGGCAAACTTTTTGGCGTAAGCCGGGCCAACGCCCTTCAGGTATTGGATGTCGCTGTTGATATCCGGCATGGCTGCACCTCCTTCCGGTAGGGTTATAAACAAAGGACGAACATGCGTTTTGATGCACAAGTTCGTCCTTGAATGGTTTTGTCCGTTATGCCGGGATCATTCCACGCTGAGCATATAGTAGTAAACCGGCTGACCGCCATGGATATGGCTGACCTCCACGCTGGAGCCGCACTTGGACTGCACCAGTTCGGTGGTATGTTCGGCATCTTCCTCGCTGACTTCCGCACCGGAGATCACGGTGATGAACTGGCTGTCCTTTTTCTTCATGGAACGTGCCAGGCGGTAGGTCATCTTGGTAATGTCGCTGCCAGTGGCAACGATCTTACCGTTTTCCAGCGCCATGATCTCACCCTTACGGATGGGGCGACCGTCAAACTCGCTGTCGCGGGCGGCATAGGTGATCAGGCCGGTAGCAACCTTTTCGGCGGCGGCCATCATGTTGACGGCGTTCTCCTCCGGGGCGGCTTCGGGGTCAAAGTTCAGCATGGCGGTCATGCCCTGGGGCACGGTACGGGTAGGCAGAACCAGAACCTTGCGGTCAGCCAGCTTTTCTGCCTGTTCGGCAGCCATGATGATGTTTTTATTGTTGGGCAGCACCAGAACGGTCTTGGCGGGCACGCTCTGGATGGCAGCCAGGATATCCTCGGTTGCCGGGTTCATGGTCTGGCCGCCGGAAACAACGGCATCCACGCCCAGGTCCTCAAACACGGATTTCAGTCCATCGCCCGCCGCCACGGCAACAAAGCCATAGGCGCGGTCCGGGTCAACTGCAGCGTAAACAAAAGTTTCCTTTGCGCCGGTCTCGGCAGCCTTTTCCTCGGCTTCGGCCTGCTTTTCCAGGCCCTTGGCCTGCTTCTGGCGGGCCAGGAACTGCTCGTGCATGTTCTCGATCTTAAAATTGGTCAGGTAGCCATACTTGATGGCCTCGCTCAGCATCATGCCGGGGTCAGCCGTATGCACATGGCAGTTGGCCACATCGTCATCCTCGATCACAACAACAGAGTCGCCGTTGGATTCCAGAAAAGCGCGCAGGCGGGTGACGCTTGCTCCGGGATCCTTATGGACCAGGAATTGGGTGCAGTAGCCGTTTTTGATATCCTCAACCTTCATCAGGTCGTCGGTAAACACGCCCTTGCCTGCTGCGCTGGAATCCAGCTTCGGCTTGGCGGCAACCTCGGCACCGGCAACGATCTCGCCGCCGTCAAACACCTGCTTCATGCCCTCAAACACCAGCATGATGCCCTGGCCGCCGGCATCCACAACGCCAGCCTTTTTCAGCACAGGCAGCAGGTTGGGGGTGTCCTCCAGAGCTTTCTGGCCAGCTTCGCACACGGTGGCCCACAGCTGCGGCACATCGTCGGTTTCAGCGGCAACGGCAGCCTCGGCAGCCAGGCGGGTAACGGTCAGGATGGTGCCCTCGGTGGGCTTCATGACCGCCTTGTAAGCAGCTTCCACGCCCATCTGCAGGGCTTTGGCCAGGTCAGCGGCCTCGGCATCGGTTTTACCGGCCAGCGCCTTGGAAAAACCGCGGAACAGCAGGCTGGTGATAACGCCGGAGTTGCCGCGCGCACCGCGCAGCATGGCGGAAGCAGCGCTCTTGCTGGCTTCGGCCACCGTGCAGGTATCCGGCATGGCGTTCAGCTCGCTCAAGGCCGCGCCGATCGTCATGCTCATATTGGTACCTGTATCACCATCCGGCACAGGGAAAACGTTCAGCTCGTCCACGCGGGTACGTTGATTTGCAATATTGTTGGCGCCGGAAATGATGGCGTCGCGCAGTGTCTTACCAGTAATCATTCTAACAGTTGCACCTCATTGTAATTTTTGGGGAAACAAGCCGCCGGGGCAAATGCCAACCGGGGCCCCCGCCGCTTTATTCGTCAATGATATCATCAACAAACACATCAATGCGGGCCACTTTCAGGCCGGTTGCATGTTCAACTTCATCTTTAACGCGGTGGGTAATGCTTTGCGTGATGGAAGCGATGTTCAGGCCATACCCCACTTTGATGTGCAGGGTGATGACCAGCCGCCCTTCCTGCTGGCTTACGGTAACGCCTTTTTCGGGCAGGGAGCCGTTGCGCAGCGCTTCGCGCACTGTGCTGGCGGCAGAGCTTTGGCCCATGGCGGCAATACCGTAACAGTTTTTGGCAGCTTCGGCCACAAGGCCCGAGAAGTAATCATTCGTAAGCGAAATATGTCCCAAAGGATTCACTCGTGTGATCATTTGCGTTCCTCCCTATGGAATACAGATGAATTCCCAGCTTCGGGTTTAACCCTTTTGCCGGGTTCCATGTGCGTCAGTTACAGCTAACGCAATTCTATTATACACGATTTGTTTCGGTTTGAACAGAGCTTTTTGTAAAAAGCCCTGCCGAAAAGGGAACAAAATTTGCAGCCTAATTTTTTACATCGGTTTTAACAATCCATTCACAAAGTTATCCCAAACGGCGCGTATACTTAATATTAGTAAGGGTCGTACTTTTAACGCCCGCCCTGGCAGTAGATGCGGGGAGCAGCAAAAGGCGCCATACACAGTACTTTCCCTTTCCATCAAGATAACCTGCAAAGGAGTTATTTTCCGCCATGAATCTGTTGTTCTTTTTAACGCCAAAACAGGACGTTTTATTTATCTATGAAGATTTTACCCTGCGCCAGACCCTTGAAAAATGGTCCAACCAGCGCTTTGCCACCATTCCGGTATTAAAACGCAACGGCGAATACCTGGGTACCATGACCGAGGGCGACATTTTATGGGGTATCAAAAGCATTCACGGGCTGGATATTGACGCCAGCGAGGATATCCCCATCGCCTCTTTCCCCCGCCGCCGGGATTACAAGGCAGTTCCCGTTACCACTGACATGCACGCTTTGCTGAACGCCGCCGTTGACCAGAACTTTGTTCCCGTGGTGGATGACCGCAACGTATTTATCGGCATTGTACGCCGTACCGCAATTTTACAGCAGGTTGCCAAAGACTATGAGAGCCCAAAGGGCAATGTGATCCCGGAAACCGCTAAAAGCAAAGCCCGCAAGGAGGCGGCATTTGTGTAAGAATATCCGGTTGTTTGCACCGCATTTTTAATGTGTTTTATTCCATAGTGACCACCGGGGCGCACATTGTATGCCCGCCAACCTGGCGGCATATCAATACCAACGCAAAGACGTCACATATTTTAACAAGTCGTACACACAGCAAACAGCCGCGGGCGAACGATGTTCGCCCTTACCAAGACATTTATATTTTTAACTTTCCTGTTCATCCGCAAACTGTAAAGGCAATACCGCATAATTCTAAGTGCCGATACGGCGAGCGAGGTGCGGCAG
>OGHE01001699.1_pt1 | contig 13269 bp, 11 predicted proteins | sample 1571431 | NCBI WGS metagenome assembly OGHE01 (sample SAMEA2581966, study PRJEB24529) | metagenome | biome: Human gut stool | place: China | collected 2011 | reverse complement strand
TGGCGTAGGGCCGGTGGCTGACGTGCTCCACCTCATCCCGCCACACCGGGTCAATGGGGCGGCCCGCGGCGGCGTCATCCAGACAGTGCCGGTAAGCGCCGGTGACGATAGCGGCATAATAGGCGGATTTGGCCCGGCCCTCGATCTTCAGACTGGACAGCCCCACATCCAGCAGGTCATCCAGATGGTCGATCATGCACATATCACGGGAATTCAGAATATAGCTGCCCTTTTCGTCCTCCTCAATGGGGAAATATTCGCCGGGGCGTTTTTCCTCCATCAGGGCGTAATGATAGCGGCAGGGCTGGGCGCAGGCACCGCGGCTGGCATCCCGGCCCGTCATATAATTGCTCAGCAGACACCGCCCGGAATAGCTGACGCACATGGCCCCGTGAACAAAGGCCTCGATCTCCAGCTCTGCCGGGGTGTTCTCCCGGATGGCCCGAATTTCTTCAAGGCTCAGCTCCCGGGCTAAAATCACCCGGGAAGCGCCCAGATCATACCAGGCGTTGGCAGTGACATAGTTGGAAATGCTGGCCTGAGTGGAGATGTGGCGCTGGCAGTTGGGGGCATATTTCCCCGCCAGCGTAAAGGCACCCAGGTCCGCCACGATCACCGCATCCACACCGGCGTCATTCAGCCGTTCCAGATGCGCCGGCAGGCGGACGATCTCATCCCCCCGGGGCATGGTGTTGATGGTGCAGTGGACCCGTACATTGTGCGCATGGGCATAGGCTACCGCCGCCTTCAGCTCATCCGGGTCAAAGTTTCCGGCGAAGGCCCGCATACCGAAGTCGGTGCCCGCCAGATATACGGCGTCCGCGCCGTAGAGCACGGCCATTTTCAGCCGTTCCATATCTCCTGCCGGAGCCAGCAGCTCCGGCAGCTTTCTCTGTTTATCCACCATAGGAGCTGCTCCCTACAAAGGCATTGTGCTCAGACAGGGTCTTGGAGAAGTGATGCTTCCCGTCGGTGCCCAATGCGTAGTAATAATAATCCGTGTCATTGGGATCCATAGCCGCTTTCAGAGCCGCGCTGCCGGGGTTGGCAATGGCCGTAGGCGGCAGTCCCTTATGGAGATACAGGTTGTAGGGGGTATCGACCGCCTTGTCCGCGTTGGTGATGGCGCCGGTGTGATCCGGCAGACCATAGAGCAGGGAAGCGTCGATCTGCAGCAGCCCTGCGGTCTCGCCGGGCTTTTGCAGGCGGTTATAGATGACGGAGGCGATATCCCGCTGATCCGTACCGTCCGTCTCCTTTTCAATGAGGGAGGCGATGATGACCACGTCCTTCATGCTGTAACCCATGGATTTGGCCTTGGAGGAGGCGAACGCATCCTCGTCGATATGGTCGGCAAAGGCATCGATCAGCTTACCCAGAGCGTTCTTGGCGTTGTGATTCTTGTAGAACTCATAGGTGTCCGGGAACAGGTAGCCCTCCAGACGGCTGGGGTCTTCGGAATTGTTGTTGATGAAGCTGTAATCATACGTGGCGGTCCTGGCGGCCTCCAGCAGATTTTCTTCCGTATTGACGCCCTTTTCCGCCAACAGACGGATGGTCTGCCGCACGGTATAGCCCTCGGGGATGGTGACGGTGACAGTCTCCGCCGTCAGGTTGCCGGAGGAGTTGTGCATTCCCAGGATCAGCGCCCGGTAATCCATCTCCGTATTCAGCGTATAGGTACCGATGCCGATCTTTTTATCGGCATGGGAGATCCCGGCGTAGAGCTTGAAAAACCACTTGTACTTGATGAGCCCCGCATCCTGGAGTTTATTCGCCACGGTGGATACGCTGTCCTCTGCCGTCACCTCCACCGAGGTCTCCCGCAGAGCACCCCGGTTGAAGGCACAGAAATCCGAGCCCAGCATCCAGCCCATACCCGCCAGAATGGCGGAAGCCAGCAGGACAAAGATCAGGTAACCGACCAGCACCGCCAGCGGATTCTGTCTCCGTCTGCGGGGACGGCTTTTGCTGTGGTGGGCAGACGCCGCTTCACGCCGCGCCCCCTGCGCCTGCCGGACCTCCTGTGCGTCCCAGCTGGCAGTATCATCTCTTCTGAATTCAGACATTGGTTCCTCCTTGCTTTCCCGGTCCCCGGCAGGGAAGGGGAATACAATTTCCGGATTTTTGTCCGGTCCAAGCCCGGTTTCCGGTGACAGCGGCATAAGATAGCCTATCAAACAGAAAGCGGGGTAGTGGTATGTGCTGCAACAACAATGACAGCTCCTGGCTCTGGATCATTCTCGTTCTGATCGTGGTACTGGTATGCTGCGGCAGCGGGTGCAGCTGTGGAAACGGCTGTGTCCACAACGGCTGCGATTGCTGCTGAACCGGCGGGGACGCACCGCGTCCCGCTGGGGGGACAGGCATTACAGCAGCGACTTGACAGTCTTGTACACCTCGTTGTGGATGTCCTCCACGGTTCGGGGAGCATCGCCCTTGGCACAGTGGATCACGGTCCAGCCGCAGTCCTTCACGATTTCACGGGCGGCCTCCCGGCAGCTTTTCAGATAAGCCTCGTCCTGCTCGTGAATGTCGGCATGGGTGCCGGTGGCGGCCTCCCGGCTGCGCATCATCTGCTCCGTGATCTCCGTGGGCATATCAATATGGAGCACCAGATCCGGCTTCGGCAGGCCCAGCTTGCCGTATTCCAGCTCAAAGAGCCAGTTCAAAAAGACCGTCCGTTCCTCCGGTGGCAGCTTGGACGCCTGATGGACGGCGTTGGACGTGGTGTAGCGGTCCGCGATCACCAGCCCACCGGCTTTGTAGAAAGCCCCCCAGTCCTGCTTGTAGGAGGCATAGCGATCCATGGAAAACATCAGCGACGCTGCGTAGGCGTTCACATCGCCGGGGCGCCTGCCTAAATTGCCATCCAGATACTCCTGCACCATGGCGGCGGAGGGCTTGCCGTACCGGGGAAAAGTGATGTTTTTATAGGGGATGCTTTCTCGCTGTAAATGCTCGCACAGCAGCCGGGACTGGGTGGCTTTGCCAGAACCGTCGGTCCCTTCGAATACGATCAAACGTCCGTTCATTTCCGTTTTCCCTTCTCCTGCCGCACATGGACCAGAAACAGCGGCAGCTTCATCATCCGGCCGATGCGCTTCGGCTCCTTACACAGGCGGTAAAACCATTCCAGACCGTGATCGGACCAGAATTTCGGCGCACGCTCCACGGTGCCCGCGAATACGTCCAGACTTCCGCCGAGGCCGCACAGCAAATGGGCGCCGGTGGCGGGGCCGTTCCGCGCCATCCACAGCTCCTGCTTGGGGGCTCCCAGACAGACGAACACGCAGTCCGCGCCGCTTTCCCGGATGGCTTCCACCACAGGGGCGTCCTCCTTGAAGTAGCCATCATGAGTTCCGGCGATCTTCAATCCGGGGTACTGCTTTTGCAGCCGTTCCGCCGCCAGGTCCGCCACGCCGGGCTTGGCGCCCAGCAGATAGAGGGATCTCCCGCGCTCGGCCATCTTTTCCATCAGCCCCGCAGCAAATTCGATGCCGGGGGTCTTTTCTTTCAGGGGCGTTCCCAGCATGGCCGCTCCCTTTACCACGCCGATGCCGTCCGGCAGTACCAGATCCGCACCGTTGACGGCCTGCATGGCCGCCGGATTTTCCCGGCAGACCTCCACGATCTCCGGATTCGGGGTCACTACATAGTGGCACCCCGGTTCCTCCAGCAGTGCCGCTCCGCGGGACACGGCTTCCGTCATGGTCAGATTATCAAAACCAACGCCTAATACGTCGATCCGCATATTTTTCACCTCAGTTATGGATTCCATACTCATACAGACTAAAGTATAGCACATACCTTTGCGAATGTCCACGAAAAAAGCGGAGCCAACAGGCTCCGCTTCCGAAAAAACACGCAGGGCTTATGCTTTTTTTCTGTCCGGCAGCTGTGCCAGCACCACCGCTGCCAGCATCAGGGCGCAGCCGAAATATTCCCGCCCGCTGAGGCGGTCTCCCAAAATCGCCGCACCGGAAATGGTGGCGAACACGGATTCCAGACTCAGCAGCAGAGAGATCACCGTGGGGTTGGAGCCTTTCTGAGCCAGAATTTGCAGCGTATAGCCCACGCCGCTGGAAAGGAGACCCGCATACAGGATAGCTCCCGCCGCCATGGTCAGTCCCGTCCAGGTGGGATGCTCGAAAAGCAGGGAGCCGATCAGGGAAAACGCCGTGACAAAGAAGAACTGACAGCAGGACAGCTCCACGCCGTCTACCACGGTGACAAAGTGATCCACCAGAAGGATCTGTGCTGTAAACACAAAGGCGCACAGCATCACGCAGAGGTCGCCGGGGGCGATGGTAAAGCTCTCCGTGATGCACAGGCAGTACAGTCCCGTCACCGCCAGCAGCACACTGACCCACACCGCCTTGGGTACTCGCTTCTTCAGGAAAATGCCGAAAATGGGCACCAGCACGATGTAAAGGGCGGTGATGAAGCCCGCCTTGCCGGGGGAGGTGGTGTCCAGACCCTTTTGCTGAAGGAAGGAGGCCAGGCCCAGCGTCAGGCCGCACCAGAAGCCGCCCAGCAGAAGATCCTTCCGGGAGCGGGTGACGGAGGCAGCCTGCCCCTTCCGGCGGCGGCCGGATCGCATGACGGCGCACAGCACCAGCAAAAACACAAAGGCGATCACCGACCGGGCGGCATTAAAGGCCAGCGGCGGGACATGTTCCGCGCCCACGCTCTGGGCTACAAAGGCGGTGCCCCAGATGAAAGCCGTCAGAACCGCATAGGCGGACGAACGCAGAGAACCCTGCTTCATATACTTGCTCCTCCCCACCGGATGTGGTATGATGATAAAAATTTCTCCCGCCGGTTTTGGACGGCAGGCAGCGTAGAATGACGCATCAGATCAGCCTTGCGCGAAAGTTGGCACAGAGACCGCGAATGTAGCGATTATAGTGGAAAACTGCCGCCGCCGCAAGAGGGGCTGGCCGACTTCTCCGAAGGCCGCAAAGGAAGTTCTGGAAACGCGGCTGTTTTTGTGGATTTTTACTGCTTTTCTGCGAAATTCTGCATATTTGATAAAGGAGGCTCTATGGCGAAGCTGACCCATGATTTCTTCAACGGCGACACCGTTGCCATCGCGCAGGCACTGTTGGGAAAGTATCTGGTGCGGAACCGGAACGGCGAGCTGCTGGCGGGCCGCATTACGGAAACGGAGGCCTACGTGGGCCGGTGCGACAAGGCCTGCCACGCCTATAACTACCGCCGTACGCCCCGGACGGAAACGCTGTTCATGGCTCCGGGCAATGCCTACATCTATTTCATCTACGGGATGTACCACTGTCTGAACTTCGTCACGGAGCCGGAGGGAGAACCTTCCGCCGTGCTGCTGCGGGGACTGGAACCGGCGGCGGGGGCAGAGACCATGAAGCACCTGCGGTTCGGGGATGCGCCCATGAACGCCTACCGGCGGAAAAACTTTCTCAACGGCCCCGGCAAGGTCTGTAAGGCGCTGGACCTCACCACGGCCCAGAATAAGCTGGATCTGGAGGGGGATGTTCTGTTTCTCTGCGATTCCATGGCGGATGTGGGGCTGACGGACCCGGTGACCGGACCAGAGCACATCTGCGCCGGCCCACGGATCGGCGTGGACTATGCGGAGGAGGCCAAGGACTTCCCGTGGCGATTCTGGCTGGAAAAGGAGAACTGATATGTATTTATTTGATATGGACGGCACCCTCATTGATTCCAACGATGTCTGGAAGGACGTGGACAGGGAATTTCTGGCCCGGAGGGGTCTGCCCTACACAAAAGCCTATTACGAGGGGTTGGCCCACACCATTTTCCCCTTGGCGGCTAAGTTCACCAAGGAGTTCTGCAATCTGCCCGACAGCGAGGAAGACATCATGGCGGAGTGGATGGAGCTGGCCAAGGACGCCTACGCCCATGTGACGGTGAAGCCCGGCGTCCGGGCGTTTTTAAAGCAGTGCAAGGCGGAGAACCGGCGGATGGCGTTGGTGACCTCCAGCGTGCCGGTGCACTGCCGCACCGCGATGGAAAAGCTGGATCTGATGAAGTACTTCGAATCCGTTACCTTTGCTCAGGAGTTGGGTATTGAGAAAAAGGACAAGCGCCTGTGGTTAGGGGTGGCGGAGCGGTACGGCGTGGAGCCGGAAACCTGTACCCTGTTTGACGACAGCCTTGCCGCCTGCAAGGGCGCCCGCAGCGCCAAAATGCGGGTGGTAGGGGTCTATGACAGCTTTTTCGCCGGGGACGAGAAGGAAATGCGCTCCTTCTGCGACGTGTATATCAAGAGCTTTGAGGAACTGCTCTGGAAGCCGGAGTACCGAAAGGACTGACGAATAAAAAGGAACATAGCAAACATAGTAAAAGTCAGACGTTGGTTTTCCAACGCCTGACTTTTTATGCGGTTCAGCTGCCTGAACGCCAGTGAGACACGATCTGCCATTCGTCCGTTCCCGGCGTCAGACGCAGGGTCAGGACTGCAATATTTCCGTTTTCAACAGATTTACGCAGATAAACGTAGTTTCCGACCTGTTCGCCGGATTCCGCTATAAAATAGAACATATTGAAATCTGAGGTATATGTATAGTAAGCGTCATATTCCTCCAGATAGCAGACGCCGGAGGTGTCCAGATCGCTCGTGGTGATGCCGCCCCAGCGGGTCAGCACCTCGTTGATGCTGGAAATCGTGTGCCGGTGAATGGGTACCGGCATATCCTCCATGCGCGCCACCCGCTTGAACGGCCAGTCATCCAGCTTTTTCAACGCCTCAAATTCCGCCTCGGTCGCCTGGCCGCTGTCCGGGAAATAGCGGATAAATTCCTCAAAATTCAGGTTCCTGACATTTTTATAATAGGAGGAAAAGAAGTAACTGAAGGGCTGGATGTGAAAGTCCACAATGTCACCGCTCTCATCCCGGACCGCAGGGTCCATAACGGCGTTGTAGGCGGCCAGCTCCTCTTGCGTCAGGGTGTGCCGGGGACTGTACTGCCCTGTCAGCGAGATCTCCACCACGGCCTGAAAGGTTTCCCAGCCATTGCCCCGGTCGGCCTCGTAGAATACTGGAACGAGGTACTGATATAGGCCCGAACCGAACAGCGACTGATGCTGCTCCACCGTGGCTGCCAGATGTACCTGCTCCCAGCCGTGAACGTTTCTGGCCCGGGCGCTGTCCAGAGAACAGAGCTGCGGCTCGCCGTTTTTCTGCTCCACCGTGTAGGAGACCGTAAGATCCGCGGCACGCCCGTCCACCTCCGCCCGGTAGGTGGAGGTCATCGTAGTCCGGGTGGACGCGCCGGCGGCGGGAAGGCTCTCCGTCGGCGTGAAGCTCTCCGCCATGAGGTACATCACCTGAGGCTCGATGAAGATGTAGGGATACTCGCTGATGCCCAGATCCGTCCACAAAGTCCAGACCCGCCAGCAGCCGTTCCCATCGGCGGTGGGGTAAAAGTAGTACCGCTCGTTTATGCCGTCCTGCCGCCGTTTCCAGATCTGCTTGGTATCGTCCAGCGGCTCGAAGCCCTGCTTCCGGGAAGTAATATATTCGTCCTCCAAGGTCTGGGTGAACCGGTCTACCGTAAGGATGGAGCCGGTATCATAGCCGGAATACCATTCCCAGTGACCGTGACTGCGATGGGCCGTCACGTCCGCCATGATCCATGCGCTGCCGGGAATATAGAGGTAGCCGCCGTCCACATCGTAGCGGTGGACGGGATAATTACCGGGCTTGCCATCTTCCGTGTTGTAGTTGATCTGGTCGATCCAGTCCTCCACATACAGCGGCAGATCCAAATTTTGATCCGTCACATACCAGTCATAAATGGCCTCCTCTATGGTGTTGTGATAGCCGAAGAACTCGCCGCCGTCATTGATGGGGTCATCGCAGAGGATGTCGTAGCTGCCGTCATCGTGCCGCAGGGCCACTATTACATGACGATCATCTAACGAGAAGTATTCCTCGTTGTCATAATACTGTCCGCCTACCAGCGCCACCGAAGCCGTGTCCACATCCAGCTTTACCAGATAGTAATACTCCCATTCCTCCAACACGCCGTTGGGGTCCAGTCCGGCCACCTCGCCGCCCTTCGTCAGATATTCCAGCTTTCGATCCGTCACTGCGGCGGTATGGGGCTGGCCGCTGACAGTGCCGTCGGCGTTTTCTGCGTAATATCGCGCTTCCGTCTGGGACAGCATTACCTGCTGGACGTAGGCTTCCACGCTGGGCCACTGGCCGGTTTCCGTCCGGTCCGCCGGGGGATCTTCCGTTGGGATGCCGCTCCCCTTTGGATTGGCGGCGCAGAGGGCGATCAGTCCCACGCAGACCACGGCGCACACGGCGATGATCCACGGCTGGGGCCGTTTCCAGTTCAGCAGGTTCCGGATGCGTCCGCCGGTGTCGCCCTCGCCGAAGGCAAGGGGCATCCCCGCCACGATGCGGCGGCCGGTGGCAAGGCTCAGCAGGGAGGCGGAGTAGTCCGCCCGGATGTCCTCGCCCAGTTCCCTTACCACCGCCTCGTCGCAGCTCATCTCCATGTCCTTCCCCGCCAAAATGAACGCCGCCCACACCAGCGGGTTGAACCAGTGGACGCACAGGGCCAGAAATGACAGGAGCTTCACCACATGATCCCGGCGGCGGAGGTGATACTGCTCATGCCGCAGGATGTAGCCCCGCTCCGTTTCCGTCAGGGTGGAGGGCAGGTAGATCTTGGGCCGGAACAGGCCCATGACAAAGGGGGAGGGGATGTAGTCCGCCAGATAGATGTTGTCCTCCAATCGCAAGGCTCCCACCAGACGGCGGCGGAGCCGCAGCAGCGAGACCACGCTGTAAAGGAGCAGCAGGGCCATGCCGGTCAGCCACGTCAGGGTCAGGACCGCCACTGGGCCGCTAAGGGGTGAGACCGGGGCAGCATCAGGCTGGGTCACGCTGGGGGCGGTGCTGACGATGTTCTTACCGGGTTCCGCCGGGAACGGCTCCTGAGGTAAAGGCGTCACCGCGGGGGCCATATTGCGGACGATATCCGCCGGGACATACTCCACCACGCTGGTAACGGCACTTCGCTCCTGGGCCGGAGCGCCCAGCGCCCCCAGCAGGGATACGGCGGAGGTGACGGACACCGGACACAGCAGCCGGAACAGCACCACCGCCCACAGGGCATAGGAAAAGACCTTGGGGGCCCGCCGCAGCAGCAGGCGGACTGCCAGTACCGCCAGAATCACCACGCTGGCGGTGAGGCTCATATTACAGACGATGGGAAACAGCCGGTGCATTACAAACTCGCCCATACGCTACCTCCTGTTCTGATCGATCAGCTTTTGCAGCTCCGCAATTTCGTCCTCTGTCAACTTTTTTCGCCGGGTAAACGCCGTGATAAACGCGGGCAGGGACCCGGAAAAGCTTTCCTCCACGAATTGCTGGCTCTGGGCGGTGTCATAGTCCGCCCGGGACAGCCGGCTGGTGACGGTGCCGCCCTCGTTTTGGAAGATGCCCCGGTCACACAGCCGTTTCAGAACGGTGTAGGTGGTGGACTTTTTCCAACCAAGGGCCTCCTCCGCCAGCCGGACCAACTCCGTGGAGCCCACCGGTTCCCTGTCCCAGATAATCTCCGCGAACCGGGTCTCCACCGGCCCCATTTTCAAATCGCTCATAGGTTCACCTCCAAGGTTTACTACATGTAGACCTTCTACTTGCAGTCTACAATGTGTAAACCAAATTGTCAAGGGGGCTTTTAAGGAAAAAACGCCGGGAGAGCGGCATGAAAAAGGAAATCAGCGTGTCGAAAAAGCCTTTTCGTCCCGCTGAACAAGTTTTTGGAACTTTATAAAAGTTCTGAAAACTTAGGATTTCAATGGCGCAGGACACCCTTCTTGGGTTTCCCGCGCACACCCTTCCTTACCGTCGCGGAGAATTTACCACTTTATTGACAGTCTCAAGAAATGTTAGTATGTTTCTGTACAAATGCAGAAGAATACTTGACAAAAGAGAGAAAAAGCAACATAATAGTACCAGTTTTGGGCAGCACAATGTTCTGTGACGACCGTTTGGCCGTCGCTTTTTTATGCGGCGGGGAACTGGTTGCCGTTTGGACCGCTGCCCGGCTATGACGGATAATAAAAGGAGCCTGCGGGAAAACCGCGGACTCCGTGATGAAAGGATACCGACATGATCACAGTCAACAATGTAAGCATGAACTTCAGCGGCCAGACCCTGTTCAAGGACGTAGAACTGAAGTTCGTTCCCGGCAACTGCTACGGCATCATCGGCGCCAACGGCGCCGGCAAGTCCACCTTCCTCCGCATCCTCTCCGGGGATCTGGAGCCCACTACCGGCGAGGTCATCATCCCCAAGGAAGAGCGGATGTCCATTCTGAAGCAGGATCACTTCCAGTATGACGCCTACACCGTGCTGGATACGGTGATGATGGGCAACCAGCGGCTTTACGATGTGATGAAGGAGAAGGACGCCCTCTATGAAAAAGAGGACTTCACCGACGAGGACGGCGTGAAGGCCAGCGAGCTGGAGGCCGAATTTGCCGAAATGGGCGGCTGGGAGGCCGAATCCGACGTGTCCCGGCTCATTCAGGGCCTTGGCCTCTCCAACGATATTCTGTACAGCGAAATGTCCAGCCTGACCGCCAAGGAAAAGGTGAAGGTGCTGCTGGCTCAGGCGTTGTTCGGCAAGCCGGACATCATCCTGCTGGACGAGCCCACCAACCATCTGGACATTCAGGCCATCGAGTGGCTTGAGGACTTCCTGATGGATTGCGAGAGCCTGATCCTTGTGGTGAGCCATGACCGTCACTTCCTGAACACCGTCTGCACCAACATCGTGGACGTGGACTACGGCCATATCAAGATGTATGTGGGCAACTATGAGTTCTGGTACGAGTCCAGCCAGATGGTCCAGCGGATGATGAAGGACCAGAACCGGAAAAACGAGGAAAAGATCAAGGAATTGCAGCTGTTCATCCAGCGCTTCTCCGCCAACAAGTCCAAGAGCAAGCAGGCCACCGCCCGCCGGAAGCTGCTGGACAAGCTGACGGTAGAGGAAATGCCCGCCTCCTCCCGGCGGTATCCCTTCGTGGGCTTTACCATGGAGCGGGAGTGCGGCAAGGAGATCCTGGCGGTGGAGGGCATCTCCAAGACGCTGGACGGCCGCAAGGTGCTGGATAACGTGTCCTTCCGGGTGAACAAGGGAGACAAGATCGCCTTTGTAGGCGAGGATGAGATCGCCAAGACCACCCTGTTCAAGATCGTCATGGGCGAGATGGAGCCGGACGAGGGCACCTACAAGTGGGGCACCACCATTACCACCAGCTATTTCCCGCTGGATAACTCCGCTTTCTTCAACGACTGCGATTTGAATCTGGTGGATTGGCTGGCGCAGTTCACCCCCAAGATCCCGGAGGCCAACACCGAGTCCTTCAAGCGGGCCTTCCTGGGCCGGATGCTGTTTTCCGGCGACGATGTGTTCAAGCCGGTGAAGGTCCTCTCCGGCGGCGAGAAGGTCCGGTGTATGCTCTCCCGCATGATGCTCTACGGTTCTAACGTGCTGGTGCTGGATCAGCCCACCAACCATCTGGATCTGGAATCCATCACCGCCGTCAACAATGGCCTGATGGACTTCAAGGGCGTGGTGCTGTTTTCCAGCCATGACCACGAGTTCGTGCAGACCATCGCCAACCGCATTATGGTGCTGGAGGACGGCAAGCTGACCGACCGCCTTGGCACCTACGAGGACTATATCGCCTCGATGGCAAATACTGCTGAATGACCCAACTCGGGGGCTGCTTAAAAAGCAGTCCCCGTGATTTTTTACGAAAGCAATGATAAAACGAACCGGAAGATGCAACTTGCCGGTCTGCGGCAAAAATGCGGTCCAGATCCTTTTAAATAACGGTGCCGGGCATAATACTGGCGAAAATTGAGAAAAACACAGATTTTACCGTTTTTATTTCCGCATAGCCGATCCTTTTCGTGTCAAACTATGCTTGCGATACCCAAGTGACCCACACATGTAAGAGATTGAAAAGGAGAAACTGTTATGTCCAGTAAGAACACCAACAAGATCAACGTTCCCGAGGCCCGCGCTGCTATGGATAAGTTTAAGATGGAAGCCGCCGCTGAGGTTGATGTGTAAAGGCCACAAAAGAAAATAACAACATACACAGCTGGAAACACTCATTTACATAAGAGCCTGCCATGAAAGCAGGCTCTTTTTTCATGCCTTTTTCCAGCGTTAAGGAGGAAAATCGACATGGCGGAGAGTATGATATATGATTATTACTACGGAGACGAAAGCAGTCAATTTTCTTTTTACCGCATCCCCCGCCAGCTTGTCACCGGGCAGCAGTTCAAGAAAATATCCACTGACGCGAAGCTGCTGTATGGCCTCCTGCTTGACCGAATGGGCCTGTCAGCGCGGAACGGTTGGTACGATGATGCTGGCAGGGTCTATATCTTTTATACATTGGATGAGATACAAGAGGACTTAAATTGTGGTCACGAAAAGGCTGTCAAATTATTGTCCGAACTGGATACAGATAAAGGTTGCGGTCTGATCGAGCGAGTAAAGCAAGGGCAAGGCAGACCAACAAAAATCTATGTCAAACGCTTCACTACCCGCCGAGTACCTGCTGAAACCACTGCGCCGCAGGAGACTCCCAGACTTCCGAAAATCGGAAGTCAAGAAGTCGGAAAATCAGAAGTCAAGAGTTCCGATAATCCGAAGTCAAGACTTCCGATTTTCCGAAGTGCAGACTTCGGAAAATCAGACAGTAATTATATTGAATCTAATCAAACTGATTTTAGCTATAAAAATCAATCTATCCATCCATCGCCTTCCGCCGAGCAGCCGGGATGGATGGATAGAAGCGAGTATCTAAGAGAGATCAAAGAGAATATCGAGTACCCGTTTCTTTGTCAACAGTTCAATGCCGATGATGTAGATGAGGTCGTGGGGCTGATGGCGGATGTGATGTGCTCCACACAGTCAACGGTACGGATCGGCGGCGAGAATATCCCGCTGCCACAGGTGCAAGCCCGCTTCTACCGACTGGACTACTCGCTGATGGTCTATGTGTTTGAGTGTCTGCGCCGCAATACCACACAAGTCCGTAATATCCGCGCTTATCTGCTGACCACACTGTTCAATGCCCCGCTTACGATGAATAACCACTATCAGGCCGAAGTCCAACATGACTTCGGCCCTTAATTTTGGTTGAAAATGTGGCTCAAAATGGCGCTGTTGACAAAGTCTCGCACCAACTCTCGCGGTATGCTATAATGAGGAAA
>OGHE01001690.1_pt1 | contig 13320 bp, 19 predicted proteins | sample 1571431 | NCBI WGS metagenome assembly OGHE01 (sample SAMEA2581966, study PRJEB24529) | metagenome | biome: Human gut stool | place: China | collected 2011 | reverse complement strand
AAATAAGGTCTAGGCTCTGGCGCATCAGATTATCGCGCGACGTATCATCGGCATTCGGGTCAAAGCGGTACATCTCGAGCACGCTTCGCGCCAGGATATTCATTATATTATTCCCTTCAAGCTCGATGATGTTCATCTTCGTTTTCTGTTCCAACGGCATATTATCGTTAATCAGTTCACGGAAAGAAGCCAGTTCCTCCCTGTCGGGCAAACGGCCTGAAAGCAGCAGATACGCCACTTCTTCAAAGCCGAAACGTTTCTCTTTGAGAATGGCATGTGCCAAATCCTCAAGGTCGTAGCCACGGTAGAACAATTTGCCCGGAATAGGCTTCAGACCTCCGCCCGGAATGCGCTCGTACCCCACTACGTTGCCAATCTTGGTGAGCCCAACCAGCACACCTGTACCGTCTTCATTACGCAATCCGCGCTTCACATCAAACTTCTTGAACAGTTCGTTCTCAATCCGGGTCGCTTCTTTCAGGTCTTCGGAAAGTTTGTAAATCAAATATTCTTTCTTCATAATATTTTTATTTTTTCTGGTTTATGGGGGAATTATTTGCGGAAGCTTCTATCCTGTTCACGATTTCCCGTGTAAAAGCCGATGTAGACAACGGGGCACCACCCTGCATGAAGCGGGCCAAATCGACTGTAGCACGACCTTCTGTGAAACTCTTCTCCAGTGCTTCCTCTATCAGTAAGGCGGCCTCTTTCCAACCCAGATGTTCGAGCATCATCACCGCCGAAAGAATCATGGAACACGGATTCACAATGTCTTTTCCGGCAATATTGGGAGCTGTGCCATGAGTGGCCTCAAAAATGGCATGTCCCGTCCTGTAATTAATGTTGGCTCCCGGAGCGATACCGATGCCGCCCACCATAGCAGCCAACTGGTCGGAAACATAATCTCCATTCAGGTTAAGGGTAGCAATCACAGAGTATTCTTCAGGAATCAACAAGGTATTTTGCAGGAAAGCATCGGCAATCACATCTTTGATAATGACCTTTCCGGCAGCCGATGCTTCTGCCAGCGCTTTGGCGGCTTCGGCTTCCCGCTGGTATTTGTCGGCACGCATCCGGGCGGCATCGGCAACCTGGCGGGCACCGGCCAGCTGCTTTTCTGCTTCCTTTGCCCGCTGCTCGGCTTCGGTGGCGCGGCGCAGGGCGGAATCTTCGTTTTTGTGGGCGGTGCGGTAGCTTTCCTGGGCACCGGTGGCGGCGGCTTGCAGCTGGCGGTTCTGCTCATGCAGGCCGTTGACATCGGCCAGGGCGGCATCGCGGGCGGCTTCGGCGGCGGCTGCGGCATTGAGGGCGCTCACCCGGTCGGCGCGCAGCTGCTGGTTTTCTTTTAACAGTTCCTGGTATTGCTTGTGGGTGGTAATGTCGCCGGATTTGACGGCCTGCACCAGGTCGGCGGGGGCGCTGGGCTTGGCGGCGGCATATAATAAAGAAGGGGAAAGCGAATCAAGGATTTTCTGCTGTTCGGGACTGCTGTTATCAAACAGAGCGGTAACTTGCAACAGACGGTAGGCCGCGGACTTGCTGACGCCTATACTCTCGCACCAACGGCGGAATGTATCCTCGCTGTATTGGTTGTTACGCTTGTCCCAATTTGGGACAAGCGCCTCATGCGCGATTGCTACCCCATCAGCCATGCGGCGCAGCCCAGCTTCTGCCAACCTCCGCCCTGCTGCGCATTCTCGTTCGGCCAGGTGCAGGTCGTTGACCGTTTGCTCATCCAGCCCGCTGTAATCAAACTCCGCTGCCGAACAGGCAGCTGCGGCACCGGACGGGCTTGACATTGCACCGGAAGCATCCGCAGGGGAGCAGGGGCCCGGCGGGCAGCTGTTTGCATCCGCCTGGGTGGTCGATGTTTCCTCCGCCAACGTGGCAGCAGGGGCGGCCATAGTCACAGCAGCATCCGCATTCGGGGCAGTCGTGTTCACTTTGCATGGTGGTTCCTCCTTGTTGGGCAGTGCGCGCAGGGCCTTTACCACAGCGTCCGGCACCTCGTAGTCATCCATCAGGATGCCGAAGCATCTCCCCAGCCAGTCTTCCTGCGTCAGGTCAGGCTCTTTGGTCTGGGCCTTGGCGTACTGCTGGGCGGCAAAATCGCTGGGCACCCATTTGTTTTGGCGTTTGTCCCAGAACCAGAACCTGCCGTGCTTTAATGCGTACAGCAGGTGGTTGTCCTGGTTCTGGCAGATCATGTAGTCAGTCAATCTTCTACCTCCATGTCGATCAGCGCTTTGCGCTGGGCGGCGCCGGTGTCTGCGGCGTTGTAGCACAGGCTGATCTTTTCCAGTTGTTTGACCTTGCTGCTTGTTGCCTCCGCCAGAATGCCGCGCACGGTTTCGTGCAGCAGCAGTTCGGCATCCTTGCGGTTGTGGGCAAAAGCAGCGCGGATGGCGTCATACTCGTTCATGGCGTTACCTCCACAGGGGTGAATTTCTGAAGCAACTCTTCGGCCAGCGGCATGGGCAGGTCCGTCATGCGGGCGTTGCGCCAGCCCACAAGGCAGAGCCGCCCATAAAACCAGCGGCCGTTGTAATGCCGGGTCGGCAGGCTTTGCCCTGCCTGCGGCAGATAAAACAGCGCGGCAAACCGGTTGCTGATCGGGCAGCGCTGCGCGTACCCGCCCATAAAGCGCTGCAGCTCCTGCAGGGTGTCCGGCAGGCGGTAAAGTTCCGGCTTTGCGCCGGGGTCAATCACGATTCCGCGCATGTCGCCATCTCCCGCAGCGTGGTAGCGGCCCACCCGCCCAGCAGGCAGCCAGCCAGCCCTGCCAGGGCAGACGCTCCGCCGCCCTGGGTCAGGGCGGCCACGGCGCACAGCGCGCCTAGCCCGCAGCCAAGCAAAGCAAAATTGGCGCAGACCTTGCAAACGCGGGCAAGGTGGGGTAGAATACAAGTGATGAAATTTTTCGTCTGGCCGTCACGGTGCTGCAACACCGGGGCGGCTGTTTTTGTTTGGGGCATTGTCGTTCTCCTTTCAGTTTAGCCGCACGCCGCGGGCGCGTAGCTCGGCCTTTTTGCGTTCCAGTAGCTCCTTGGCATCGGGACGCTGCATAAAGCGGTGGTAAAAATCCAGCGTTGCCGCTGCCAGCCGCTCGGTAGCATAGGGGTCCGGCTCCGCGGTGGTGGTGATTTTGATAGTGGCGGGGAGAGAGGAAGGGGTCAATAGGATACCTCCTTTTTAGCGATGCTGCATAAGCCAGCGTTCGATTTTTTCGCAGATGTGACAGATGTTGTCAAAAAAATTGACTTTCTGTTCAGTAATGAGTATCTTTAACATAAGGGCAAGTTTGTCCATAAAACCTCCTAAGAAAGGAATGAGAATAATGAGCGATGAAAAAGAATCAAAAACGATTAACATTAGTCCCCTGCCAAGTTGTGTTGATGACACAGTGAAAGAAGCACTAAAGCCAGCAGCCAAGGGAATCGGAACCCTTCTGGGGGATTTGCTGAGCATGGCAACGAATGGCATTCATTTTAAGGCGGAGAAAGCACGTATTCAGCAAGAGCATGACTTGGAAGTGTTCAAGGCTGGTCTAACAAAAAAGCTTGAAGAGAAGCCTGAGGATTGTCTGATTGAGCCGCATCTCCAAGTTGTCGGGCAAGCGATGGATAGTGCTAAATACTGCTTGAACGAAGAAGAAATTCGAAAAATGTTTGAAAATCTTATCGTTAATGCAGCTGACAAAAGATATCAGTCACAGGTCCACCCGTCATTCCCAACGATGATTGCTCAAATGTCGCCATTAGATGCTGAAAATTTGGCATTACTTAGAAATAGGGATGCGTACCCTATTGTTAGCTATCAACTTATAACTTCAGAAGATGGTGGATACGCTGATGGGTTCAAAAACTTTTTCCTTGGAAACGCAAACATGCAAAGCTTCCAGGACTTTGAGTTGCAAGCAGCATCCATGACATCGTTGAATCGATTGGGTTTGACGGAAATTAGTTATTCAGAACACTTTAGCGATAATGCTGTATATGAGCCCTTTAAACACACATTGGTTATGGAGGAGATGCAGAAAATAGTGCGTAATCAATCAATGTATAAGCGAGTGGATTTTCAAAGGGGATTGGTCAGGCTTACACCAATGGGAAAGACATTTGTAAGGGTTTGTTTCACCTCCTAAAAAATCCAGCCCTTCCGGTTCAAAGTCCGGACTATGGGACAGGGGTTGTGGTAGAATGGTGATAGCTGTTAGGAATGCTCCACAAGGTCATCAATGCGGACGCCAAAGTGTTCGGCAATCTTAGCAGCTGTTGCCAGGGTAGGGCCGCCGCCGTTCTTCCAGCGCTGGGCATTGCCTTTACTCAGGCCAAGCGTTTTAAGAACGGTGGTAGCACTTTCACCATGCTGCACGCATAAATTTGTGAAAGTGTTCCAAAAGTTCAAAAAAATGCACCTCTCTTTCCATTTTGTATTGACGTAAGTGCACTTTTGTAGTACTATAGAGTTGCTAAACATCAGTATTAACGCGGTGCCCTCATGTCATAAGTGCATTATAGGGCATTTAAGTGCACTTTGCAAGTGATTTAATGCACTTTTCTGCACTTCTGCGTTTTGCACAAATTCCGGAGGTGCATTTTAGTGTTTTTTGATATGCTGCAAGCACTCTGCGATGAAAAAGGCATCGCAATGTCAGCACTGCTTGATCAGGTCGGGATGAGCCGCGGGAATATCGCGCGCTGGAAAGCGACCGATAAGCCGCCCAAACCAGCTACCTTAATAAAGCTGGCAGAGGCGCTGGGCGTTGACCGCAAACGTCTGGAAGGGGCAGCTGAAAGCCAGGAAGCGGAGACAGAAATGCCTGCCCACGACATCCTGGACGATGTGGATATTGCTTTTTACGGTGAATATAAAGAGCTTTCCGAAGATGACAAAGCAGTGCTGCGCGATATGGTCAGGGTGATGCGAGATCGCCGGGCCAAGAAAAAGCAGGAGGAATAGATTCAGTGTTTCAGTTGTCCGACTTTTACGGATATTGCAAACAAAATGATGTGGATGTAATGCCGTTCGCAATGCTGCCGAGGGCGGCCTGTACGGTGCGGGACGGGCAGAACTACGCTGTTGTGCTGAACTTCAAGCGTCTGCATACCGTGCGCCAGATGCGTACCGCCATGCTGCATGAATCAGGCCACCTGCACACAGGCGCACTGCATAAGGTAAACAGCCCGTTCCAGCTGGTGGAGCAGAACGAATACCGCGCGGATGCGGACGCGTTCCGCCGCAGCCTGCCGCCGGACGAGATCCGCACGGCAATGCGGGCAGGCTACACAGAACCCTGGCAGTTGGCAGAATATTTTGACCTGGACGAAGACTACATAAAAAAAGCCCTGCACTACTGGACGCAGTGCAGGGGGATAAACTTTAATCAGTAAATCAAACCAACCAGGAGGGAAGTACCATGTGTTCGATTCCGGAACTAAAACCTCTTGAATTGTATATCGGGACAAGTGAAGCACAAAACGCAGTGGTATACCCGCTGGACCAGCTGCCGCATTTGTTGGTTTGCGGAATGAACGGGTGTGGGCGCTCCAGCTTTCTGCGGGCGCAGGCGGCAATTTTGGCGCATGGGACCCCGGCAGAGCAGCTGCGGCTGGTGCTGTTGGACGAGACCGGTGTGGAGTTTGTGCAGTTCAAGGAACTTCCGCACCTGTTAATGCCGCCGGTTTCCGCCCCGGAGAAAAAGGCTGGCGCCATGCTTGCACTGTGCATGGAACTGCAGTGGCGCTACTCTGTGTTTGCCAAGTGCGGTGCGCGGGAACTGGAGGATTATAACCAGCAGGCTGAAACGCCGCTGCCCCACATTGTTGCCGTAATAGACGGCCTGGAAGATCTGCTTGCGCAGAAAGAATGTGTGGGTCAGATACAGCAGATCTGCCAGAAGGGCCGCCCGGTGGGCATCCACATAATTGCGGCGGCCCGGCAGGTTCCGGAGGAAGAGATTATTGCCGGATTTGCCAGCCGCCTTGCATTCCGCGTGGCAACAAAGACCGCGGCAAACCGGATGGGAGCCCCCGGGGCGGAACTGCTGCCGGTCCCCGGAACGGCATTATTCTCTCCCATTAACTATGCAAACCCTGTGCGGGTGCAGACCAAAGAACTGACCGACGAAGAAATTGAAACCCTGATCGCTCCCGTGGCAACTGGGCACCACTATGGTGACGATTTTGTGCGGGAAGCCAGCAGGGTAGAGAGCGACGAATGGCCAGACCCCATGTATGAGTACGCACGGCAGTGCGTGATTGAGGCAGGGTATGCCTCCACAAGCCTTTTGCAGCGGCGCTGCAATCTGGGGTATGCCCGCGCGGCCCGCATTTTGGATCAGTTGGAACAGGCAAAAGTTATTGGCCCTTATGAGGGGACCCAACCGCGGGTGGTGCTGCCGCCATATGCAAAGCCCAAAGCACCGCAAATGCCCAAAGCGGCCCCCGCAGCCAAAGGTATTAAGATCAATCGCAGCACGGCACCGCCGGTAAGCGCCCCGGTGACGGAACCTGCGCCGCCCCCGGCAGAAGAAACTCCAGCACAGCCACTGGTACCGGAAATTGTCGAAACGCAGCCGGAGATTCCGCGCCAGGTCTCCACGGTGCAGGGGTGCGATGGCATGGAAGGCCATGATTTTGAGCACCTGTGTGCGGATGCTTTGCGGGCCAATGGTTATAAACAGGTGCAAGTTACGCAGGCCAGCGGCGATTATGGCATTGATGTTCTGGCACAAAACAACGGGATATCCTATGCCATCCAGTGCAAGCGGTACAATTCGCCCGTTGGCAACCATGCGGTGCAGGAAGCTTATGCAGGTGCCGCCTATTATGGCAGCAGCGTGCCGGTGGTCCTGACAAACCAGGATTTTACCCCAGCTGCCAGAGAAATGGCAGCCTCACTGGGGGTAAAACTTTGGGGGCGCAGCGAACTGGACGACTTACTGCGCGTGTATGAATCAACAGAGCAAAGAAGAACGCGGATGATCCTGAAAGTATTAAAGGTCGTCCTGAAAATTGCCCTGTATGCCATCGGAGCCGCCGCAGTTGCCCTGCTGGTTGTCGCGGCGGGAATCGTGGTTATTAGCGCATATGCCATGGTGTTTGCCGCCATTCTGGTGCTTGCACCCATCCTGGTTTTCTTCTGCCCGAAAAAGAGGCGGAGAAGAAGATAAAAATAAAAAACGCCCCCGGTGCGCCAACACCGAGAGCGTTTCCATAGATCAGCTTGCCCACAAAAGTGGATACAACCGACCCGACAATCGTATTGTACCACCTTGCGGGCAGGATTGCAAACCCAAAAGGTTGCTGCCGTCCTGATCGACGGCGAAGCTACCCTGAAACGGGTTTTTCTGTTTGCCGACCATATAGAACTCCGCGCCGAAAACCCCGCCTTTCCCTCCATAATCCGCATGGCTGAAGCCATGAACGACGTGCGCATTGAAGGCCTGGCCGTGGGGCTGTGCAGGAAGCTGTGAAGAGCAGAAAACAAGATGTTGTACTTGACGCGCTGAAAAAAACTACATATGACGTTGACAAAATGGCGGTATTTCGCATATAATATTATCAATGAAACCCGCCGAGCCTATGGGTACTATTTGTACCTATGCGTAACATGGCGGGTGTTTTGTTTTATACGGAGGTTTTTATGCCTACCCCGGAAAATGTAAAACCGTTCAAGACTTATAAAGAGCAGATAGAATTATTAAAATCTCGCGGCCTTATTATTAGCAATGATACTGTGGCAGAAGCAATTTTAAGAAAAATGAACTATTACAGGCTAAGCGCTTATTCGCTTACGCTGAGAAAAGATGATAGATTCTACCCTGATGTCAGTATTGAAGATATTATGGCTCTTTATGATTTTGATGCGCTGCTCAGAAACATCATTTTTGAATACAGCTCAAAAGTTGAAACATCACTCAGAGCTTATATTGCATATTATCATGCTCAAAAGTATGGACCGCTTGGGTATCTGAATAATCAGAATTTTGATAATGAACTTAACCATGGGAAATTTCTATCAGAACTTTTTGGGAACATTCAGCGTTCATCAGATGTATTTGTTATTCATCACAAGGAAAACAGGCAAGCCATTTATCCAGTTTGGGTTGCGATAGAAGAAACAACGTTTGGGTCTCTTTCCAAAATGTACAAGAATATGCTGGCAGAAGACAGAAATGCTATTGCTAAAACCTATTATGGATTAAGCCGTGAGTATGTGGAAAACTTTACCCAATGTGCAAGCGTTGCAAGAAATATTTCTGCGCATGGAGCGCGACTTTATAACCGCATTAAGATGCGGCCATCTGTAAATTTGCCCAAACAGTTGAAATCTGTTATTGATAACGATAAACCGGCTGCCTACTTGTATGCTATTTTTGCATTGTTGCCGGATTCTGATAAATATCCAATGCTCCGAGCATTGAACCGCGCGTTTAAAAAGTATCCCTTTGCAAAACCTCAGTATTTAGGGCTACCAGAAAATTGGTTTTCGATATTTGAGGCAATGAACTAAAATAAAAAACGCCCTGCGGCGGCAACCGCAGGGCGTTTGGATAGACCGGCTTGCCCAAAGGGCAATTACCAGACCAAGTATCTGTAATTGTAGCACCACCGGGCAGGCTTTGCAAGCTGAACAGGTGATATTATGAAAAAGAAACAAACCGGTGCCCGCCATGGCCGGGCTGCGATCTATGCGCGCTATTCTTCGCACAACCAGCGGGAAGCATCCATTGAACAGCAGGTCAAAGCCTGCCGGGAACTGGCCGTGCGGCTGGGGCTGGATGTGGTGGAAACTTACGAGGATAAAGCCATCAGCGGCAAATCCGACCGCCGCCCCAGCTTTCAGCGCCTGCTGAGGGATGCGGAAAAAGGTTATTTTGACTGCATGCTGGCGTGGAAGTCCAACCGTATGGGCCGCAATATGCTGCAGGCCATGACCAATGAAGCCCGCCTGAAAGACTGGGGCGTAAGGACCTTTTACGCAGAGGAAGATTTTGACGATACCGCTGCCGGCCGCTTTGCGTTGCGCAATATGATGAACGTCAACCAGTTCTACAGCGAGAATATGGCAGAGGACATCACCCGCGGCATGATGGATAATGCCAGCAAGTGCCTGAGCAACGGCGCGCTGCCATTGGGGTACAAGGCAGGGGAGAATGGCCGCATTGTGCTGGATAAGGCGCAGGCTGCCGTGGTTCAGGAAATTTACACGCGGGTGGCCTGCCGGGAGCCTTTTGTGGATATTGCGGCGGATCTGAACCGGCGCGGCATCAAAACCAAGCGCGGCGGCCCGTGGACCAAAAGCAGCTTTTATACGATCTGCCGCAATGAGCGCTACCGCGGCATTTATATTTACGATGACGTCCGGGTGGAAGGCGGCGTTCCGCGTATTGTTTCGGACGGCCTGTTTTATCGTGTGCAGGAGGTGCTGAAAGTGAAAAAGACCCCACAATCCGCCCGGCATCATACCGGGGCAGAGGATTACCTGTTGACAGGCAAGCTGTTCTGCGGCAAATGCGGCAGACCCATGACGGGCGTTTCCGGCACCAGCCGCTCCGGCGAAATGCACTACTATTACACCTGCCAAAAGCGCCGCCGGGAACACGCCTGTGATAAAAAGAACGTGATCCGCGAGCAGATCGAGAAGAGTGTGGCACAGGCCATCAAGCAGTATATGCTGACGGACGAGATGATCCAGCACATGGCCGATGCAACCATGGCCTACAATGCCCGCCAGGAAAAAGACCTGCACCTGCAGGACCTGCAAGGCCAGCTGGCCGCGGTCAAAACCTCCGCAGCCAACCTGCTCAAAGCCATTGAGATGGGGGTCATCACCGAAACCACCAAGGCCCGCATGGTGGAGCTGGAACAGGAACAGGGGCGGTTGAACGCCCAGATTGAAAACGCCCGCGCCGAACTGGTACCCATTACACGGGATAATTTTGTTTCACTGCTGCACATCTACCGGGATGGTGACATCAATGACAGCAAGTACCTGGCAAGCCTGTTTGAAACGTTCCTGGTGCGGGTAGATCTGTACGATGATCACTTCCTGATTTGGTTCAATCCTCTCGGCCAAAAGCCCCCGGCTGATATCCCGATCACCAGCATAGAAAACGGGGATGTAGATGAATTTTTTGACGAATGTAGGAGAAAAAATGTGTTCGATTGGGGTGGGAAATGGTCCACCAAAATAAAAGCACCCGCCGTACCCCGGCGGGTGTTTTTGTTTTGGTGCTCCGTGAGCTGCTGAGGAGTCGAACATGGCGGCAGTACCGCAGTACCAGCCCGATGGCCGATGCGGAACGCGGATGCCGTGCGTTCGTCATCCTCGGTGGAATCACTCTCATTATACCAGTGGTTTGCCCGGTGCTTGAATGCCCTGCGAACAGCCCGCCTGCCCCTCATACAGGGCAGGCATAAAAAAACACGGTGCGTGTGCATCGTGTTTTCAACAAATTGTTGGCGCAGCCATTACGGCACAATTTCCACGCCGGGCAAAACGTCCATGTAAAAACACAGCCGGTACTGGCGCGGGCAGATGTAATTCACCTTGAACTGTTCCGGGCTGGTCACTGCGGTCAGCATGGCCAGCATCAAAACAAGCAGCTTCTTCATTGTATCCTCCTAAAAATGGGCATGAAAAAACCACGGTGCGTGTGCATCGTGGTTGAATGTTTAGGGGTTATTCAGGCAGTTCACCCAGTTTTTTCAGAATGTCGTAATATCCGCGCGCAGCCAGCTGAGAAGGCGGGGTGTTTCCGTCAAGCACAATATAACCTTCAGGCTCATCATACTGCGGGTCAATCGGGTGCTCTTTGAGATAGTTTTTCATATGCTCAATCTCTTCCGGAGTAATAGCGAATGCCATATTGCTGCACCTCCTCAAAAAATGTGTCCATCAGATTCCAAACCTGAGCCTTAGTTTCGGCTTTATTTGTGGCTTCGTTCAATTTTGATACTTTAAGTTGAAGCGCAGTCTCATTAGTATTTGCCGTGCGTTCGATTGCAAAAATGTTGCCGTCATTGCCTACCGCAGTAAGCAGCTTGAGCGATGCATGATTAGCAAAGGCGCTTAGGTCATCAGGCGAAAATGTCAGCCCGCTTGGGTGCGAGTGCATTACAATACAGTCAACATTCGGAACCTTGATTTTCACCGATTTTCCCGGTGCTTCGCTTTCATAATACCCGCTCACGGGCTGCATATCCAGCCCGTAACAGCGGGCCTTTTCTATCCCAAGCGGAACCTTTCGGGCTTCCAGCAGCAGCTTCTTGTGGGCGTTGGCAAGGGCACGGCTGCCCGCGGCGTCCAGCGTCTCACAGGCAAATGGCTGAATGTGCTGAATGCTCTGGATGGTAATCTCCTTGTACCCCAGGCTGCTTTCTTTCAGTGTAGCATTGTTTTTCTCGGATTGCAAGGCACTTGCCACCGCAGCCGTCCGTTTCCCGTTCCGCCGTTTACGCTACTGTCAAGGATTTAATGCAAAATTTGAGAAAATGAACAAAAAAGTCAATAGCTATTTGTTGTAAGTTTGGTGCGGCCGGAATCGCGGAGCGTTTCCGGCACGGCTCTAAAGCCCCGTGCCGGGTCTTTCTCGCAGCGGCTGTGCCGCCTATGGGCCGGTTTCAATAGTTATCGGTAAACACCTTTAGCCCGTCGTATTTTTACGGCAGGCTATTTTTCGTATATCGGTTTCGTTGGTTAGATTATGCCGAAGAAACGCTTCACCTTTTCGGGGTTATGCAATGGTAGTTTATCAAGTTCGGCTTCCAACATTTGCGCCGCGGTCTGACCGCCGAAGGTGGGGCGGGTGTACTGATTTACCCACTGTTGCACAGCTATTGCTTGCTTTTGGGTAACTTTCCGCAGGCTCTGGCCCTTGGGAAATTTTCGTCTTACAAGTTTATTATTTATCTCATTTGTTCCGCGTTCAGATGGGCAGCGCGGATGACAATAAAAGGTCTGAACGCCAAGAGCATCAATACCGGCCTGATCTGCAAATTCACTGCCATTATCACAGGTAATTGTCTTAAACAGCAATTTCCAATCTCTACCGAGATAACGGCGCAGGCGCTGCAAGCTTTTTACGGTTTCGGCGGTTGTCTTATCGCGTGGCTTCAAAACAATTTCTGCACGCGTCTTTCGCTCTGTCAGAACAAGAACGCTTTCATTTTTTCCCTTTTGTTTACCTACCACGCTATCAAGTTCCCAATGGCCGAGAGTTTCACGGTTTTTAACATCCGTTGACCTTGTTTCAATACTCCTATGGCCGGGGCAGCTTACATTTGCATGAGATACTTTCTTTTTGCCCTTTTTACGGTGACCCTGGGGCAAATGCTTATAGCACAGGCTTTCAAACAGGCCAAGGCCGATATACCTATAGCAAGTGGTCTTGGAGATCATCAAGCCATATGCGGCACCAACTTTGCGTATAGCATCCTCTGGGCTGGAACCGGCAAGCATGAGGGCTTCAAGTGCGGAAAGGTAATCACGGCGGGAGCCTATCTTTAATTGTGGGCCGTGGGCAGTACGCATATACCGTGCGCGTTCATGTGCAAGCTGGGGCGAATATGCGGTATAAAATTCATAGGTCGCACCATTTAACTGTACAACTTTACCGCGCCGCAGTTCACGGCAGATTGTAGCGGGAGAAACTTGCAATTCTTCCGCAATAGCAGTTTGTGTATAGCCGAGTTTCAACAGGTGGAAAATCGTTGTCCGTTCGTTTTCGGTCAAATGCTTTCCTTTACGACGGATATCTGTATACATGTTTTTCACCATCCCGAAAGAGTTCTACAATCTTTAGGCATATCGCGCTATTTGTCTTAGCTGTCAAGGGCACAAAATTTCACAATTTTCCGCTACGCGGAAATCCGTGAACTTTTGCTTTATCCCCTTGACCGCTGCGAAAAATAGCGCCGCGGCACAAAACAAGGGCGTAAGCGCACGAGCGCTTACGCCCTTTTATAAATTCTAGAGCAGAGCAAGGCCCGTTGCGGATGAAAGTAGCAGACAACAAAAAGGAGAACGGCGAATGAAGAACGAATGCAGGATACGGAACGAACCACGGCAAGAAGCCTGGTGCATGAAGCACAACTGTTATTACAAAATTATTGGCTACTGCACCGGCCCAATCAAGAGAGAACGCGGATACTACAGTTACACGAACTGTCCAGACAAGCCGGAGCAAGGCGGCATTGCACGGTGCGGAATGCACGAGGAATGCAGATACTGCCGCGACTTACTCAAATAGCCAAAAGCCCTTACCTTTTCAGGTAGGGGCTTTTTGTATGCGGTCAGCGCGCGCGGGGCGGG
>OGHE01001681.1_pt1 | contig 13377 bp, 8 predicted proteins | sample 1571431 | NCBI WGS metagenome assembly OGHE01 (sample SAMEA2581966, study PRJEB24529) | metagenome | biome: Human gut stool | place: China | collected 2011 | reverse complement strand
ATGAACAAATAAAGCGAATTAATGTAACAAGGACTTTCTTTGACTGGGAAAGAAAGTCCTTTGTATCACAATCCTCCCTTGCCGTGCCCCGCAGCATTACGGGGTGTCACAAAACGGCATGGAGAAAAAGGCTGCTTTTCAATCCTCTCCCCCTGTGTTTTGTAACGCAAAATATAGGGGGAGTGCCCAAAGGGCGAAGGGGTTAGAATACAAGCAAGATCCCCCGATTCTGCCTTTATCGGGCGGTGAAGTCGCAAGGAAGACGGAGGGAAAAGGGCGAGGACTGTTTGAGCGGAGCGAGTTCCGCAGACCCCGACGGCGACCGTAGCGACGAGCCCAAAAGCCCGATAACTGCGGCGGCGCTTCTTGGTTCGTTCTTCTCGCTGTTGAGAAGAATGAACAAATAACGCAAATTAGTGTAACAAGTACTTTCTTTGGCTGGGAAAGAAAATCATTAGTATTCAACCTTCTCCCCCTGTGTTTCCGTAAGGGAATATAGGGGGAGTGCCCGCAGGGCGAGGGGGTTGAATTAGAAAAATATAGCTTCCTCCCTTTGTTCATCGCAAATGAATAGAGAGCCACTTCTAAACTCCTCCCTTGCCGTGCCCCGTATGCGGGGGTATCGCACTGCAATGAGCGGAGGGGTTAATAAAAACAGCAGCCCGAACGGTTCGTTCTTCTCGCTGCTGAGAAGAACGAACCAAGAATAAAACTCCACCACCGATACAGAACTTGAAAAGAAGAAATAAAACTCAGTTATGCAATGACGAAAGTATGATTCTCAAAAAAATAGATAACACACAGACAAAACCGAGGCTTGTTTCTATTAACCCTTTACACTATCTTTGCACGAAGCAAAGGAAAAGAAAAGTGGAACAAGATTTTCTGAACAGTCTGAACGACCAGCAACGCGAAGCTGTGCTCTATACCGATGGACCGGAATTGGTTATCGCCGGAGCCGGATCGGGTAAAACAAGAGTACTTACCTACAAAATAGCACACCTGCTGCAAATGGGATATCCACCCTACCGGCTGCTGGCACTCACCTTCACCAACAAAGCGGCCAACGAAATGAAAGAACGCATCGCCGCATTGGTAGGGACAGAGACAGCTCAACGCTTGTGGGCAGGGACGTTTCACTCCATTTTCTCCCGCATACTCCGAGCCAATGCCGACCGGATCGGCTATCGTCACGACTTCACCATCTACGATGCCTCCGATTCCCTGTCGCTTATAAAAAGTATTATCAGAGAACTTCAACTCGACGATAAGACATACAAACCCTCAACCGTGCAGGCGATTATTTCCCATGCGAAAAACGCCCTCATCGAACCGCAAGCCTATGCGCGAAACCGGGAACTTATCGAGATGGATACTCGTTCGAAACGACCCCTCATTCACGAAATATACCGTATCTACCGACAACGCTGTTTCGTGTCGGGGGCAATGGATTTCGACGACCTGCTGCTCAATACCAATATACTTTTCAGGGATCACCCCGACGTGCTGCAACACTATCGCGACCTGTTCGCCTACATCTTGGTAGACGAGTATCAAGATACCAATTTCGCCCAACACCTCATTGTCAGCCAGTTGGGAAAAGACCACAACCACATCTGCGTGGTGGGCGACGATGCCCAGAGCATTTACTCGTTCCGGGGAGCGAATATCCACAATATACTCGGACTGAGTAAAGAGTACCCGGGATTGAAAATATTCAAACTCGAACGAAACTACCGTTCCACACAAAATATCGTCAATACGGCCAACAGCCTCATCGCCAAGAACAAGGAGCAAATACCCAAACAAGTATTCTCCGAAAAAGAACAAGGAAACAAAGTACAAGTAATAAGTGCCTATTCCGATTTCGAAGAAGGCTTTATCGTCTCGAACCGTATTGCCGAAATGCGCCTCACGACTCACTGTGATTACAACGACTTCGCTGTCCTCTACCGTACGAACGCACAGTCCCGTGTATTGGAAGAAGCTCTGCGCAAGCGCAATATACCCTACCGCATCTACGGAGGTATGTCGTTCTACCAAAGGAAAGAAATCAAGGACGCCATCGCCTATTTCAGATTAACGATAAACCCCGATGACGAAGAAGCGCTCAAACGAGTCATCAACTATCCCGCACGAGGAATCGGAAATACCACTCTCTCGAAACTCATCGAACGGGCACACTCGCAGGAATCCAGTATATGGAATGTGATTTCCGACCCCATAGGCCACAACTTGGCCGTTAACAACGGCACATTGAACAAGTTGAAAACCTTCAAGGACCTCATAGACGAATTACGCTACGAAGCCGATAAAAAGAACACACCGGAACTGGCGGAAACGATTATCAAGCGGTCGGGTATTTGGGGAGAAATTTCCTCGGATCGTACCCCCGAAAACATCAGCCGGCAAGAGAACATCGAAGAACTTTTGAACGGTGTCCGTGAATTTTGCGCCCTGCGCGAAGAAGCCGGAGAAGAACAAACCTCCCTATCCGACTTCTTAGCCGAAATTTCTTTGGCGACAGATCAAGACAACGGCGATGAAACCGAGCAAGACAAAGTGACCTTGATGACGGTCCATGCATCGAAAGGATTGGAGTTCAAACAAGTTTTCATTGTTGGAGTAGAAGAAGACCTCTTTCCTTCGGCCATGAGTAAAAACAGTGAACGGGAAATTGAAGAAGAACGACGTCTGCTCTATGTGGCCATCACCCGCGCAGAAGAAAACTGCACCCTCACGTATGCCCTCTCCCGCTATCGTAACGGACAAACGGTCTCCTCCCCTCCAAGCCGGTTCATCAAAGACCTCGATTCTCGATACGTCGATATGCCGGTACAAACCAAACAAGAGTCTCCCAGAGAAACCATATCGTGGAACCGATTTCCATTCGATGCGGAAAGACCGCGCAAAACTTCCCGATGGAACGAAGAAGATACGGATCGCACACCTGCACCGAGACCATTCGCTGCTCCGTCTCCGGGCAAACGGTTGACCAAGATAGACTCTAAACCCACAGGTGAAACCCATTCTACGACACAATCCACAGTCGCGACCGCTGCCGGGCAGGTAGAAATAGGAACACTCATCTGCCATGCCCGCTTCGGAAACGGAACCGTTACAGCCATAGAAGATACGGGAGACAACTGCAAAATAACCGTCGAATTTGAAAACGTCGGGCGCAAACAGCTCCTGCTCAAATTCGCCAAGTTCACAATCATAGAATAATTTTCATACGTCATGCACGATACGCTATCGCAAATACCATCGCCCTGCTATGTTCTCGAAGAAGAACTATTGCGCCGCAACCTCGCTCTCATTCGCTCCGTCAAAGAAGCCGCCGGAGTAAATATTATACTGGCGTTCAAAGCCTATGCCCTTTGGAAATCATTCCCCGTCATACGGGAATATATTCCGCACTCCACAGCCAGCTCCATACACGAAGCACGGCTGGCATTCGAGGAGATGGGCAGTCCGGCACACACCTACTCACCGGCCTATACCGAGCGGGATTTCCCGACAATACTCAAATACAGCAGCCACATTACCTTCAACTCCCTAACTCAATTCGAACGGTTTTACCCCCAAGTAGTAGCCGACGGCAATCGGGTATCGTGCGGGTTGCGTATCAACCCCGAATATTCCGAGGTAGAAACCGACCTCTACAATCCCTGCGCACCGGGTTCCCGATTAGGAATAACCGCCGACAAGCTGCCTGAACTTCCGCAGGGAGTGGAGGGGCTTCATTTCCACACCCTCTGCGAGTCCACCTCCTACGACCTCGAAAAGACTTTGGCACAGGTCGAAGACCGATTCGGGCATCTGCTCCCCCATATCAAATGGCTGAACATGGGAGGCGGTCACCTCATGACCCGCAAAGATTACGATACCGCACATTTGATTAACCTCCTCCGGGGCTTCAAACAAAGACACCCCGGCCTCGAAATCATTCTCGAACCCGGCAGCGCATTCGCTTGGCAGACCGGTACATTAGTATCCACCATAGTCGATATAGTCGAGAACCACAGTATCAAAACAGCCATTCTCGACGTCTCTTTTGCCTGTCACATGCCCGACTGTCTCGAAATGCCCTATAAACCGGCGATACGAGGCTCGGTAGAACCCGCTCTCGGCACATACGCCTATCGTATGGGAGGAAACTCCTGTCTGAGCGGCGACTATATAGGAGACTGGCATTTCGACCACGAATTGCAAATAGGAGACCGAATCATATTCGAGGATATGATTCACTATACGACAGTCAAGACAACCATGTTCAACGGAATCCCCCACCCCTCCATAGCCTGCCTCAAAAGCGACGGGAAAGTGGAAATCTGGCGGGAATACGACTACTACGACTATAAAACCCGAATGGATTGACAAGACATCGATCCCCCGGAACAAATCACAAAATACATTTGTTAATCGACAAAAAGCATAAAACAATGGGAACATTCTTAGGTATCGTAGCACTGCTCATCACCCTTGTCGCATTTATTCCCCTATTGGGATTTCTCAACTGGGTGGCCATACCCATATCGGTCATTTTCCTCATCATCTGTGCCATTCTCAAATCAGACAATGGCAAAACCCTCTGCATCGTATCTATCGTTTTGGGTATACTGCGCCTTATGCTTGGTGGAGGGATATTCTAATCTCCTACGAGACAATGAAAACTGTTTACAAATCAAAGGTCGATAAAGGCTTGCTAATCGCCATTATAGCAATTGTCCTTCTGTCCTACCTGCCGCTCCTGTTCGAATTCTCTTGGATAGCCCTCGCCTTATTGGTCGTCACGGCCGCTTTCATTGCCGACCCGTTCTGTAACACGAGCTACACCATAGACAACGGCACGCTGCATATCAAATGCGGCATATTCTTGTCGTCCTCCTTCCCGATCGACCGAATAACGAAAATCTCGAAAACCAATAGTTGTTTAAGCGCACCGGCCTTATCGATGGACAGGATAGAAATCCGCTTCGCCGACAAAAAGACTCTCGTCTTGTCTCCCAAACAGAGGCAAGCATTTATCGATCATCTAAGGAGTCTCAATCCCGATATTGTTGTAAAACCACCTCTCTGATACGGAATGATTCCCCTACTCCAACGTGAGAAAGTCAGCGGCTAAACGAACAGACTCCCCGAATGCCGTAGGCTGTCCCGGCACAGTGATAAAGAGATGCACCGTATGAGGCAAAACCGTATAGCTCACGGCAACGCCGAGCCCGGAAAGTCTAGTCGCCAATTCCTTCCCCTGAGATAAAAGAATATCCTGCTCGGCATTGACGATAAGCGTCGGTGGTAGCTGTTTCAGTAGCTCGTCATCGGCTACGCCCGGCGAGACAAGAGGCTGGCGAGCATCTCCTGTACCGATGTATGCGGCATTGAAAGCCTCCATCAATTGGGCATCGAGACCATATCCCTCGGCATAGTTTTTCCACGAAGACGAACCGTCTGCCCAAGCTTTTGTCACTGGATAAAACAGTACGAGCGAACAAAGTGAAGAGCACATCGTTCCACTGTCCATGCGGCAAGAGTGAGAATCCTTTGCAAGAATTAGGTTAAGAGCCGTAGCAAGAGCAAGATTCCCGCCCGAACTATCTCCGCCGATAGATATCCGATCAGGAAGAAAGCCATACTCCCCGGCATGCTCGAAAGCGAATGCGACGGCCTCGGTACAAGCATTGAGGGCGGCAGGATAAGCATGTTCGGGTGCTAAGGGATATTCCACGGCCAACACAGCAATCTTTGCCCTATACGATAACTCCGCACAAAAATGAGCGCAACTATTGATACTCCCGAAACACCAGCCACCCCCATGTAAGTAAATCAACACAGGCAACGGAATAGTATCGAATCCGGCAGAGCGATACAAACGATAACACCCTCCGATATCCTTTGTCACTACCCCACTTTTCGATTCAGGGTTCGTATTACGCGAATTACGCACAGATATCAAAGCGGTACAATCCCCGTTTATGGCGCGGCGCACGGCATCGGCCTGTGTCTTTTGTAAACCCGCAGGCAAAGATTGAAGAAACGCACAAGTCTCCTTCTCCATCATCACACTGCTCTGCGCTCTGCCTCTCAATGAAAATACGACAAGTACGGCACACATGACCATTTTAGACACATAAAAAGTCGTACGACAAATACCCAACGGTTTCATACATTCATTATCCCTTTAATTGAGCTATCAAAGATACGCTTTTCCACACAAAACACATCTACCGACTCTATAATTCAATAGTATTTATCCGTGGTATTCTCAACACATAAGAAATTGACAGTTTAAAATCCAACTAAAATAATTATGATTTAATTTCAAATCCGTACCTTTGACATATTAAATACAGCGATCGGCCGCCAATCCCGTGGGCAGAAAAAGTTGTGATTCGCTTTCAAATTTGCAGCTCTGGCATATTAAATACAGCCTCGCCATTTCCTCGCTCGACAGGTTCCAGGTTGTGATTCGCTTTCAAATTTGTATCTTTGACATATTAAATACAGCCGGGGCTTCGGAGTATAAAGAGGAAAGCCTGTTGTGATTCGCTTTCAAATTTGTATCTTTGACATATTAAATACAGCCTGGCAGTTACTGGAATGACAGTCACACCGTTGTGATTCGCTTTCAAATTTGTATCTTTGACATATTAAATACAGCGTATGGCTATCAGTATAATGGAAAAGGTCGGTTGTGATTCGCTTTCAAATTTGTATCTTTGACATATTAAATACAGCATTATGGCCTTGCAAAATCAATATCAACAAGTTGTGATTCGCTTTCAAATTTGTATCTTTGACATATTAAATACAGCTCAAACATAAAACATTTAAACAAATTGTATGTTGTGATTCGCTTTCAAATTTGTATCTTTGACATATTAAATACAGCGAATATGCAGTATCCCCGCTTGTGTTTGAGTTGTGATTCGCTTTCAAATTTGTATCTTTGACATATTAAATACAGCACGGAGCTCCAATTATTTACACTAACAGAGGTTGTGATTCGCTTTCAAATTTGTATCTTTGACATATTAAATACAGCATGGAAGCAGTAAACCAAGCAAACCTTGCCGTTGTGATTCGCTTTCAAATTTGTATCTTTGACATATTAAATACAGCCGGTTCATGGAATTATATCATCGCTAGTATGTTGTGATTCGCTTTCAAATTTGTATCTTTGACATATTAAATACAGCAACCTATGCCGTCAAGTTGAGGCTTGTGCGTTGTGATTCGCTTTCAAATTTGTATCTTTGACATATTAAATACAGCGGTTGCCTGCTGCATTCCTGCGGACATCAGTTGTGATTCGCTTTCAAATTTGTATCTTTGACATATTAAATACAGCAAATACAGTCAATCGTCAGCATGCTGGGAGTTGTGATTCGCTTTCAAATTTGTATCTTTGACATATTAAATACAGCACCTAATGAAAACGAAACGTAGCGGCGAAGGTTGTGATTCGCTTTCAAATTTGTATCTTTGACATATTAAATACAGCTTCAATTACTGAAACTTAATATGGAATCGGGTTGTGATTCGCTTTCAAATTTGTATCTTTGACATATTAAATACAGCAGAATGACATATTGGATAATAAGGCCGGTGAGTTGTGATTCGCTTTCAAATTTGTATCTTTGACATATTAAATACAGCCCCAACTATACATTCCAATTTGAAATGAAAGTTGTGATTCGCTTTCAAATTTGTATCTTTGACATATTAAATACAGCGAATACAAGCTCGCTTCGCTCGGAGTGTTTGTTGTGATTCGCTTTCAAATTTGTATCTTTGACATATTAAATACAGCATCTCTTTCTCCATCTTACTCATGATAAAAGTTGTGATTCGCTTTCAAATTTGTATCTTTGACATATTAAATACAGCTGATTGATGAAGAACCCCAAAGGCTCGGCGGTTGTGATTCGCTTTCAAATTTGTATCTTTGACATATTAAATACAGCTGTCATGTTTGGGATAATTCTGCTTCTTTGTTGTGATTCGCTTTCAAATTTGTATCTTTGACATATTAAATACAGCAATCCGATACCGTCGAGTTGAGGTTTGTGTGTTGTGATTCGCTTTCAAATTTGTATCTTTGACATATTAAATACAGCTTGAGATAGCGTGAAATACTATCAGACAAGTTGTGATTCGCTTTCAAATTTGTATCTTTGACATATTAAATACAGCAGCCGACGACTGGAAAACAATTGATAACCTGTTGTGATTCGCTTTCAAATTTGTATCTTTGACATATTAAATACAGCTAAACACCCTACATTTAAACAAATCGTATGTTGTGATTCGCTTTCAAATTTGTATCTTTGACATATTAAATACAGCACAATTTGTATAGCAATTTAATAGTCAAACAATTACACAATCAATTAGGATCAAAAATTAAAGCTGTATTTTATCAAAAAGCCGGTTAAAAAACCGGCTTTTTGTTTTTCAAAAGAGTTCGAGCTGTTGAGGTAGAACCTGTGGCTTTACCTCTTTCTTCCCATAGAAAATTTCCATCATACCGAATTGTTTATCAGTAACACAGAGAATACCTACTTTTCCAAACGGCGGTAAAGAAAGCTTCACCCGGCGGATATGTACATCGGCATTCTCCCTACTAGGACAATGCCGCACATAAATGGAAAATTGAAACATAGTAAATCCATCTTGCAACAGTTTCTTACGGAAGTCGGCATACAATTTACGTTCTCGTTTCGTCTCTGTTGGCAAATCGAAAAATACCAATACCCACATAATACGATATTCGCTGAATCTATCCATATTAATTATAATTCTGGATAGATGATTTTACGTAACTCCCCGTTAAAACATTTGTATAAAGAGGCGGTAGTTTGGGCGACAGCGACCATCAAAGGACTACGCCGCCCTTGAATACCTACCTCTACCACCGGTAAAGACAATAACTTTGCTTTCAATTCGGTCGTTAACATCGAATAGTCCTTTCCACTTTCCATGATTTCACAGACCAAGCCATCGACATAGGGGCGATAAGGCTCCATCACATCATCGGCCAAACAATATGCATTATAACGGTTATGATGATGTATGCCCAAAGTAGGTAACAATCCGCTAATAACGAGCGACCGAGCGACAACAGCCCGAAGAATGGCATAACCATAATTGAGTAGATTGTTGGGAGGATCGCCGTCTCTGTCTCTGCGAAAACTATCGAGGTGAGGGAATATACTCGACCAATAATAGGCGGCAGCCCGTGCCTCCATATTATCGATGTCTCCACTACGGACTTCGCCCACCCATGCCCGCATATTTTTGGCTATAATTCCCTGGCTCTCCAAAATTGCAGCTTGATTGGCAATCTTTTGCTGCACTGTCTGTTGCCAAAGTTGCTTTTTCAAAGGTAACGAAGCATTAAGTTGGTCTCGGAACCGTTCGTTTTGTGTCGTGTTCCCACAAAGGGGTAGTATGAGTCCCACAGGCAAACGACTTTTATCGCAAGTGATAATAGCACAATTATTTTCGAGAAGGGCTTCGAGCAATCCTTGTGTGATTGTTATCTGCGAATGATCGAGTACGACCACTCCTATATCTTCGATAGGAATCGTCCGCTCCGCCTCTTTTTTGAAAGTATCGGGTAATGTGTCGTTATTCGACACTTCTGGCAGACGCAGTACTAGCTGTGCATTGCGCAAACTCAGATACGAGGGATTCCCAAAATATAATGTGCGTTTGATCATGATATTTCCTTTATTTCACCCAAAACTGAGATATGCACCTTATGAGGATTTAATCCCAATAACGACTTTATACTCACCCTTTTTAGTTTTCCCATCTGCATAGACAATTTCAAATTGGGCTTTCCATCGTACTTATCTTCGACAGAAGTTTCTGTATGATACCTAAAACTATAATCACTCTTACTTAATTTTTGTACTCGATAAAGATATTTGTTCAACAATGCATAGTCTTGTTGATCCATAGCATAACGATAATCTTCCTCATTCATTCCTAAAATAAACATCTCATTTTGCTGCAATGAAAGAACAAATTGCCATTTTACATCAGGTAAGGATTCTAAAACGTTTTCAGATATATCGTTTCGCTGAAGTATATTATCCCAAATAGTATCTGGTTGAGTGACAATAGCCGGTATACCTACCCGACAGCGATCCACTGCTTCCCAAAATGTAACGGTTCGTTCCTTATACTTGCCATCTTCATCTCTATAAATAGCAACATGATGATTGTTCCCCGGATTGACCCAAGCAACAGGATTTCCCTTATCATCTTTTTTGAGTGGAACTAACGTATTAATCGCCGGCTTCGCAAAACAACGAACCGTGCGAATTGGAATACGACACTCCTTATCTATATATACAGGTTTAGCAAACGCCTCTTTGGGATTATCATTATATTGAGCAAGCCTACCGGAAAGGATTCTATGAATACGCTTGTCCACAACTTTTTCCTTATCCAACATTTCCCGATTAATCGAGGTTATCGGATACTTCATTACAGCACGCTGCTTTTGTATAACATGACCTTGCTCATCTTTCTCCCACACATGAATTACGCCATATACACTCTCTTCGCTCAACGCACCTCGTGGAATTAAAACTGACTGGACGGAAATACGTTTTCGGTTCTTACGAATATATCGCTTGCCGGGAGTCACCGCACGCTTACCGGCTCTAAACGACACTAATATTCTATCAACAGCCTCACGGACTTGTGCAACTGAGAAATGAGGTTGTGACTGTATATAACGTTCCAAACTCATTTTGTTGAAATCCGGTCCTTCTTCTGCTCTCAAATTATTCAAGCGCTGAATATACGCCTGTTTGGTACAGGCAATCGTAAGTGCATCAATGGCATGGTGGCGATGATCGAATCTCTTACTCCAATCCTTTATTTGCTCTCTCCTAATGACACTGCCCCTATGGTTTACCTCTATTACCTCGGTTAAACCCACTTTCTTATATCGGTCAAAATTGAGATCGTGTAATACGGTATCCCAGCCCCAAACATGTCGCAAGAAACTGGTAACCGAACCACTCGTAGCCGTCACATTATAACAAATCGATGTCAGAATCTCTTTGGCTTTCCTTGCTATATACTGACTCTCTCGTAATTGTCGATCTATGAAATCGATAGAAATTTTATCGACTGGGGTTAATAAGTTTTGCCACTTGGTCTTGCTAATTTGGTTATTTGTGTACATTGTGTTAACTCGTTCGACATAGTCGGACAGAGCTTTTTCGCCTTTTGATTTCATATAATCATATGCAGTGCGATTATTTTTCTCTTTATTACAGCTACGACAAGAACAAACTTTATTTGCAAAACTATCGTCGAAATACAATGATTTAGGAATAATATGTTCTACCTCGACATCAAATCCTCGCAAAAAATCCCCCACATCTACCGGTTGCCCGCAATAGATACAACAGTGTTTCGATTCCTCCCACATTTTATATTTCTGTATGCGAGATCGAGTTGGCACACCATATTCAACTATACGTTTAGCAATTTGCTCATTTTCCCTTTGATTCTTATTTATACTTTTATATGTATTAGAACGTTCTTCTTTACTTTGTTTCAATTCACGCGCCAACTCCACACGGATCTCATCGAATCGTCCATATTTTTCCATAAGCGCATTCACCACATTAACCATTTGATTGAGGATCTTCTCAACCACTGGTTGCCGAAGCTCGTTCTTTTTAATCGCCGGTAATCTATCCAGCAAAGCGCGCGCCTCATTTTCAGCCTTTGTATAGTTATTGCTATGGTTATACCCAGCAGCCTCACAAGCCTCTGCATAGTTCATACCCAACTGCAAAAATGGCAATATGCGACGTATAGCCTTGCTCGATTTATTTCCAAAACCGGCTTTCACCAAATCGATGGCGCTCAGCCGTTCTAAAACCTCGTCATCATCAATTCCGAATTTCTGTCGCAACACCGACTGTAACTGCTCCCGATCGTCAATCGAATACAATACATGCCACAGCCGATAAAGCGGTTCCTGCTCAAACGACAGGCTAATCATGGGAATAATCTCACCCGTTTCAGTATTGACCATCGACGAAGATTCCTCTTGAAGATTAAATTGCAACAATCTTTTCTTATCAGGATAATTGCCCAAAGCTCGTTCGATTTCCACTCGGGTTTTGTTCCCCTGTATTCCAGTCTTAAACTGCTCACCCAACCGGTAACCATACGTCTTGGACAAACCCAACAGTTTCAAGAGATCGCTACCTTTGAGTTTCTCGTGAGTATTCAAAAAATCAAACAAAGCTGCTCTTTGCTCCGCCGAAATAAAAACAATTTCATTCCGACGGTCCTTGACTACAATATTATTGATACTCTCCCACAAACGGCATACTTGAAACAATGGAGAAGTGCGTGGTGATACCTTAGGACCAGCTTCGGTCTTTTTACCGGCCGCATTCAGATAGAAACGCTTTTCAAATTCACAGCGCGACACCAAGTATTTGCACGACTTTAACGGTCGTTGGTAATATATAATCTCATCTCTAATACATCTGATTGTCTCATCAGTCAATATATCGGGATAAAATTTTCTTTGACAATTCATAATACAATCAAACTCCTCGACATAAGCCTGACGGGGATATACTTGTTCTTTACAACGAAAAAAAGCATTTTCTGTCAGTCTTCGAAAAAATAATTCCCCAATAGTCAATCTCATCTCTTTCAATTCATCATAACGGGTTTTAACAGTTTTTACATAATCGGTTATTTTCTTATCACCCGAAAAATCACTTTTTATTGACTTATATCCACGTTTTTGATTCAAATGTAACAAAACTCTCCCCAACTCGTTCAACTCGATTCGTTGCGTAACAGCCTTTGCTCTTAATCCCCATAATTGGAGTTTAGGCAAATAAGATAAAGAGTCATCGGGTAACATTCCTAATGTATCCAACTTATTCCTTAACAATGTGCGACGCAATTGATATCTGTCATATCCTTTACGTTGAGTCCTTTTTTGAGTCCTCTGTGAATTTATAGACACCCCATTTCCTTGTGTAAAAGAAGATAGTTCTGCGGCTGTAAGCGATACAACTCGGCTACCCATAGCTACCAACTCCTGTTCTTCTGAATTTTCTCTTATAACAGACCAACCTATACTCGATAAACCTAAATCTAATCCTAAGATGTTTTTCATGCCTACTATATATTTTATGGTATTATTATATTTAATGTGTAAATATAAAAAAATTTATCGAAAAATACAATAGTATTAAAAAATTATATGTATATTTGTCAACACAAATTTGAAAGCAAATCACAATAAGGATTATTCCGTTGTGAAAACATTTGGAAGGGGGAGTATTTATACTCCTCGTTTTTTTTTAT
>OGHE01001665.1_pt1 | contig 13552 bp, 8 predicted proteins | sample 1571431 | NCBI WGS metagenome assembly OGHE01 (sample SAMEA2581966, study PRJEB24529) | metagenome | biome: Human gut stool | place: China | collected 2011 | reverse complement strand
CGCTTCAGCTTTGCCACCTGCCCCGGACTGGTCATCGTATGTATCTTCTCAATCAAAGTTTCGCTTTTCTTCTTGGTAATGAACTTCGATGACTCCACTGCGTCTATCAGCAGTTTCAGTTCTGGCAATTCAAACTTACGACTGGCTACAAAGTATTTGCTCTGAGTAGAATGGATAGTAACAATATCCATTCCAAACTCCTGAAGTGCAGCAATATCTTTTGTGACCGTCGTTCTATGTGCAGATATTCCGTATTCATCATTCAATATATTGATTAACTGAGTTGTGGAAAGAGGATTTTCTTCATCGGTTCTTTCCAGTAAAATCTTTTGTAAATATAAAATCCTTGGCTTTGTTTCCATAGCCTGCCCTTTCCAAATTTCTAATATGTATTATAACTCTCCTTAGCAACCATAGTTTTCTCATAACCTAATCGTTTATTCAGGAATATCATTTTCCAGTTTAATATCCTCTAATTGCTCTTACAATAGAGTCCGTATTCCATTTTACAATATCATTTGCAGCTCTTTTTACAACCAGTGATGTTCTTTCAGAAGCCCACGGCTCAATTGCAATGATTTTCTTCCCCATCTCTTGTGCCAGTTGAATCTCAATATTTATCCATTTGCTATAAGTTGAATAAACGCCTGCAAGAATCAAAACACAACTTGCGTGCTGCATTTGATTTCGAATAGCCGCCTTTAATTGATAATCATATGGTGCATTATGTATCGGGTCATCTTTAGGAACTGAATAATTCTTATAACTAAAATAAGCTTTTGAATCAAGTAGTCTAATCAAATCATTATATGTATTTGAATAATTCCAAGAGTGACTGATAAATAAATGGTATGTCATATAATCTCTCCTTTTTATTTAACAAAATTTCATGTAAACAATAGTAACAACAGCAACTCCATACAAAATGATGAACATTATTGGAAGGGTTCTCTCCAGCTTAGTACCATCTGTATATTTTTTATTGTTTTTCAGTTTTTCCCACTCATCATTAAATGGCGTTACCGGAAGTCTCTTTTCGATAGTATTTATTACATTAAATTTCTCTGCATTAAGCAGCTTATAGTTTCTAATAAACAATAACCAAATAGCACAAACAACTATTCCTGCCACAAGGATAAACAAAGATTTTATATTCCACGTTATTGAAACGGCTGCAATTATCGCTAAGTTTAATGTAATAAAAATATTATTCATCGCATCTCTACGTTGACTAACTGAATTTGCCATTTCAACGCAAGTTTGCCATTGTGCTAATATAATTTCTGTTTTATCTTCTGCCACTTTCAATAAAACACCCTTTCTTTTTATTCCACACCCAACGCCTTATATACTGCATCTTCCGCACTGGAATAGAAAATCAAATTAAAGCAACCAATTAAATCCGATGGAACTGCTCCGATGTCTGCTGCTGATACAATAGGAAGCAAAACTTTCTTTGCCCCACTGTCCAAGCATACCTGCAAGCTGTTTGCAAGCTCATCAACTTTGATAAGTGTTCCTGCTATACTGATTTCTCCAAGAACAGCAAGACTACTTGCAACGGGTTTACCTAATGCCACTGAAGATAAAGCAATCAGTGTTGGCAATGCCAATTTGTCTGTCATACCAATGCCCTGCAAATCTTGGTAATTGATGATATAATCCTTTGTCGTCGTACTGATAGAACCACTGATACGGTTAGAATTGGCTTTCAGGAAATTAAATGCTGTGTTCGTTGCTTCTTTGCATTTTCCATCAGAGCCAAGACCTGAACGCTCAAATTTTCCATTACCCGGCATCATCTGAGATTCCAAACGGAATACACCAAGCATACCTGTTTTACCTTGAGCCACGGTATAGACTTGTCCCGGATTACACATTCCTTCCGGAATCAGCTTTCCGCCACCCTGCTCCGGTACGGATACATAGAATTCCTCAAATGTTTCATTGTCAATGTATGAGAAATTCACATCATAGAACTCCATACCGCCAAGTTTTTTCAACTGTTCTTTTACTCTGCGACGCATCTCAAGAGAAATCTTCAAAACTTCTTCCAGTTCTTCTTTTGTATATTCTCCATCAGGATAAAGCAGCTTGATAAATCCACCGACCATCTTTCTGACTGCAATTGTATCACGCTGATTTAAGTTCTTTCCAAGACGGAAATATTTATCCAAAGCATCTCCATACTGTTCTTTACGAAGTTCTCTGATAAACTCTGCAAGATAATCACTGATAAATCCATAATCATTTGTAAAGTGCTGCGGTCTGAATTTTGGAATTTCCCAACCCGGAATATAGCAGTGCATACGGTCAAGGAACGCTGTATCTGTTCCCATTTCCGGCGGGAACGGAGCAAACAGACTTGATGTTTTCAACAGCACATCAACACTCTGATTGATATTACCCACAAATACCATTGATGCAGAAGCAGACTTTTCTTCTTTTCCACGGGCAAAAGAACCAGAAGCCATATAATCTTTCATTATCTGGATACCGTCTTTATCTTTGAAATTGATACCTGCAACCTCATCAAAAGCAACACAATCCCACAAACCGACAAGACCAACTGTCTTTCTTGCCATATTGTAGAACAGATTTGCCACTGTTGTCTGACCACCGGAAACAAGAATACTGTTCGGTGAAATTTCTTTGTATAAATGAGATTTACCTGTACTTCTCGGTCCGAGTTCACACAAATTAAAATTATTTTCTACAAGCGGTAACATACGGGCAAGAAGCAGCCACTTTTCCCTTTCGGTCAGTGTATCCGGTTCCATACCGATAGAACGGAGCATTACGCTTATCCATTCATCTTTTGTAAATGCTTTTCTTCCTTGTTTCAGCTCATTGATGTCAACGTGTGGCATCTGAATCGGTGTCAATTTACGGATATGGATAGGAGAAGCATTCTTATCTTCCTCTATATATTCATATTCAAGTTGGACAATACACCAGATACCGCCACAAAGCAGGCGGTCAAATTTACTCGGATAATCTTCGCTAATCGGAATTGCTTTAATTCCAAGATTAGAAAACTCTGCTTCATAAGTATCTTTTTTAATATTCAGATTGACCGTAATCTTATCAATAACGGTATGACTTCCCCTCTGACGGAGCAATGAAAGGATTTTCTGTGCTTCGTCTGGTCGTACATAATTGTCTGCCAGTATTCTTTTTACATTCGCCACACCTTCTTCGATGATAGATGGGTCATCAGAACTGCAATACTGTCCAAGTAAAAATTCAAGCACATAAACCGGAACATTCGCACCCTCTTTGATGGATTTCGTCAAATCCTTACGGACAATCTTTCCATCAAAATAAGTACGGAGCTTTCTGTTTATATCGCTCATCTCAGAAAAATTGGTGTTTTCTTCAAAGCTAAATGATGTGCTATTCTCAGTTACAATATTTTCCTCTGCTTCCACTTCTTCTATGCTTCCTTCATCATCTGCAAAATCGGCATAGCCCTGAGCTATATCTTTTTCAATGTTATCCATTATAATCTAATCCTCCTCATTGCACTTATCGGCAAGCTGCTCGATGATATGCAACATATATTCTTTCGCTATGCTGTCTTTTCCTAAGAAGTTATACTTTTCATCAAGATAATTCTCAATCTGAATCAGGATAGAAAAAATATTATTGACAATTCCAATCGGTTCATCAGTTGCATCCGTTCCATAGAGCTGTCCACCCATTGTAAAAATCACGAGCCAAAATGAACCCAATGGATTACCTGATGAAAACATTGTTTTATAAAACTGCCCCATCTCCGTATTGTTAGCAATCTCTCTTACATATTGTTCCGGTGTTACACCAGTATGTATGCCTGAAAGTCTGACGGCATCATTCATCATTCTCAATTTCACGGACTTTGGCTGTTTCGTCATCATTACAACATCGCAGATACAATTCAAAATCTGAAGTTCCAAATACGGAAGCAATTCTTCTTTTGAAATGTCGTTTGTAATGTTTGACCTGTCAATCAAATCCTCATAGAAAAACTTCATTTCTTCCAAACGGTCTTCTATCGGTATCACACCAAGCCAATCCACTTCCTTAATAGAAATCTCACGCACTTGGTTAATCTGATAATTTACGCTGTCAATAAAATTCTGACAGATTGCATTGGAAATATTACTGTCAGGATTTCCAAGAATCGAAAACCGCATAATGATTGACGTCGTATAATCAATCATATCCTGCAAATCTTTCTGCGTTCCGGATTTGTATAATGCCCGAAAGAAGTTGACCCAAAAGCCACCTGCATAACTCTTACTTATAGATATGACATTTCGGAAATTGCCAACCTCTCCTCCGGTTCTCGCTGCACTTAAATATGCACTCTCCGAAAATGGAAAGCTCATATTATTGAAGTAAATCCTAATGATTTTACTCTGCTCTTTTGTCACTCTGCCCTGTCTTTCAATTACAAGAGCAAACGCATATAACGCAAGGTAGGTACTGCCCGAAGCTATCTCGTTCGGAATATATCGGCGTGACGCCTTTGTTACAACTTTTGATACAATATTGAATGCCCGTTCGCTATCACTGGCTATCTTTTCATAACATTCCTGATAAAACTTCTGTGTTTTAATCAGTCTTTTCTCTTTCTCTCTGCTCATATCCCGAACAGTCATTGCAACTGCAAAGGCTAAGGCATCAGAAAAGCCCCATCTTCCCATAAGGCGATACCCCCTTTTCAGATATTACCCGAAGAATCCAAAATCATCGGCAAATGCAATATCCATAATAATCTCGTGACGAAGAACTTCTATATCATTCTTATCGTCATAAGCAACCAAGTAGTATTTCTGTGATTTATCATATTTCTTGTTCTTAAAGTTAAAGCGGAGTCTAAACATACGCTTCGTCGTATCTTTATCTTTCTTATCTGCAATAACAATATTCTCATTAGAAATCTTCTCGTTACTATCAGAAATGAAATATACTCGGTAACTTGTTTCTTTCACAACATCACTTACCGGCTCTGTCTGAACAAAATCCAATGTCGTAATAAGGTTTGTAATCTTTGAAGTCAGGCTTACAAGAGCAATCTCTGCAAGACTTGTTTCCTTTTTGCCCTTATCCACTTTCACATCAATCATTGGTACAAGCATTTCCTGCGGAGAGCAGCCGCCATGAACATAATTCTGTCCTGCTCCTGCAACCTTGAAAATATCTGAAGCAAGAGGGAACGATACAATACGCTCATCGACACTACCAAGTACCTTACCAACCGTTGTATGACAAACACCGTCTGCCTTGATTTCTTCGGCAGATATGGAATAACGCTGTCCAACGCTGTTTGATTTTGAAGCAGCTCCGGCAATCTTATCGGTTGCCTGAATTTTATCTCTCTTATAAATAAATCCGTGGTCTGCTGTCACAATAAAATGATAAGTATTTGCCTGCGATGCAATCCTCTTTATCAAAGTATAAATTTCTTCGATTGCTTCTTCGCAGGCGGTAAACACTTCATTTTCAGAAGCCGCTTTATCTCCACGGGCATCTATCTGGTTATGATAAATATACACAACGTCCTGTCCTGTAAAGATAGAACGAAGGTCTGCCTGCTTCATTGTTTTCATTGAATCGAATTGAACGCACTTACTGCTTATTTTATACTCTTTCAGAATAGCTTCCCTCTGCTCCGTAGAACTGCACGCTTTTCCGTTTACCAGTACATCATAAAACGGACTGTACTCAATCGTCTTATGCGGAAGCAGGGAAGCCATACCTAACGGTGTATAAGATGGAAGAACGCCTTGCATTGCTCCGATAGAAGCATTGCACTTCTCATCTGCCTGCATTTTTTCAAACAACGTATGTGCAACCTCATAGCGGAGTGCATCGGATATAATAACTATCACTCTATCCTTTGAGTAATTGATGTGCCTTGCAAAGAAATCTCTCTGCAACGTAAGTCCTGTTTCTCCATCTGCGTCTGCAAGCTCATTGTTCCAGTTCACTGTAATCCGATTCAGATACTCATTCGTATAGATATTCTCAACCAGTTCCCTGATTTTTTCAAACTGTGTGGTATCTTCCAATTTATCAAAGTAAAAATAAAAGTATCTATAATAACGGTCAATCTTATAAGTTGACTCCGTATATTCCTTAACCAAGTTTTTGATACCGCTGACTGGCTGATACTTACCTTCAGCAATCATATCAAAGGCATTCTGAAGAATAAAATACTCATTGCGGAAGTTCTTTCCAAAATGTTGCTTCCTGCGTTCTACACAAAGTTCCGGAATCGTCTTTCCATTCAGCTTTGCTCCTATATCCTCATTCTCAAGTCTGCCGATAATCCAACTAATCAGAAGCTCATCGACACCTGCAAAGATATTGCAATCTATAAGTGTTTCCACTTCCATCTTCTCAAGATAATTTTTACCGTTGATTGCATTGTAGATAATCTCTGAAATCTCATCAAAACGTGTACCATATAGATAGCTGTTCATCAGGTTATCCATAAACGCAATGATATTACCGAATTTATAAGAAATAAATGGTTTCCAAGCCTGCGGCATATCCGTATGAATACTCTTAGCCGCATAAGTAACAAACATCGTGATAACGAGTTTTTCAAGTGTTGGCTTCGGGTCATTATATCCAAATGCCACATCTGCCTGCTGCCAGAATGCAGAAAGCAAATCATACTTCTCAAACTCAGCCAGATATTTGTTATCCTGCAAGCCATCATCTGTCAAAATTGAACGCAGCACTTCTTCAAAAGAAGCAGTCTTATCCTTGCAAAGAACGCTCATCAAGGCAACTTCAATCGTACTTCTATTGAAATTCTCTATTTCCAAATCATAGAATTTCTGTGTTCTGTCTTTGTTCGCAAAGAATTTAATATAATGCTGAATAACAGGCTTGTACCGTTCATCAATTCCTAAATCAAGCGTAAGCAAAGAAGCACGGTCGGCAAAAAATTCTTTGGAATAACGGATTGTATCTGCAAGATGATTGTCCCTTATGCTCGGTTTCGCAAACGGAGCATATACAAGGTAATTGGTTGTCGTATCCTCTCGTTCCAAGAAGTATTTGATGTAGAACTGGTTGTCCGGCTCAAGATGCAGAACCTTTGCATTTTCCAGTTCAATGCTGTCAATATCCTCCTGAAACTCCGCATTGGCATCATACCAAAACACAAGTTTACGGACATCACTTGCAAACTCACTATTTAATTTGTCTGTAATCTGTTTTAAGTTTAGTTCTGCCATAGTATCTCCTACTTTACTCCTGTACACATTATATCTTGCCCCGTAATCTCTGCGGCTAATTCATCAATGAATTGGTCTAACGCCAATGTTAAAAATTCATGCAACAACCAATTCTCTTTTGAATTTAATAAATGTGCCATTTGCTCAGGTTTGTATCGAACAATTTCACTAACCCTATGCATAGCTGCCATAATAATTAACATACTATTAAGATTCATAACCTCTGGATGATTCAATGCCGTTCTTTTCAAATACCACAATTTCTTGCTCGAACGAATATATTGAAACTCTCGCCTTAATTCATCATTCTCGTTTTTAAACTCTGATGATAAACTATCTTGGTTTCTTTTTGCCCCATTTACACTTTGTAACACAAAATTGTTATCATCGGAAATCTTAAATTTTGAAGATATACTGTTTACATATACAACTGGAATAGAAACCGGTGCAACTCCAAACAAAGAATGGTCTACTTCAAATTTTAAGTATAGGTTGCTATCATTTCCCTTGTAGTAGCACGGAGCTTGTGCTGTTTTAACAGGTATAAATAATTCAGGTACTCTTGCTCCTCTTGGGGTGTTATATGTAGTTATATAGGCACGATGAATAAACGCTAAATTATATAATAATTTCTTCAATGTAACTGTATTTGGTTTTCCGCCTGCCCAAATAGTATCAAAGTTCTGCTCAAGCATTCTTCCAAACAAGACAAAAACACCTTTATTTTGATGTCCCACATGTATAGTTGAAAGTTCATTTCCAGAAATAGCAGTATTTTCAAATAGTCCATGTCGTGAAAAATGTTCTACAAAATCCTCAATGTAATCGCATTTAAACGCTAGGAATGCTTTCACCGCATTTAGCATTGAATAATATGATACTAACGGAACTGATTCCATTGGCAATGTTTTTGCTGCTTTATAAAATGACATTGCTTGTTTCCAATAAAACGAATAGTGATATTTCTTTTCGTCGCCATATTTTATTTTCGATACAGTTGGATTACGATATTTCATCGCTTTTTTGTGGCTTGAAAAATAAAAATCAATATATGTAAAAATATCATCTGTTAAAACCGTATGGCTACTAAAATCTGGCGATGTATAACTTTTCCCTATCTGAAGTTTACGGTTCTTATATTGATAAGGTACATCATCAACCTTAATAGAAGTTCTTTTTGGCATACTATTTCCTCATTAAATCTTTGCTAAAATCTGCATTTTCTTTCCATCGGCGGTTTGGACTTTTTCGTAATTGACTTTTACGCCACCATCAAGGTCGATGTCGATACGAGAAAGAGCCAAATGAGCAATTTTAGCATCATAATCTTTGGTTTCCTTAATCTGTTTCTGGAGCTTTTCTTTACGCTTTGTAGCATTGGAAATTTCCTTGTTGTCGTGGCTATTGTCGATGATTTCCTGCATACGGGTAATCTCTTTTTCATACACACGCTGAATACGATGCAGGTACTCAACTCGAACATTACCAATGGTGTCTGCATTCCAACGGTGCATATAAACAAGAGCCTTAAATCCATTCTGCTTACCACTATCAAAGAGCCAGTAAATCGGACGCTTCTGGTAAGTCTTAATATGGTCTTTGATAAAATCTGTCAGGAAATAATTTCTGATTATTTCACGACTAGTCTTTCCTTTATTACCAAGTGCATTGGCAATAAAATCGAGATTTTCTTCAAGGGTATCTTCCCCATAAACCTTTTTCAGCCACGCACAAAACAGACCAACAATATCATCTTCAAAATATTCTTCATCTGTAATAGGAATGCAGTTATCCTCATCAGGAATAAAAGTATCATATTTGCTGTCATTCCATTCTCCACCTGCATAAGCAAGTCCATCTTCATCAAGAGAATAACGACCAAACATACAGCCAACTGCGTAGGAAATCAAACTCTTAATATCTCTCTGTAAATCAGCCTGACGAACCGTAACATCTTTATCTTCTACTTCCGGTGTCAATTCGTCCTGCAATCCATAAATATCAATAAAAATGCGATTAAGTTCCTCTTCATTTGCTTTAAGCTGGTTGAAACGTTCAGCACATTCTTTTGACCATAATTCAAAAGACGTTGATGATTTATTAGTAGAATAAGAAACTAACGGATGCTTCTTAAAATCCCAAGATGTTTCAAAAGAATTCCAATCGTTTTTTGATGTATCAATACAAAATGATACTCTTTCAATAATTTCTGTTCTTTTTTCTTCATCAAGAATTACAGGAATTCGTGCCATATCTCCAACTTGTGTGGTAATTGTTGGATTCAAAATCTTTATACATTTTTGCGATACAGATGAATTTAAAAAACCTAATACATAAGGTAAAATTTTTTCATCAGGAAATCCACTTGAACCTTTGATATCAAATATAAATCCTTTTTCCGAATAACGTCCAGAAAAGCTCGCACTCGTAATATCTGACCAAGTAATACTTGGTTTGAAATAATATTGAAGATTTTGTGGACGAGAACGTAATTTTCCCTTTTCGTCACGGAAGTTTTTTATTTCATAGCCATCATTTTCCCAATTTACAACATATTCTCTGTTACCGTACCATCGACGGAAAGCACCACCCTTATTGTACGGAAACCATTTCTTTTTACTCTCTAACGCTTCAGCACAACAACTATAGCCAAATCCTATACTGTCATTATCTATTTCGTACCACTTTCTAAGGAATCTATCATTATCCGCTGTTGCCAACCCCTGCTTAGGTGGAGCAATTTTTCCAATGCAATCACACTCTTTAAATGCCTTCCTAATTCGTTCACTAGCCCAAAAAGCAAATGGCACACCTTCAATATCATAATAATTTTTTAAAGGTGTTTCATAAAAATATTTACACTTTTGATTTTCTATTGCTTCCAAGACTTTTATTCGTTGAACGTCCATTCCACCTTTAAATTCAGAAAGTTTAATATATAATCCATTAGTTCTTTCTCTCTGATTGCTTAATACAAATGTACATATTGGTACAGTCGCTTCCTCAAAAGCAGAATATTCCATTTGGACAAGCGTAACAACCGACTTATTTTCAAGTATATAATATCTTAAATCTTGGTAACTTTTTATAAATAGCCATACAAATGGTGTCATAAACGCCGAATAGCCGTCCTCTTTACAATACTCAAAATTGTGATATATAAATACACTGAACAAGTCGCCAGAATATGCCTTATAATTATCAACCACAAATTTCTTTAACTGCCCCTCCAGCCTATTCATATACGGCGGATTGGTACAAACAACTGCATACTTATTACTCATAATTTCAGCCTGTTTTGCAAGCTGTACCATCTGTGGAAGTGTATCATTCAGCCAAGCTGTTGAAAAAAGGTCTATCTGTCCTGCACTACTTTCGACATTGTTTAAATATTCTACAAATTTCTTGTAATCTTTCTTTTCAATCGTCTGTAACGTTCCGATTTCCTGTGCGTCTTTATATGCTTCTACTAAATATTCTCCAATCTTATTCTGTTCACTATCCGTTGTTAAACCATTACAAGCAAATTTATCAATAGAGTTACTTTCCTCAACAACTGCAAGGTTATTGGATATACCTTTTGTCAATGCACGACGATTATAACTACGTGCCTTCATCATTACTGCAAAATACGCCAACTGGTACGCACGCTTATCAATATCCATACCGAAAAGGTTATTTTCCACAATGCTTAATGCTGCATCTCTGTCGGAATATCCCACTTCACGATAAATTTCCATAAGCACATCAAATGCATATACAAGAATATGTCCACTACCCATACATGGGTCAAAAAAGGTTAAATCAGTGGGATTGACTTTTTCATCGACATACTGGATTTCCCCGTTTTTAGGTGCAACGAAAAATTCCAGTTTTTCAGATAACTTACTCTGTGGATTTCTTTCAATCCAATACCTTCCCAAAGAATTGTCCACCATATAACGAACAACCCAATCTGTTGTAAACAACTGTGTTGCTGCCGGAATATCCGCTTTCTTTACTGTTCCTTTGTAGATATTTACAATCTCGTCGTGTTTCTTTGAAATATAATACTGATACAACCAACCAATAATCTCAACCTGACCATCAGCTTTAATTTTTCCGTCATCAGTGTACATTTCATCGTTAATACGGAAGTCAACATCTTCAATATCGTTGATAAGATGATGAATAATTCCCTCTGGGTCTGTAAACGAAATTGTAAGAAGTAATTCCGAATAATCATCTGTCTTTTCAAAGAGCTCCGGTAAAATATCGTGAAGCTTATTGCACTGCTTAATAAAAAGCATACGGAACAATTCATCCAGTTGATTATCGTCTTTTAACTGGATAATTCTGTCCTGCTCATAAGATGTAAATTCCAAATCGGTATCAAACGGTGTCGTTACTAAATCAGGCTCTTTCTTCGCCTTGTTCTCAGAGGAAAGCACACGAACACTGGAAGGCAAATAATCATTGACTTCCATAAAACGAATCGCAATCAAACGGTTGAACCAAGTATATGCTACTTCTTCAATCACATTTTCAAATGCTTCCTGATAACTTTTATAGCTGCGTTCTCTTGTTTGAATGGCTTTTACAAGAGCATCTCTCTGCTTAATTTCAACACCGGAGATTTTCATATAATCCTTTGTACCTACATCATAGAAATACGTATCACTTGTTGACTGCGGTAATTTCTCTACGATTCCATTCGCTGTAATACCAACTGTTCCGGCTTTATATTTAATATCTTCAATGAGCTTTTCTCTCGCCCACTCTGCAAATTTTCTTATTGCTGTTTTGTTCATCTTGCTCCTCCCAAAATACACTTTATACCTTCTCAACTTCATAAATTCGTACTATTTTATCAATCCTATCTTTTAATTCCTCAATAATAGCTTGACTGGTATAAATGATTTCTTCTCGCAATTTATATTTTTGTTTAATTTTTTCATTATCGTTGTATTTCTTGAAAAAATCATAATAGTAGGCTATATATTCTTCAGGAAGCATCTGCATTTCGATTACTGGCGTTCGATTTTTATATCTTTCTCCATCTATAATCACATTTAATGCAGAAGCATATATACATTTCAATTGACTATAAATTGGTTCAAACAGTCCATTTTCATAATCAATACACACTTCATCAGAATACATTCCCTCATTATTTAATAAACTCTTAATGGTTTTTTCATCAGCTACTTCTCCAACTATTTTTACAGGTTCTACAATCTCTTCTACTTCCCATTCATTTCCATCTCTATCGCTGTGATAACTTATACCATCAACGATACTTCCATATATCGCTTTATAACCATCTGTAAATATGTCCTCGATTATACTGCGTGCAATTCGTATAGTGGCTCAGTTGTCAAGACAAAAATCTAAGATTTTTATAATGAACTGATATGGTTGATAAGTAACAAGGAACATGGGGAGGATAGTGGAACACTCCCCAGATCCATATATGCATTAAGCTGCATACGGCAAAAGCATTGCCGGGTAGTAGCATTCAGCCGGTGTTTTGTAATCAAGAACAGAATGGCATCTTTCAAAGTTATAGGTGTGGACATATCGTCCAATAGCAACTCTGGCTTCCTTGATGTTGTTATACAGCGTCAGATAAGCTTCTTCATACTTGAAGCTGCGGAACCATCGCTCAATCATGATGTTGTCAGCCCAACGGCTTTTTCCATCCATACTCTGACGGATACCGTTTTCTTTTACAAATTCAATGTATTGCTGACTTGTGAACTGACAACCCTGATCAGAGTTCAAAATCTGTGGTTTTGACACAGCAAATGCTTTTTTTAGAACATTGATAACCATTCTGGTATCAAGGGTATCATCGACTTCCCAGCCTACGATACAACGGCTGTACCAGTCGATTACAGCTGTCAGATACAGAAATCCGTGTCTGATTGGAATATATGTAATGTCAATAGACCACGCCTGATTTGGTGCATCTATGACGACATTTCGAAGAAGATAAGGACATACCTTTGCCTGTTGCATCCGCTTGGAAAGATTCATCTTAGGATAGATTGGGTAAATATCCATCTCATTCATATAGCGGCGTGCTTTACGACGCCCAACATGATAACCTCTGTTTTTGAGTTGTGCAGACATTTGCCTTGCACCCCAGGTTGGATTATCCGTATGAAGATGGTCGATAATCTCTTTACAAGCCAGTTCTTCGTCTGATACAGGTGAAGTCTTGTAATAGATGCTTGTACGGTTGATATCAAGCAGTTTTGCTCCTACAGATGCCGGGATTTCTTTAGTCGTCAAAAGGTTTTGGACTAAACTTACTCTCGTAGTCAGGTCCA
>OGHE01001655.1_pt1 | contig 13626 bp, 9 predicted proteins | sample 1571431 | NCBI WGS metagenome assembly OGHE01 (sample SAMEA2581966, study PRJEB24529) | metagenome | biome: Human gut stool | place: China | collected 2011 | reverse complement strand
TAGGGTTGACACGAAGATTGAGCGTCATCGTTTTTTCCATGGTTATCACCTCGATTTCATTGTAACGCATTTTGCGTTATTTTTCAATAGAGCTTATTGATTTCTGCGGGCTGCACAAAATTTACCGAAAAATTTTGGTACTTGCCCAGATGGGCATCGTTCACCCCTTTATTTTAACACCTTATTCAGCAATTCCTGATAGTTGCTTACATGGTCATAGGTCACAAGTCCATCGGACAACTTCGCAAACAGCTTTTTAGCACAATCGATCTTGGATTTTTCGATTGGGCGTAGATTCAGGCTTTCCATTGTACCCTTTGTTTCGGCAACAAAGTAAATATGCTTCACTGCACCTTCATGGAATACGATTGCCCAGTCCGGAGAATAGTGCCCGACGGGCGTAGGGATAAAGAAACCTCTGGGCAGCTTTGCATAGATGAATACTTCATCTGCGCCATCAAGGCTTTCGGCAAATTTGCGTTCCACGCTCTTTTCGGCAGAGCCGTCAGTAAAGACATAGTCCTGAATGGCTTTCTTTGCAGGATAGGCTTTATCCATTGTCAAGCCGTGTTTTTCGGCAGTAAAGATACTGCTGTCATAGCTGCCTTCAATCGTATCATAGGTGATATGCTCTACGATCATGGTGGCTTTCTGCTCCTTGATCAGGCGAGTGACCTTTGTGATGAACTCTTCCGGGTTGCTCTGATACATTGCAAACGTAGACGGCTTGATTCCCTTCAAAATCGCCGCAACAGTGCGGCGGGTCAAGACGGTTCCCTCCGCAATTTTTCCAAGCAGATCATAAGGAATCTGCCCATGTACTGCGTATTTCAGCGTTTTAGTGCGAGTCTGTGCAGCATTGAAGCTGTCACCACTACGCACCATGTCTGCATCCAGGGTATCCCGCTGTGCAGCATGACTGACGGCGTATTGCAGCTGGCTGACATAGAGTTCACTGTCAATATGCGTGATTGCTTTGGAAATCAGTTCATCGGAATTGAAATCAACAGTATAGGCGTACTTGTGGTTGATGGTATTCCAGAGTTTCTGGAACTCTGCTTTTTCAAACCGTCCGTTCAGCGGGTTTTCCAGAACCTTTGGCTTGTTGGCATCCGCAAACATCTTCTGGAGAACGCTTGCGTCATAAATCGCCTGCACCAAGGTGTGGACGCCTTCTTCTATCGGTTTCAGAGAATCCGGAACAGGAGCAAGCAATTTTGCCTGTGCATCCTCCCGGTATTCCTTCGTCACGTTATCTTCTTCGTCCACATAGTTGTTGCGAACCAGATACTGATAAATGGCTCGTGCCTGATGGTCGTCCACCTTGACGGTTCGCCCATCCAATTTGATCGACTTTCCGGCAAAATATTCAATGGTCGCTTTCCGAGGACGGTCGTACAGCACAGCCTCAGTCTGCTTCTGCAAGCTGTCCACAAAAGCGGCATAGCTTTCGCTGGCAATAACCGTCAGGACATTGATATCCTGCACTTTATCGCCTAAAGCATCGGCATCCATGCGGCTGCCGGACTGGTTCACGCACAGGCGCAAGCCGCGGCCAACTTCCTGACGCTTCTGTGTGGTGCTGTCGCTGTGCTTCAGGGTGCAAATTTGGAACACATTCGGGTTATCCCAACCTTCACGCAGGGCAGAGTGGGAGAAGATAAACCGGGTAGGCTCCTCAAAGGACAGCAGCCGTTCCTTATTTTTCAGAATCAAGTCATAGGCGGAAATATCATCGGACAGATCCGTGCCGCGCTTGACAGAACTGTTTACGCTATGCCCCTTTTTATCGATACTGAAATAGCCTTTGTGCACATTGTGTACATCTACAGAATCCAGATAGGCCAGATAGTCCGTGTCGAACATCGTGCGGTGCTCGTTCAGGACGGACAGATATTCCTGCTCAAAAATTTTTCCGTACTCGCCCAGAAGCTCATGGCCCTCTTCATCATACTGGCGATATTTTGCCACTTCATCAATGAAGAACAAGGAAAGCGTCTTGATGCCCATTTTGAAACGTTCTTGCTCTTTTTCAAAGTGCGATTCGATAGTTTCACGAATCTGCACCCTGCGCATATCATCTTCGGACACGTCACCTGTCACATCGTGAACATGCAAAGTTTCCCCATTCGTAAAAGTCAAAATGCCGGTAAAGGGATCAATTTCAGAAACGACAAACCCTTTGTACTGTTCCATCTCGTTGGAGAGATAATATAGATTATCCCCCACATTCAGCTTATGAAATTCGCGCTTGGTACCACCGTTGTGAGCGACTTCCAATTCGATTTTAGCCTGCGGGGCCTTTTGAGGAGTGACAAGAATATCTTCCAGATACAGATATTTGTTGGTGCCACGCAGGTTCTTGACCTCAAAGCCCTTGACCTCGATTTTCTTGACCAGACGCTTATTATAAGCGTCCAGCGCATCCAGCACATACACCAGATTATGCTGCTTTGCATGGGTAGCCGAATAGTTTAGCGCAAACAGCGGATTGAACTTTTTCAAGGCTTTCTGGGTGGCAGAATCCTCTTTGCCCATCTTCTGCGGCTCGTCCAGAATCAGAATCGGACGGTTGGCGGCAATCACATCAATGGGGCGGCGGGAACCAAACTCATCCCGCTTTGTGTAGATAATACGCGCAGCTGCATCGCCCTTGCGGCCTTCCACATTCTTGTCCTCGTTCATGGAAGCCGCAAAAGCCTGCGTATTGATGATCATAACATTGATGCCCAAATTACTGGAAAAGGCATCCAGCTGATTCAGGTTGCTGCTGTTATAGATGAAGAACCGTGCCTTTTTACCATAGCACTCCATAAAGTGATCTGCGGTAATTTCAAAGGATTTTTTCACACCTTCACGGATGGCAATGCTGGGCACGACCACAATAAACTTGCTCCAACCGTAACGCTTATTCAACTCGAACATCGTTTTGATGTAAACGTAAGTCTTGCCGGTACCGGTCTCCATCTCGATATCCAAAGAGCAGCGACCCAGCGGTGTCACCAGCTGGGTGGACTGGTGGATATTGCTCTCATTTTGAATGCTCTGGATATTGCGCAGAATCTGCTCATCGGTCAGCTGCAAGGCTTCATTCTTAAAACCGGAATCATCTAGAGCATCCTGAAATTCGACCTGTGTGCCGTCCTCGTAAGACTGCGTCACACTGATCTGCTGCGGTGTGCTGGGCAAATTGCCGATATCCCGCAGATAGGATACACCTGCATTGTACGGCTGACCTTGAAAGACCCGTGCCACGGCATCCACAGCATCCGTCTGGTATTGCTGAATCTTAAAACTAAACTTCATTGTTGTAACTTACCTCCGACACCAACTGTCAATCATTTCTTGACAGTTGAAAATAACAAGTTAATTCAATTTTCATCGAATCACAATACTTTTCTTACCGTATCGGGGCTATAAGTTTCAAAAATCTGGTCAAAATTTGTTGCAACGCTGTCATTTGCCATGGAACTGTCACGGAAAACAGCATAGTACGGCTTCATCTGCGCAATGGCCTTGACAGTCTCATCCGTCACATCATGGTCGAAGCAGGCCAGCAGGAAGCCATTTGCCACGTTGAACACCTTTTTGCCGGAAATTTCCATGGTTTCAATGGGGCTGGAAAGCAGCACACCCAAATCCAGCATGACCTGAAACAGCAGATCTTCCGGGGTGCGGTCGGATTTAACGTTGTCCACCAGAGAGAACAGATCCTGCTGCTGGGTCTCCTCCGGCGTGTAGTAAACCGGCTTCATGTTGCTTTCATCCAGACGCAGGCAGCGGAAACCAATATCCAAATCAGCCGGAGCGGTTAGCCCAGCATCTTCCTTAATTTTTCGCCCAGCACGGCGGATACGTTCCTTGCCGATTTCGCAGATGTTCTTGTAGCCTGCCTTGTAGGCTTCGCTCTTCTCGTCCGTCTTTTCCGGCAACTGCACCATGATAAACTTGCGTTGTCCACCATCTTCGGCGTTCAATTTCATTACGGCATGGGCGGTAGTAGCAGAACCGGAGAAAAAGTCAAGAATAATTGCTGCAGAATCGTTAGAAATTTGAATACACCGTTCAATTAACTGAATGGGTTTAGGGAAGTCAAATCCAATATCAAAATCCGAAAAGAGTCCTTTTAAATCTCTTGTAGCTTTTTTATTGCCATCAATATCATCCCACAAATTGGAGACTGCTCGTTTTTTATCCTCAAGATAAAATTTTTGATATACTTGCCACTTTAATGTTCCCCCATCGGACACTTGTTTCCAATAAATTCTATTCGCCTTTTTGAAATAATCATATCCTTCGGGATTACATATCCAGCGGCTCTCATATCCTGTTGGACCAATAGGATAAACTATTGTTCCGTCAGGTGCTTCAATGGGAAAATACATATTAGGACGATCTTCACGACGATTTTCACCACCAGTTCTACGTAAAGGTCTAATTAAAAATCGCCCAAACTCATCATTCATATCATATATTCTAGTGTCCTTATCCGACATTGGAAGCCCGTCAATAGAGACACTTTCAGAATTTTTAGAGTATACTAGTAGATAATCAGATTCTCCTACGATGGCTCTATTGGTCAAACCTGTATGTGTCCCTGTCGGACGTGTTACAACAGAAATAAAACTTTTAACTCCAAAAATTTCGTCACACGCTTGCTTCAGTGTGAAAAGTTCATTATCTCCAATACTAATAAAAATAACCCCATCATCTGCCAGCAAATCCTTTGCCAATTTCAGCCGAGGATAAATCATATTGAGCCAATCCGTATGAAAGCGGCCATTGCTTTCGGTGTTTGTCACCATACGGTTGCCTTCTTCATCGTACTGGCCGCTGTTGCCCATGTAATCCTCAGTGCTCTGTGCAAAATCATCCTCGTAGACAAAGTCATTGCCCGTATTGTATGGAGGATCAATGTAGATCATCTTGACCTTGCCCAGATAGGTTTCCTGCAAGAGCTTCAGCACTTCCAGATTATCGCCCTCGATGTAGAGGTTCTCGCTGTCAAAGCCACCGGGAGTGCCATCCTTGCCAACGCTATCCGCCACAACGGGACGCAGGGTTGCCGTGATGGGCGCATTGGCCGCCAGCATCGCCTTTTTCTTGTCCGGCCATGTGAACTGATAACGTTCCTCCCTGCCCTCTACAATGGAGTCGGAAAGCTCCTGCCGCAGAACGTCAAAGTCAATTGCGTGTTCTACTTTGCCGTTGCGTTTTACCTCGGTAATGGCGTTGGGGAATAGCTTGCCAATTAAATCTATGTTGCGCTGTATGCCGTCAAGGCTGTGCATTTTAAGGTTGTCCATGTATAAGTTCCCCCTAATTTATAACAGTCAGTCCAATAAGGTAGTTTCTAATAGTTTTTGGTAGTTGAAGTCTTAGCGATTGGATTTCATCTAGCAGCATTGAATCTTCATTTAGATAGTAGCTACGAATAAGATCATATAATTTCGCGTATTTACTATAAATTTCGCCGTTAATAAAGGATTCACTCTCGTCCAAAACCTTCTTAAACTCTAAAAATTGTTCGGCTATATTGCTTTTCAGTGTATCCATTTGGACTTCAGTCACCCTTTTTCCGTCTCTTATATCTTTTGCAAGTTCTTCCAGTTTTGGGTTATAAATATGGATTTCTTCGATAGGAATCACGTCTAATTTTGAGTACTTGATTCCATAATATAAATTAAAACTGTTGAATGCAATAGTGTATTTCCTAGATAGAAGTTGATAGTATTCAAACTCTTTGTCGAACATTGCACGCGAGATATGGTTTCCTTTATCAAGGTTAGATTTATAAGATTCTAATGACTCATTTAATTTGAGCTCATACTTCTTTGAAATTTTGTCCGCAATTATATTTGATGTGAACTGTACCGCCGCTATAATGATTGCACCAATACCACCGGCACTTATGATTGTTGCTGTTGCAATTTGAAGAATGTCTATCCCATTCATATGAATTACTCCAAATGTTTTCCCATTTCAGTTATTCTTACTACAACTTCAAACTTTTCTCCAGTTACTTTATCCTTCAGATTTCGGTTTCCAATTTCAAAATTATAAAAAGAACTTAACGTTTTCGTGTTCATATAAGGGTAAATCACCTTCTTTAAAGCCTAGCCCTTTGCAAATACCGCGATAAAGAAGGCAACAAATCGAGTCATAGTATAAACGGCGATTTTGTATAAACCTTTGAATTGATGCGCTACTACAAGTTGACAGAAGCCCTTCTGGAATATTGGGATAAGAAAGTTCTGAAGTACAAGAAGAATCCATTTGTAAACTGAACTTTTCACCCTGATAATGCTGTGATTCAATAGTCAAAAAATTCGTATTTTCAAAGTTAGTACATTCAAGATTATAAACAAATCTATCACGAACCAAAAATTTTGTTGTTTCAAAAATATTATTGTAAGTTTCTATATATAAGTCTGAGAGGTTTGAAAGCCATCGATCACATATTTTTTTACAGTTCTCTAAATAAGATTTTTTATCAAGATAAACCCAATCGTACCAATTATAATTCCAAACAGGAGTGAATTCCTCTATCTTACGGCATTGCAGTTCCATAATAGCCAAAAAACACCGTATACTCTCTTGCTGCAAAAAGCCAAACATCTTCCCACGAAGAGAAATATTTTCTTCGCTCTCAGAACTACAATATTTTTTAAATTCTTCCCTACATGACCGTGCGCATTCAAAAATGCTATAAAAGTTCATTTTTCTATGATCAATGATACTCTGTGCTCTTTCTACGCAAGCTTTTTCATTTTCTGAAACTCCATGACCTGTAAAAAGAAAGCACATATAGTTGTGCAATAGAATAAATCTCCGCCTCACCTCTTTGATTGATAACTTTTGAAAAGTTGGTGTATCAAAGAACCTCTGGCTTTCTTTAACAAATGGATCAATCTGTTCCATCAATACCACTGCTGGTAAAAATTTATAGGGAATGCCAAGTTTAAAAAAGTTTTGAACAATTTTATGTAGCGTCTCCTCACTATATTTTTTTATGTCGGTTTCCGACCCTAAAGAAAAATGCGTGAACATATTTTCCGACAAATTCCAATCGTATTCACGTACTCCAGTGTCAAGTCTTCCACGCATTTGAGGATATAGTGCAACGCACCCTGTAATAGGAACAGGCACATCGTTGAACAAAACCGTATGATCCACACTATATTTGATACCAACACGCCATAGATCCGGAAAAATTCTCTCTTTTATGTTCTTTAAATCTCCGTTGAGATGCTGGTTGAGATAGTCTACTGCATCTTGTATTTCCGCAATTTGTTGAGGCGTTTTATAAACGAAGAAATTATTGCGCTCACGTGCAATTTTTCGTATTGTTAAAACAAACGCTTCAACATTAGAAATGGAATCTTCCTCTCGAAAGTGATATGTAACAGTCTTTTTTCCTTCAAAGTTCAATCTGATAAGTGTCTCGTCAGATAAGTAAATCCAGTATACTTTTTCAGTAGCAAGATCGACGACAAAATAAATGGCTGGATTTTCGGTTACCTTATCTTTAACATACTGCAAAAAATTAGTTTTAAGCCGATAATCATATTTTCCTTTCGAATTCAAAACCAACCTATCAACCTTTTTTATCTGTACAATAAATTGCTTGACGGGCTCTTGTTCATCATTGACCAGTTCGAATGAACCATCATAATTAGGCGTTTTATCATTTTCGCCAAAAAAGGTTTTGATTTCTCCTGTAGACTCTAAGAGACCGCTTAAAATCCGAATGCTTTTTGATTCATCAAATGCCGCCTTGCTATGTTTGGCAATTGTAGAATTAGACATTTTTTAACCTCTCTTTTAGAATTTCTACCGCTTGATATAGTTCAAATTTCTTTTTCGGCTGTTTTTCTTTCCTAATTTTGGCTTCCAATGCAGCAATCTGCTTTTCGATTTGTTCCCGCTGCTTTTGCTGTTCAACGCTTTCTTTCAGCGTATTGCCATTTTCTTCAGCCAGAGTCTCGCCTGCAATCTGACGGACAAAATTTTCATAAACGGCATCCATAGAAAGGCCTTCCAGATGCCCCGGCAGATAATCTTCATCCATCCAGTCGGTCGAGTAGTAACGATCAACCTTGAATGCAGTTTTGCTGGAAGTCGAGGCTTCCTTGTAACCAATCACCGCACGATACTGACCGCTATATTCCAGTAAAAACAAAATATGATAGGGAATCTCCCGGTCAATCTGGCGCAGGATACTCTCATCCAGATCTGGTGTGTTGAGCCGAATCTCAAATACTTCGATTTCCGTCACGGAATCGCTGGCCGCAAGATTTACAGTAGTGGGAGCAATTTTATTGCGCCAATAGATTACTTTGATCTGATCTGTAAACGCTTTCTTTAAGGCTGGCGTTACCGAAAGATTGTCATAGAACTTCTGTTTTGGGATACGTCTGTTAAATTCTGTAGCGTTTGGAAGATTCAACATATAACGGCCTCATTTTTGTGCTTTTTCCTGATACAACTCTTTTTGGCGATAGATGGCCTGCAATTCATCAAGCGTATAATTTTCAAAAATTAGAGAATTCCGCTCTTTTTCAAGTTCTGTCAAGTAAGTATAAAACTGTTTGCATAATGTTTCTTCTAGCTGAAGTTGCATTTTTACCATTTGTCTATATTCTTCTTTCTGCTTTTCATCTAGCGTTCTTCCTTTATCAATTGTAAAAGATAGAATCAATTTGGTTGCTGACATAAGAAGTAATTTTGCGTTATTTACAACTTCATTTGCTAAAGAACCGTTATCTGTATCTAGATTTAATTGCTGAAAAAGCACCTGAAAGGATGTTCGAATGTGATTTGCTTTCAGTGCCGAATTAGTAGAGTATGTTTCGTCAGGTTTAGACAAAGGCCCAAAATCGGAAACTATAGAACTACACGAACATGCATCATAAAAATTTTGAAATACCTCCCTTAGCATAGAAATTCTTTCATTTTCATGTTCAATCATTTTCGATGTGATTTGCAGTTCATTTGCACGGACGCTCAGCTTTTCAAGTCTGGCCTGTGCTTCATCGTTTTCCGTTTTGAAACGCTGGTTCTGCCAGAGGGCAAGTAATCCGAGAATGACAGATGACGCATAAGTCAAAATATCTCCAGCACTCCACTTTGCCTGCCAAAATGGCTCTTCAGCGCCAATGCTGAAGAGGCAGTGCAACACAAATGCAAACACTATACTTGCAATAGCCCAAATAACTATCCACCAATAGCTCGTTTTCTGGTCACCGGATTTCATAAACAGCCCTCCCCATAGCAGTTCCAGCTTATTTTACCACAAGGAAGCAAATCAGTTCAAAATCATCCAACCCAGAAACCTGTCCAATAAGCGCAGAGGTTCCGCCAGCCGAGAACAGGCTATCAATGTCACTTTCTTCTTTGACATCGATAATAGAATCGATAGCTTCACTCAGCAATTCAGACATTTCGGACATGTTTTTTCCATCGTCTGTTTCCCGATTAAACCGTTCATAGACTTCTTTGATGGGCTGCGCTTTACCTCTGCACAGCAATCGTATATCATCCAAAAGCTTTTTGGGGTTCAGATAGTCACAAATGATTTCTCCATCCTTTCCAACATAAACCATGTAGAACGGATGGATTCGGTTACGGTTATCCGCATTGACGCTGTTGTTGATATTCTTCAGGACAAAAATCGCACCCTCTGGAAGCTCGTCTGTTGCCGGAACCACTGCATGCAGGCCAAGCGGCTTTTTATCCGGTTCGCCATGGTGCTTGATGTAGTCCAGAAGATCCAACCGGAATTCGTTCAGACCAAGATCCATAATAGAGATACCGTCCGACATATCTTCGATATCTACAACTTCTTCCTGAAGCCGTTTCAACTGTGCTTTCCGGTATTCCAAATCGCCCTGTTCTTCCAGGTTGATGAGATCATCGTCACCGGTAGAAGTCATAACGGTGATTTTCATGCGTGTTTCGACGCGGGATTTCAGGTTGATGTAATCATCCAGTGTCAGATCCGGCCAGAAATTTACCAGCTGGATGCACTGATTTCGGCTTCCGATACGGTCGATACGACCAAAACGCTGGATAATGCGTACTGGATTCCAGTGAATATCATAATTCACCAGATAGTCGCAGTCCTGCAAGTTCTGACCTTCAGAAATACAGTCGGTTGCAATCAGAATATCAATATCTGTTGTACTGCCCGGCATCAAAACATCCCTTCCTTTGGAAATCGGAGAGAAGCAGGTCAGAACATTGTTGAGCGTTGCCGGGAAGCCTTTGATTGTTGTCCGGCCGTCAATAGAACCAGTGATAACTGCGGTATTCAAGCCGTATTTTTTCGATATAAAGGTGCTGACATTATCGTACAGGTATTCTGCTGTATCCGAGAAAGCCGAGAAAACGAGAATCTTTTTATTGTCCCCATTGATAGGATGCTCAATTTTCTGAGAGATCAGCTTGAAAAGCTCCTGTAATTTGGTGTCATGTTCAGGAGTAATATCACCAACCATCAGGGTCAGCAGTTCCAGCGTATCCGCATCTTTTTGGAGTTCTGTGCGCCAGCTCTTCCAATCCATATCGGCAAGGTCAATTTTCACTTTTTTGCCAACAGTGAGGAAGTCACTGTTTTCATCATCCAAATCAAAATCGGCATTACTGAGATCGTACATGGCCAGATTGGTCTGTCCATACTGCTCAAACTGATTGATGGACTGAATCGTTCCGTTAATAAGCTCTTTGATACGTGTCAGCGTCAGTTGAAAAGAATGGACAGAGCTTTCCAGCCGTTTCAGAAGATTGATGCTCATCAATCGTTGAACGCCACGTTCACGTCCGCTTTGGGTCAGATTTTATCCCTTGTTGTGGGTAAGCTCCCGATACTTTTGCAGTTTGCTTGGAAAAATATAGTTGGAGGGAGTATAGACACACAGAGTAAGTAGCATCAACTGATCATAAATTTCGTTATAGTTGATTGCGTTATTCAGGTCCGTCAGGCATGGACGAACAGAGATAGGCTTCAATCGCTCCGGGAACTTTCCGATATCATTCGTATTATAGTACTTTTCAATGTGCTTGCGAGAGCGAGCGATGGTAACGCTGTCCAGCAGCTCAAAGAAGTCAAAGTCCAAGGTGCGAAGCAAGGCATCTGTTGTCCGCTCCGCCTGGGGAAGCTTACTCCACGCATTAAACGCCTTCTGTGCCTGTTTGAAAATGTCGTCAATGCTTTTCGAGGTGTTCAGCTGTTCGTCAAGATACTCGGAATTACCCTCATAGGCAAGGGCAAGCTGGTTTTTCAAATCGACAAATCGATTGTTGACCGGTGTTGCAGAAAGCATCAGCACCTTCGTTTTAACACCGGCACGAATAACCTTATCCATCAGTTTCTGATAACGGTTTTCCTGTGTCTTACTGTGAGTTCCGATACCGTTTCGGAAATTGTGCGATTCATCAATCACAACAAGGTCATAATTGCCCCAGTTTAGTCGGTCAAGATCAATGCCGTTTGATTGTCCACCAGTTCTTGATAGATCCGTATGAAACAGAACGGTGTAATTTAGGCGGTCTGATGCAATCGGGTTGTTGACATAATTGTCCTTATAAGTATTCCAGTTTTCTGCCAGCTTTTTGGGGCAGAGAACCAGCACAGACTTATTCCGGTTCTCATAATACTTGATAACCGCCAATGCAGTAAAAGTTTTGCCCAGACCAACACTGTCTGCAAGAATGCAGCCGTTGTATTTTTCCAGCTTGTTGATAATGGCCAGTGCTGCGTCTTTTTGGAAATCGTACAGCAGGCTCCAGATTTTGCTCTGCTTGAATCCGGTAGCCTCGTTAGGAAGTTCATCCTCTGAAATATCGTCCAGAAATTCACTGAACACATGATATAACGTCAGAAAATAAATGAATTCCGGCGAATTTTCTGCATAGGCAGTGCTGATATTCTCAATTACAACATCCGTAACATCTTCCAGTTTCTCACGGTCATTCCACAGCTGATCAAAAAGTTGCATATATTGCTGTGCGAAGGGAGCATCGAAGCAATTGACCATGTTGTAGCGATTATTACCACGTTCGCAGCCAATATCGACCGTTGTAAATCCATTGATTGGCATATATGCTATTTGGGATGTCCCGGAATCCACGGTCATGAAGCCTCCCATGTTTTCGCCGGTCGTATTGGATTTGAAAGTCACCTTTCTGCGAATCCAATCTGCACACTCTTTTGCAATAGCACGCTGTGTCATTTCGTTGCGGAGCTTGATTTCAAATTCTGTGCCATACAGACTTTTTTCTCTGGACAAACGCGGAATATAGAACTCGCGCTTTTGTTTTGAAGCCTTTTCAGCTACAAATGTAGGCGATGTAAAGATAAACCGGAGTTCATCGATGGAATCCAGTTGTTTTTTCAATTCCTTGTAAGCATACATAGAAAAACACGCAGCTGCAATGGAAATTTTGCTTCCTCGCTTGATTTCCGATTGCAGATCATCACGAACAGTACTGGAAATATTATCGAGAATCTTCAACCTATTCACCCCTGCCTTTACGGTTATCGGCAAATTTTGATTTCGTCATTCAAGCCATTTAATTTCCCGAATCATCCGGCACTATTTCCAGAATATCATCTACCGTGCAATTCAATTTCAAGCAAATTTTAGCAACAACTTCCATCGATACAATTTCATTGCGTCCCATCTTGCTTATTGTACTTGGACTAACACCGGCAAGTTCGCACAATTCTTTCTTTTTCATTTTCTTATCAATCAGAAGTTTGAACAATTTATTATAGGATATCGCCATCTTTTCATCCTCTTATCAACAGAGAGTTTTCCAACTTAAATCTTATGATTATTATATCACCTCTATTTTTACAAGTAAACAAAAAATGCTTACTTCTCCCAAGTTTTCATCTCATAGCTTTTCTAGGTTTCCATCAAATAGTCCTACTCTTTCCACTTTATTGCCATAAATTTTCCAAAACCCTCTTGACGAATTCCACACACGGTGGTATTTTTCCTGTAAATCCCACTGATCTTGTAGATTGGTTTGAAACCATCTACAAGTTGTGGTCGTGTTCATTTTGAACACAGCCACAGAAAGTGGTTGGTTATCACCGTGAGACCCACCACTTCCGTGAGGAAAAGTCCACGAAGAATTTACCGCCCCGCAACACACCCGATTCATTTTGCCGCCGATTCACCCGACAAAATCCATCGCTGCGCTGCATGGGCGGTATTTTTCTTTTTCACAAATAAAATCTTATGTAGTTGTTAAATCTTCCAAAATTTGTTTTCAGTTGTTGACTACACAACTTCAAAGTGTTATTCTTGTGCTTGAAAGAAGCCGGACGTAGTGTCCGCACTGCGCCTAGCTTTCTTCATACTGAACCTTGAATCCTTCATAAGCCGTCTGAACGTGATACCGTGCCACGACCTCACACTTTCCGTGAGCGAGCCGGACAACGCCGCTGCACAAACAGGGGCAGGAACTTCGTTCGGAGCAAACGGTGACTCTCATACATGAGCAGAGACCTTTTACTTATTTTTTGCGTCTTAACAATTCGGAAACATTTGCTGATGAAGCGTTTTGAGCGCAGCGGTAGAGGGCAAGAACCGTCCCGTGGCCACAAATTTTCAA
>OGHE01001648.1_pt1 | contig 13692 bp, 17 predicted proteins | sample 1571431 | NCBI WGS metagenome assembly OGHE01 (sample SAMEA2581966, study PRJEB24529) | metagenome | biome: Human gut stool | place: China | collected 2011 | reverse complement strand
CGGGGTGCCAGAGAAAAGCAGAACATCCGATCGGATGTTCTGCTTTTCTCTGGATTTTGCGCCTTTTCGAAAAAATCTCCGGAAAAATCCAAGCCGGGAAGGAGATGGCCTTGCATTTTTGGGAAAGGCATAGTAAAATACTACCAAATAGAGGCAGAGTAGAAGCACGCGTGTCGGCCAACAGGCCACAGTGCCGGAGGAACGGGGAGTTGTCCGCCGGACGAAAGGAGATTTCCGCAGTGTGTGCTTCGCATCCCGCTGCCGCATACCGGAACCGGCGGGCGGTGCTTGCCCGGCCTCCTCTGTGCGGCGTAACTGCCCACAGAAGGAGGAATTTTTTATGTATCCCCATCCCTTTTCCGTCGGCTATTGGCGCACAGCCGCCAATGAGCTGAAAGACGTCCGGAAGTTGACCTTTGCAGCGCTGTGCATCGCTTTGTGCATGGCGCTGGCCGCCATTCCGTCGGTGCCCCTGTGGGGCGGTGCCAAAATCACCTGGGGCTTCCTGGCCCGGGCGGTGTGCGCATGGGTCTGCGGACCTGTACTGGGCGTTGTGTTTGCCGTGGCGGAGGATCTGCTGAGCTTTTTCATCACCGGTGGCGGCGGCTACCCTTTCTTTCCCGGCTATACCCTGACCACCATGCTGGGTGTTTTTGTATACTCCCTGTTTTTCTACAAGTCGAAAATTACGTTTGGTAGAGTCTTTTGGGCGAAATTGCTGACCAATATCCAGAATGTGATCCTGGGCGCACTCTGGATGGCCATTCTCAGCGGCAAGGCGTGGTACGTCACCGCCAGCGGCAGCGCCATCAAAAACCTGATCTGTCTGCCCTTCCAGGCAATTTTGCTCTATACCCTGTTCACCACCCTTCGTCCGTTTTTGGTGAAAATGCGGCTGATTGAGTGACAGGGAAAACCTCTTTTCGGTGATACGTGCGCCCCGGCTTCGGCCGGGGCACTTTTCATATGAAAACCGGCGGGAAAGGGGGAAGTTCATCATTTGCTTTCCCTTTGTTCACAAATTGTTTACCTGCCCCCATTGACTTTAGATAGCAGGGGTGGTAAACTGCGTTTAGCACTCAGGGAGAAAGAGTGCTAAACATGATTTGAGGTGCTTTTTGTGGACTTGACTGACCGGAAAAAGCAAATATTGAAAGTGGTGGTTGAGGATTACATCCGCCCCGCCGAGCCGGTAGGCTCCAAGGCCATTGCCGCGGAAATGGGCGGCAGTGTTTCTTCTGCCACCATCCGCAATGAGCTTTCCGACCTGGTGGAGCTTGGGTATCTGGAACAGCCCCACACCTCGGCGGGCCGGGTTCCGTCCCCCAAGGGCTACCGGCTGTACGTCAACGAGCTGATGGAGCGCCAGCGGCTCTCCTTAGCGGAGACCGAAAAGATCAACCAGTCCCTCCAGATGAAAATGGAGGAGTTGGACCGAGTGATTTCTCAGGCGGGTCGGGCCGTCAGCAGCTTTGTGAATTACCCCGCCTATGTGGCGACTGCCGGAAAGGGCAGCATCACCGCCAGCCGCTTTGATCTGCTGCCAGTGGATGAGAAAAGCTGCATCGTGGTCATGATGATGGGCGACAACCGGGTGAAATCCCAGCTGCTGCGGATGCAGCTGAAGGTGGACCGGGACCAGATGGCCGCTTTGGTGGAGCTTTTGAACCGGCATTTCACAGGGATCTCCATCAAGGAGATGAACCAGAAGCTGATGGCCATTTCGCAGGGCATTACCCCGCAGCTGTTTCTGCTGCTGAGCCAGACAGTGAATTACGCGGTGGATGTTCTGGAGGAATCCAACCATCGTGAGTTCATCATGGCGGGCACCAATCAGCTCTTGAAGCTGCCGGAGTTCCGGGACGCCGACAAAGCCCATGAATTGATGAGCTTTCTGGCGGACGATAAGGAAAAGCTGCCGGTGCCGGACGAGGGACCTATTAAAATTTTGATTGGCCCGGAAAATGTGAACGATGCCTTAAAGGACACCAGTGTGGTGGTGGCCAGTTACGATATTGGTGATGATATGCGGGGGTTGATCGGCGTGGTCGGTCCTTCCCGGATGGATTACGCCACCGTGGCCGCCCGGCTGACGGGCTTTGCCGATGGGCTGACCAGACTGTTCGGCAAACAGGAAAAACAAGAACTACCCCCGAAGGAGGATACAGATACATGAGCGAAGAAACCAAAGAGCCTTTAGAGGAGACTCCCGTGACCGCGGAAACGGCGGAGACGGAGCAGGAAAAGACTCCGGAGAATCAGGAACCGGAAAAGAAGGCCAAGAAGAAAGAAAAGAAGGAAAAGGGCATCACCTTTACCCGGGAGCAGGTGGAGAAGATGGAGCTGGCTGCCAAGCAGCTGGAATCCGTGAAGGATCAGTTCACCCGCCTCACTGCCGAGTATGACAACTACCGCAAGCGCACCACCAAGGAAAAGGATGGCATCTATCAGGATGCCAAGGGCGACACCATCAAGACCTTCCTGGCGGTGTATGACAATCTGGAGCGGGCCGCAGCCGCCGAGGGCGGCGAGGACGATCCCCACAAAAAGGGATTGGAGATGATCTTCCACCAGTTCAAGGAGCTGCTTGCCAAGGAGGGCGTCAAGGAGATCGAGGCCAAGGGCAAGGAATTTGACCCGGAGCTGATGGACGCCGTCATGCACATTGAGGACGAGAACCTTGGAGAAAACGTAGTGGCTCAGGTGTTCCAGGCGGGCTTTGAGCTGAACGGCAAGGTTCTGCGCCACGCCATTGTGCAGGTGGCCAACTAAAAGGAGATTTATATGGATAAGAAGCTGTACCGTGATCCCCAGAACGGGATGATCGCCGGTGTGTGCGCCGGTGTTGCCGAGTATTTCGGCTGGGACCCCACCTGGGTCCGGCTTGGCTGGGCGCTGTTCACACTGCTGGGCGGCAGCGGACTGATTCTGTATCTGATCGCGGCGATCATCATGCCGCGGATGGACCGTATGTGATCCGAGCGCCGGTGAAAACCGGGGTATGCAAATAGTTATCAATAAAAATTCAGATAAATTTGGAGGAATTCATTATGTCTAAGGTTATCGGTATCGACTTAGGTACAACAAATAGCTGCGTGGCTGTCATGGAGGGCGGCGAAGCCGTTGTCATCCCCAACGCAGAGGGCAACCGCACCACCCCGTCTGTGGTGGCATTCAGCAAGACCGGCGAGCGTATGGTGGGCCAGGTGGCAAAGCGTCAGGCCATCACCAACCCCGACCGCACCATTTCTTCCATCAAGCGTGAAATGGGCAGCGATTACAAGGTGAATGTGGACGGCAAGGCCTACACCCCTCAGGAAATCAGCGCCATGATCCTGCAGAAGCTCAAGAGCGACGCTGAGGCCTATCTGGGCCAGACCGTTTCCGAGGCTGTCATCACCGTTCCCGCTTACTTTACCGACGCCCAGCGTCAGGCCACCAAGGACGCCGGCAAGATCGCCGGTCTGGACGTGAAGCGGATCATCAACGAGCCTACTGCCGCGGCCCTGGCCTACGGCGTGGATAAGGAGCAGTCTCAGAAGATCATGGTCTACGACCTGGGCGGCGGCACCTTCGATGTGTCCATCCTGGACATTGACGACGGCGTCATCGAGGTCCTGGCCACCGCCGGAAACAACCGCTTGGGCGGCGACGACTTCGACGAGTGCATCATGAAGTGGATGGTCAGCGAGTTCAAGCGCACCGACAATGTGGACCTCTCCGGCGACAAGGTGGCCATGCAGCGCCTGAAGGAGGCTGCCGAGAAGGCCAAGATCGAGCTGTCCGGCGTCACCACCTCCAACATCAACCTGCCCTATATCACTGCAGACGCCACCGGTCCCAAGCACCTGGATCTGACCCTGACCCGGGCCAAGTTCAACGAGCTGACCGCGCACCTGGTGGAGGCCACCGCTGGCCCCGTCCGTCAGGCTCTGGGCGATGCAGGCCTCACCGGCAATGACATCCACAAGGTCCTGATGGTGGGCGGCTCCAGCCGTATCCCTGCTGTTCAGGACATGGTTAAGAAGCTCACCGGCAAGGAAGGCTTCAAGGGCATCAACCCCGATGAATGCGTGGCTATGGGTGCAGCCCTGCAGGGCGGCGTGCTCACCGGCGACGTGAAGGGCCTGCTGCTGCTGGACGTCACCCCCCTGTCTCTGGGTATTGAGACCATGGGCGGCGTGTGCACCAAGCTGATCGACCGCAACACCACCATCCCTGTGAAGAAGAGCCAGATCTTCTCCACTGCTGCGGATAACCAGACCTCCGTGGAGGTCAACGTCCTCCAGGGCGAGCGTGAAATGGCCGCAGCCAACAAGTCCCTGGGCCGCTTCCACCTGGACGGCATCGCTCCCGCCCGTCGCGGTGTGCCTCAGATCGAGGTCACCTTCGATATCGATGCCAACGGCATCGTGAACGTCTCCGCCAAGGACCTGGGCACCGGCAAGGAGCAGCACATCACCATCACCTCCTCCTCCAACATGAGCAAGGACGATATTGAAAAGGCCGTCAAGGAGGCCGAGCAGTATGCCGCCCAGGACAAGAAGATGAAGGAGGACGTGGAGGTCCGCAACCAGGCCGACCAGATGGTCTACCAGAGCGAAAAGACCCTGAGCGAGATGGGCGACAAGATCCCCGCCGATGACAAGAACAAGGTCCAGGCCGGGATCGACAAGCTGAAGGAGGCCCTGAAGGGCACCGACACCGCCGCCATCAAGGCCGCTACCGACGCCCTGACCCAGGACTTCTACGCCGTCAGCGAGAAGCTCTATCAGCAGGCCAACCCCCAGGGTGCCCAGGGCGGCGCTCAGGCCGGTCCCGACATGGGCGGCCAGCAGGGCGGCAATGCCCAGGGCGGTCAGTATTACGACGCTGACTACAAGGTCGTGGATGACGACGACCAGAACAAGAAGTAAGACATACGTACTGGAACCGATGGGACGGGGAGTTTTCCCCGCCCCATTGGGGCTGTTTTGGAGACAATGTAGGAAATCAGGACTGAGGAGCCTGAAACGGCGGAATTCCGCAAAGAGGCGGTTTCCGGCTCCTGATTTCTGATCGCGCATGGAGGAGTAGAGTATGGCAGCGGAAAAACGTGATTATTACGAGGTCCTGGGCGTCAATAAGGGCGCCTCTGAGGACGAGATCAAAAAAGCATATAAGAAGATGGCCCGGAAGTATCATCCGGACCTGAATCCCGACAATAAAGAGGCGGAGGAGAAGTTCAAGGAGGTCAACGAGGCATATGAGGTTCTCTCTGACTCTGATAAAAAAGCCCGTTATGACCAGTTCGGCTTTGCGGGTGTGGACCCTAACTACGGAGCGGGGGCCGGCGGCGGTGCTTACGGTGCCGGCGGCTTCGACTTTGGCGATCTGGGGGATATTTTCGGCAGCTTCTTTGGCGGTGGCTTCGGCTCCGCCCAGCGCCGGAACCCCAATGCGCCCCAGCGGGGCGAGAGCATCCGCCTGAGTGTGACCATCAGCTTTGAGGAGGCGGCCTTCGGCTGCGAGAAAGAGGTCAGCGTGGACCGCTATGAGACCTGCGCGGTCTGTCACGGCTCCGGTTGTGCCGACGGCACCTCGCCCGAGGTCTGCCCGGACTGCCACGGCTCCGGTCAGGTGCAGGTGCGGCGGCAGACGCCCATGGGTGTGTTCGCCACCACCTCTCCCTGCGGCCGATGCGGCGGCAAGGGCCGCATCATCAAGACCCCCTGTACCGCTTGCCGGGGCAGCGGCTTAGAGCGCAAGCGCCGCACCATTCAGGCCAAGATCCCCGCAGGTATCGACAACGGCCAGACCATCTCCATCCGGGGACAGGGCCACGCCGGAAAGAACGGCGGCCCGTCCGGTGATCTGCTCATCACCATTACGGTCCGGCCCCACGAGCTGTTCCGCCGGGAGGGTACCTCCGTCCTCTGTGAGGCCCCCATCACCTTCGCACAGGCAGTTCTGGGCGCGGAGCTGGAGATCCCCACCATTGACGGCAAGGTGAAGTATGACCTGCCGGAGGGCACTCAGTCCGGCACTACCTTCCGGTTGAAGGGCAAGGGTATTCCTGAGCTCAACGGCCGGGGCCGGGGCGACCAGTATGTGACTGTTTATATCGAAACGCCCCGGAACCTGAACCGGGAGCAGAAGGAAGCTTTGAAGAAGTTCGCGGAATCCGTAGGTGATAACAACTACGAGGAACGGAAGAAGTTCTTCAAGAAGTTTAAGAAGTGAGGCAAGGTATGTATCTGGCAGATTACCATACCCATACGCAGTTTTCTCCCGACGCCCATGATCCCATGACGGTGATGGCCCAGGCCGCGCTGGATGCCGGGATGGATGAGATCTGCTTTACGGATCATGTGGAGCCCCTGACCTGGGGGTCCAATGAGCTGCGCCCGCCCTATGACTGGTCGGCACTGACAGCGGATTTCGCCAATGTTCAGGCCGCGCTGGGGGACCGCATCCATCTGCGGCTGGGCATGGAGATGGGCGACGCGCAGAAGGCCCCGGCCCACATGAAAAAGCTGTTGGAGGACGCGCCGCAGTTTGATTTCATCATCGGCTCGGTGCACCTGCTGTCGGAGCGCTTCGGAAGCGAGGACCTGTATCTCTACACGCCCAAGGATCAGGCGGAGGCTCAGACCGCATTGGGAGATTATCTGGAAGAGGTTTTAGCGCTGGCAAAGCTGGGCGGCTTTACGGTTCTGGGCCATTTGACTCTGCCCCTGCGGTATTTCAATGAGATGCGGGGGCTTCATACCAGCTTTGATCCCTATGAGGCTGAGATCCGGGAAATTTTGAAAACTCTGATCGAAAACGGGCGAGGCATCGAGCTGAACGTCAACCGGGGCAATACGCCCTTGCCGGACGCCAAGTGGCTGCGGATCTACCGGGAGCTGGGCGGTGAGCTCATCACCCTGGGTACTGACGCCCACAGCCCGGAGCATGTGGGTCGCTTCATCCGGGAGCGGCAGGCTTTGCTGAAAGAGTGCGGCTTTACCAGATTCTGCACCTTTGAAAAGCAGATGCCTGTCTGGTACGCACTGTAATAAAGAATTGATTTTTGCCGGAGGGCGGTGTATACTGACCCTGCATCATCCGAAAAAACGATTATTTGGAGGAAATGACTATGAAAATCGCATTGGGCTGTGACCACGGCGGCTATGAGCTGAAGCAATTTATCATGAAGACCCTGGAAAAGCTGGGCTATGAGTATGAGGATTTCGGCTGCTACTCTCTGGAGAGCTGCGATTATCCCGATTTCGGCGCTGCCGCTGCCCGTGCCGTGGCTGAGGGCAAGTGCGACCGCGGTATCGTGATCTGCACCACCGGTATCGGTATTTCCATTGCTACCAACAAGATCAAGGGTATCCGCTGCGCCCACTGTGCCGACTGCCTGGAGGCAGAGATGACCCGCCGCCACAATGACGCCAACATGATGGCCATCGGCGCAGGCTTTACCGGCAAGAACATGGCAGAGCGCATGGTGGAGGTGTTCCTGACCACCGAGTTTGAGGGCGGCCGCCATGAGCGCCGGGTCAACAAGATGATGGCCCTGGAACAGGAATAATAGACCGAAAAGCAGAAACGGGGTGAGGCGGCATGGCATCAGGCACCAGAGGATACAGCAGCTATCGCGGGAGAGGCCGGAAGGGGAAGATTTTCCTGGCCATCCTGCTGATCCTCATTATTCTGGGTTCTGTGGGCTTTATTATGGCCCGGGAGCACATGCGCTATGACGCCGACGGTAATCTCCATTTTGATCTGCCTTGGGACAAAGGGACTTCCGACCCTGTCGAAGCCCCCGGAGACCCGGATGTGGTGATCCGGGAACCGGAGCAGACCGCTGTCAAAACACCGGTCCGGGGGACGCTGCTGGCGGCAAAGCCACTGACAATGGAAGATCAGGAGACCGCTGAGACGCCGCTTTCCGAAGCCGCCGTAACGGCGGTGACGCTGAAGGACAGCGCCGGCCGGGTGTATTTTGACAGCAGCGCTGCCGTGACCGGCGCAGTCAGCGTGAAACCGGACACCGGGGAGGCACTGAATGGCCTGACGGCCCGGACAGACGTGACCGCTGCGGCCCGGATCGCCTGCTTCCACGATCCCAAGGCCGCCAACGCCGACGTGGAGGACATGGGCCTGAAGAACACCGGCGGTTATATCTTCTATGACGGCAACAACAGCCAGTGGCTGGACCCCGGCCATGAAAAGGCCCGGACGTATCTGCTGAATATCATCCGGGAAGCTGCGGAGCAGGGATTCCGAGAGATCATTCTGACGGATGTCAACTATCCCACCGCAGGCAAGCTGGACAAGATCGACTTTTCCAACGCCATGACCGCCGGGAACACGGCAGAGGCGGGACGGCAGGCACAGATCGAGGACTTCCTCCGGGAGGTGCGGGATGCACTGCCGAAGGATGTGATCCTTTCTCTGGAACTGCCTGCGGAGACTGTTCTCACCGGGACGAACAGTGACGCCGGGCAGGAACTCAGCGCCTTGGCGCCGCTGGTGGACCGCATCTATGCGGAGACCACCGAGGTGGAGGCCCCTGCATTGGAGACCGCCGTCAAGGCGGCGTCCGCTGCCTGTGACTTTGTGCCGGAGCTGACAGAACAGCCTGCCGAAGGTCTGGAAAACTGGCTGTTGCTCCAAAAGTAAATGAAAAGTATCCCGCATTGTTTTCACAATGCGGGATACTTTTTTACAGCTCGCCGAGAAATTCCCCGTCCCGGTGGATTTTTACGGTGATGGGGGCAAACTGAGGGTACGCGGACAAAAATTCGTCGGTAAAATCGAAGTCCTCCCACTGGTGCATGGGCAGGAACCGGCGAACCTCCATCAGATTCAAAAAATAGTTAGGCCCCAGATAGCCGTCCGTTTTCAGCCGGGAGTCTAACGGCAGCATGGACAAATCGACGCGGCGGCCACGGAGAGGTTCTGTGTACCGCTTGAAATTGGCCTCCATATTGCGGTTCCAAGCCAAGTCCTCTTCCGCCCAGTGCCACCAGTTCAGGTCTCCGGCGTGGAAGATGGACTGTCCGTTGACCGTTACCATCCACGCCACGCCCTCGTCGGTGGAGGGGAAGGTCTCCACGGTGACGCCGGGGAGAGGGGTAAAGGTGTCATGCTTGCCGCAGCGGCGGCATTTGGCGGCGGTCTCCGGTGAAAGCTGCCACTTTGTCAAATTGTGGGGCGTCAGGTGAAAGTCGCTGCCTAACAGGAATTGAATGTCCGCCTTGCAGTCCGCCAGTGTGAACACCGCCGGATTGAAGTGGTCCTCGTGGCGGTGGCTGACGAACACCAGCAGCGGCTTGTCCGACAGGGGCGGGAGAACGCCCTTCCACCAGTCGAACAGCAGGCAGACCTGATCCAGTTCGATGAAAAAACCGTCGTGGGCCAAAAATGTGACACGCATGTAAATTTTCTCCTTGATTCGCAAAAAGGGGGTGGGAAGCCGTCTCACCTTGTGGTAAGATTATAACATGAAACAAACAGATTCGACAACTGAAAATCTATTGCGGACGCTTCCGGAGCCGCTGTTGGGCTGGTACCGGGAAAACGCCCGGGACCTGCCCTGGCGGCACACAGAGGACCCTTACCGCATCTGGGTGTCGGAGATCATGCTCCAGCAGACCCGCGTGGCGGCGGTCTTAGGCTATTATGCCCGTTTTTTGGCGGTGTTTCCCTCTGTGGAAATGCTGGCGGAGGGAGACGAGGAGCAGCTCATGAAGCTGTGGGAGGGCCTTGGCTATTACAGCCGGGCCAGAAACCTGCAAAAGGCGGCACGGGAGATCACGGCGCTGGGCGGCTTTCCGGACACCTATGACGGCCTGCTGGCCCTGCCGGGGATCGGAGACTATACCGCCTCCGCCATTGCCGCCGCAGCCTTCGGACGGCGGGAACCGGCGGTGGACGGCAACGTGCTTCGGGTCATGACCCGGCTGACGGACTGCCACGATGACATTTCTGATCCGAAAACCAAGCGGGCTGTCCGGGCAGCGCTGGCGGAGGTCATGCCGGAGGAACCGGCGGACATCCGCATTTTCAATCAGGCCATGATGGAGCTGGGGGCCACAGTCTGTGGGCCCAATACCGCTCCCCGGTGCGATGACTGCCCCGTAAGCGGCCTGTGTCTGGGCCGACAGCGGGAGACGGCAGAGACCCTGCCGGTGAAAAAGGCGAAAAAGGAGCGGCGGGTGGAGGAAAAAACCGTGCTCCTGCTGAAACGAGACAGAAAAATCGCCCTGCGGAAGCGGCCTAAAACCGGCCTGCTGGCGGGACTTTGGGAGTTTCCCAATGTGGAGGGCGCTCTGGATGAAACAGCCGCCGGTGCGGCGGTGGAGGCCATGGGCCTGTCGGTGATTGACTGGCAGAGCCGCCTGACGGCCAAGCACATCTTCACCCATGTGGAGTGGCACATGACCGGCTACGCGCTGACCGTCCGGGGCGACGGCCCTGCGGAACTGGAATGGGTGGATGCGGCAGGCCTTGCGGCACGCTCTGTGCCGTCGGCGTTCGCCCGGTATTATGAAGAAGCAAAGCGTGAATTGGAGATGAAGTAAAATGGGATTCTTGCTGGGACTGCCTTTGAAGCTGCTGGCGCTGGTCTTTGGCCTGCTCCGGGTGTTGATCCCTGTCTTGCTGCTGATTTTGGTTGTTCGTTGGCTGTGGCGGAAATACGGCGGCCACAGGCGCTCGGAATCAGCAAAAAAAGACGAACCCCACTTCAAGGGACCGGTGTATACCGTGGATTACAAGGAAGTCAAGGACGATGACAGGCACAAGGAATGATCCTGCTTGCCGCCCTGATGTTATAAGGAGAAATCATGCTGAAGGTTTTTAATGTCATCGGCGTTATTGTGCTGCTTTTGCTGCTGCGGAAGCTGATTTGGTGTCTGCGATGGCTGTGGTGCTGGAAACATGACCGGGAGACCCCGCCGCCCATCGGCTGGCTGCCCAGCCGGGACGGTGGCCGGTTTGACGCTCATGTGCAAAAGTATGACAGGGAGGACTGACAATGGCTTTCTGGAAAAAGAGCGAGGACCCTTGGGACATTGTCCCCAATCAACGCCGCACGGCTTCAGAACCGGCGGAAAAAGCCCCCGGTCTGTTGGATACCCTTCGGGGGGACTGGGACGATATGCGGGCGGAATGGCAGGAGACACGGGAGAGTCTGAAGCTTCCACCAGAGAAGTGCCCCTGGTGCGGCAAGGACATGGAGCAGGGGTTCCTTATGGGCGGCAGGGGCGTTGCCTGGCACCGGGGCATCCCCACCGGAAAGGCGCGGTGGCTCAGTCCCGGACGTGAAAATATCATGCGGGTGGACACGGAAGGCGACATTTTACGCTACCACACGGCCTGGTACTGCCCGGACTGCAAAAAGGACTGTTGACGCAGCTGATCTGCAAACGGAGGCGGAGAGAAACCAGACGGCATTCCCCGTGGGAGCGGAGGAGACAGCATCGCAGAGCGATGAAGCAAAAGAGGGAGAATAGGAAGAATGGCACAGCTTTATTTCAAATACGGGGCCATGGGCTCCAGTAAAACGGCCAACGCGTTGATGGCCCGGTTCAACTATGAGGAGCGGGGCCAAAAGACCCTGCTGGTGAAGCCCCGGATGGACCAGCGGGACGGAGACCACATGGTCCATTCCCGCATCGGTCTGGAATACCCCTGCGTCTACTTCGACGAAATGCGGACGCTGTCCGAGGATGCGTTGAAAGAAAACGCCTGTATCATTGTGGACGAGGCCCAATTCCTCTCCAAGGAGGAAGTGGACTATCTGGTGCATGTGGTGGACGATCTGGGGGTCCCCGTGATCTGCTACGGACTGCGGGCGGACTTCAAGGGAGAGCTGTTCCCCGGCAGCTACGAGCTGCTGGTGATGGCCGACAAGCTGGAGGAGGTCAAGACCATCTGTTGGTGCGGCAAAAAGGCTATGTTTAACGCCCGGTTCGACGAAAACGGCAAGGTTTTGAAGGAGGGCGCTCAGGTGGTGCTGGGAGCCAACGACAAGTACATTGGCCTCTGCCGCCGCCACTGGATGGCCGGGGATCTGGGGCCGGACTTCGACATCAACCGGGTATGATCTGTAACATCTGTCCCCGTCGGTGCGGGGCGGAGCGCACCGAGACCTACGGCGGCGGCTTCTGCCGGATGCCCGCCGTGCCGGTCATCGCACGGGCCGGGCTGCACCTGTGGGAGGAGCCGGTGCTCTCCGGCACACGGGGCAGCGGAGCGGTGTTCTTCTCCGGCTGCTCGCTGGGCTGCGTCTACTGCCAGAACCACACCATCTCCGCCGAGGGGGTGGGCAAGGCCGTCACCACGGAGCGGCTGCGGGAGATCTTCCGTGAGCTTATCGCTCAGGGCGCCCACAACATCGACCTCATCACCGCCAGCCACTTCGTCCCCTTCCTGCTGCCGGCGCTGGAGGAGCCTCTGCCGGTGCCGGTGGTGTTCAACTGCGGCGGCTACGAGCGGGTGGAGACGCTGCGTCTGCTGGAAGGAAAAGTGCAGATCTGGCTGCCGGACCTGAAATACGGGCTGGAGGAGCCGGCCCGGCGCTATTCCCACGCCCCGGACTACTTCCCCGTGGCCACGGAGGCCATCCGGGAGATGTTCCGTCAGGTGGGTCCCTGCCGCATGGAGGATGGCCTGCTGCGGCAGGGGGTGGTCATCCGGCATCTGGTGCTGCCGGGACAGCTGGAAAGCACCCGGCGGGTCATCGACTGGGTGGCCCGGACCTTTCGTCCGGGAGAGGTGCTGTTCTCCCTCATGAGCCAGTATACCCCCCAGCCCGGAGCGGAGGGACCCCTGCGCCGCCATGTGACGGCGGCGGAGTACCGTGCGGCGGCGGAATACATGGAAAACTGCGGCATCGTGGACGGTTTCGTGCAGGAGCGTACCTCCGCCCGTGAGGAGTACACTCCCGCCTTCGACCTGACCGGGGTGTAGTGTCGTCGGGTCGTATGAATTGTTTGGTACATTTAGAATGACGAAACCGGTGATTTTCTGCAAATCACCGGTTTTTTCGTATAAATAGAATGTACTTAGGACAACTTTTTGTTGCAATTTGCGCGGGAATGTGGTACGGTAGAGACGGAACAAAAAGTGCCGTCCCGGACGGCAAAATCGAGGACGTATGCAACATAGGAGGTACCTGTATGAGCTATCCCAAAACCGGCCAGGAGGTCTATGTCAGCCTGAATCTCTCCAACACCATGCTCACCGGCATCGGCAAGGGCACCATCACCCGTGAGGAGGTCTCCGTGGACTATCTGAAGCGGCTGTTTGCCGAGCATGGCGTCATCGTCTCCGCCAAGCCGGAGCAGCACCGCCTGCTGGAGATCGTCAACGCGACCTTTGATCTTGGTCTGGAGCTGCCGGAGGATCTGAAGCTGTTCCAGCTGTCGGAGCAGCACCGCCGTCTGGTGGTCATCAATGTGCAGGGTCTGCGCCGCAAGGGCGGCTCCCTGCTGCCGGAGTACTCTGAGGAGGAGTTCAACGAGGCCACCTTCGCCTTCGTGAAGTACTACGTACAGGGTACGCACTACGATACGCTGGTGGAGGAGAACAAGAAGCTGAAGTTCGAGCTGGAGCAGGAGCTGGAGTGGCGCAACCGCGTGGACAACTGAGCCTGAGACAACGAAAGAGGAGATCGGAAGAGCGTCGTGTAGGGAAAGAGTGTAGATCTCG
>OGHE01001647.1_pt1 | contig 13692 bp, 10 predicted proteins | sample 1571431 | NCBI WGS metagenome assembly OGHE01 (sample SAMEA2581966, study PRJEB24529) | metagenome | biome: Human gut stool | place: China | collected 2011 | reverse complement strand
GCCTGAACGCCCTGCGCCACGCAGAAATCCAGCATGGCCGCAAAGGGCATATCCAGTGTGCAGGTTTTAATAGAAAGCCGCATAGGGTTGACCTCCTTGGTCGTTACGTTTAGCTGCCGCCTTGGGGCGGCGCATGAAGATCGTTTTTTTCGCAGGGAGTTGAGGGGCGCTATTCCTTGGTGAACCACAGATCCAGATCCACAGGACCCTCGATGCCGTCCACAACGCCGCTCTCGCTGTACTGCCAGAGAGTCACGCCCCGGTCCAGCGCCGGGACGGGGCCGTAGCTGGCCAGCCAGACCGGCAGGTGCGCCAGCTCCTCCATGCCGTACATACTTCCGGCCCAGTGGAGGTTCATGTAGACCACCGGCTCATAGCCCGCCTGGCGGATCACGTCGCAAAAAGCGATGGCGTTCTGGGTGGCCTGTTCGCCGGTGAGATCGTCGGTCCGGGCCTCGTCCGCCGTGTAAAATTCCAGATCATAGGCGATGGGGCCGCTGACGTTCGTCACCCGGAGCCGCTCCACCACGAATCGGGCTTCCTCGGCGGCTTCCTCCTCCGTAACGGCCTGAGAGTAGAAGTAAACGCCCACCGTCAGCCCCGCATTGGCGGCGTCGGCGGCGTTCTGGGCGAAGGCGTTGTCCTCCACCAAAGCCCCGGTGCCGTAGCCCCGGAAGCCCACCCGCAGCATGGCGAAGTCCGCTCCAGCGGCCTTCACGGCGGGCCAGTCCACGGCCCCCTGATAGCTGGAAACGTCCACTCCGGCATAGGCGGTAACGCCGGGGGCATCATATTGATAAAACGGCTCCCTGCGGGTCAGGGCTTCCTCGTTGACGGTGACGCCCGGCCCCGGCGCGGTATGGGCCTGCCATTCCAGAATACCCCAGATCCCAAGGCCCGCCAATACCAGCGCCGCCAGCAGCCAGCCACGGCGGTTGGGCGCGGCCCGCTTGCCGCCTTTCTTTTTTTCTTCCATGTGTTTTCCCCCTCTTTTCTGCTCATAGACTACCACCGGCGGCGCTGCCTTTGGTGAACAAAGTCTGAATTTGCCGCAAAAAGGGGAGGGGACGGCTCAGGTTTCCTGCGCCAGCATCCGCAGGGCGAACAGGGTGTGGAGCGCCGCGCCGGTGGGGAGAACGTCCTCGTTGAACACCACCGCCTCGTTGTGCATGGGCTTGCCGTAGCGGGGATCCTCCTGCGGCGTTCCGGCCCCCAGCAGCAGGTAGGCGCAGGGCAGCTCATAGGTGAAGGAGGCGAAGTCCTCGGAGCCCATGCCGCCCTGATCCAGACGGTACACCCGCTCCTTGCCAGCCAGCTCCTCCGCCCAGCCCGCGACCCGGTCCATCAGGGCGGGATCGTTTACCAGCGGCGGCGCGGAGGCGATCTCCTCCACCTGGGCGCTGCCCCGGAAGGCCGCCGCCGTGTTTTCCGCGATGACCCGGATGCGCTCCATGATCCGGGCGCTGAGCTCCCGGTCAAAGGTGCGGATGGTGCCCTCCAGCACGGCCTCCTCCGGGATGATATTGGGGGCCTGTCCCCCCTGGAACCGGCCCACCGTCACCACGGCAGGCTTCTTCGCGGAGATCTCCCGTGCGGTCAGCTCCTGCAGGGAGAGGTAGATGTGGGCGGCGATGTTGATGGGGTCCACGCCGGTCTCCGGCATGGCCCCGTGGCAGCCGGTGCCCCGGACGGAGACCCGGAACAGGGTGCAGCCCGCCATGAACGTCCCCCGGCCGCAGAGCACCATGCCGGAGGGGGTGCCGGAGTTGACATGAAGGGCCAGCGCCGCTTTGGGCGACGGCGCATCCTTCAGGACCCCGGCCGCCAGCATGGCCTTGGCTCCGGTGAAGCCCTCCTCATCCGGCTGGAACACCAGCCGCACCGTACCCTTCAAGTCCGCCTGATGCCGCTTGAGTAAAGCGGCGGCGCCTAACAGCATGGCGGCGTGCATATCGTGGCCGCAGGCGTGCATGGCGTCGTTTTCCGACTGAAAATCCAGCCCCGTGGCCTCCCGGACCCGGAGAGCGTCCATGTCCGCCCGGAGCAGCACGCACCGGCCGGTATCCTCGCCGGTGATGTCCGCCACCACGCCCCCGGCCAGCGGGCGAGGCGTATATCCCAGCGCCGTCAGCCGTTCCGTCACATAGGCGGCGGTGCGGGGCAGGGAGGGGCCCACCTCCGGGTCCCTGTGCAGGGTTCGGCGATCCGTCAGAAGCTGGGGCTTCAGGGCTTCCGCCTCTGCCAGCAGAGCTTTGGTATCCATGGTCATAGCACGTCATCCTTCCTTTGAACTGCGCCGTTTCGGCAAGCTTACAATACGGTTATTATACCGCAGGGCGGTGCATTGTCAAACACCGCCGGAGAAAAAACGGAGCTGCGCCAAGTATCTTTCTTATTTTCCTGATAGGACTTCGGCGAGAAAAGTGAGCGCGGACTGTCTTGGTAGCCGCTGGCGGCGCTGGACTGAGCGGCAGAGGCACTTGCCGCAAAGGGCAGAGCTTAGGCATGCAGATCAGCCAGTTCTGGTGATGCGGACTGGCCAAGCTGTGGAGTAAGCGGGACAAAGTGTTTAAATTTTTGCCGGGCAGAAATTGAAATTTGGAAAAATTGATTAATAAAAGGCGCACACCTCTTCCAAAGCAGTTTGGGAGGGGTTAGCCTTTTTCCTTACAGGAGGCTGTGATCCCGGGACTGAAATTCGGACAGGATTACTACGATGATCTGCTGGCGAAATATACCCACAAGAAGGAGCTGTTCCTCAAGGGACTGGATGATCTGCACATCATCCACAACGATCCGGAGGGGGCGTATTATGTCCTGCTGGACATTTCCGAATTCGGCTATGACAGCGATCTGAAATTCTGCGAGGATCTGGCCCGGCTGGTAGGCGTCGGAGCAGTGCCCGGCTCCAGCTTCTTCCGCGAGCCGGTGAATCATCTGATCCGCTTCCACTTTGCCAAGAAGGACGAGACGCTTCTGAATGCCCTGAACCGACTGGAAAGTCTTCGGGCAAAAATCCCCTCCCGCAAAAGGAACTGAAAGAGACTGCTCTCAAGCGGGAAGCCTCACAAGAGCAGGGCCTATCTGTCAGCCGTGCTGCAAGAAACCCGCGCTGTCCGAGATTGCAGAGATATTACCCCGGCGTGGTATTCCTGCCGTCCATGACCGTGGGGGCCACGGACGCCCACCACTATGAGCAGATCTGTGACACCTGCCTGCGGTGCAGCCCCTTCATGGCGGAGCCGCAGGAAGCGGCCGCCGGCGTCCACGGGACCAACGAGCGCATCCCGGTGCGGGCCTATTTGCAGGGCATTCGGGTCCTCATCGACCTGATGGAGCACGTGAACCTATCCTGCTAATGTGCTAAGGCACGTATGCGCATCCGAGACGCACTTCAGAAATTGAACGAGTGAAAAAGCTGCCGGGGAGTTGATCTCCCCGGCGGCTTTTTGCGGTCAGCGGAAGGTTGGATTCCCGCAGAAAAATGCCCGAAGGAGATGTTCCTTCGGGCATTGCGTGTATTCGGCAGAAATCAGCTGCTTTTTCCCAGATACGCTTCCTTCACCCGGCTGTCCGCCAGCAGCTCCGCGCCGGTGCCGGACATGGTGATGGTGCCGGTCTCCAGCACATAGGCGAGGTCCGCGATCTTCAGGGCCATGTTGGCGTTCTGCTCCACCAGCAGCACCGTGACGCCCTGCCGGTTGATCTCCCGGATGATGGAGAAGATGTCCTGCACCACCAGCGGGGCCAGGCCCAGAGACGGTTCATCCAGCATCATCAGCTTGGGGCGGGACATGAGGGCACGGCCCACGGCCAGCATCTGCTGCTCGCCGCCGGAGAGGGTGCCCGCCAGCTGCCAGCTCCGCTCCTCCAGACGGGGAAACAGGCTGTACACCCACTGGATGTCTTTTTCAATCTCCGCCTTGTCCCGGCGCAGATAGGCCCCGATCTTCAGATTTTCCAGCACCGTCATATCCGGGAAGACCCGGCGGCCCTCCGGACTCATGGCGATGCCGGTGGAGATGATCTTGTCGATGGACTTGCCCAGCAGCTCCTGCCCGTCCCACTGGACGGAGCCACCGGAGGCCTTTACCAGTCCGGTGATGGTCCGCAGGGTGGTAGATTTGCCTGCGCCGTTGGCGCCGATCAGCGTCACGATCTTGCCGTCCGGTACTTCCAGAGAAATGCCCCGGAGAGCCTGAATGCCGCCGTAGTGGACCTGGAGGTTTTCAATTTTAAGCATCGTCAGCCACCCCCAGATACGCGTCGATGACGCGCTGATTTTTTTGGATCTCCGCCGGTGTGCCGTGGGCGATCAGCTTGCCGAAATCCAGCACATAGATGCGGTCGGAAATGCCCATGACCAGATTCATGTGGTGCTCGATGAGGAGGATCGTGATCTTGAATTTCTCCCGGATCTCCCCGATGAAGGCCGTCAACTCCTCTGTTTCCTGAGGGTTCATGCCGGCGGCCGGCTCATCCAGAAGCAGCAGCTTCGGCTCCGCCGCCAGTGCCCGGGCGATCTCCAGCCGCCGCTGCTTGCCGTAGGGCAGGCTGGTGGCCAGCTCGTTTTTCACGTCGGACAACCCTACGATCTCCAGCAGCTCCTCCACCTGTGCCCGCTGGGCCGCTTCCTCTTTCCGGTTCAGCCGGAACGCGGCGGAAAAAACGCTGCTGGTGGAGCGGCAATGTTTGGCGATGAGCACATTGTCGAACACCGTCTGGGTCTTCCACAGGCGGATATTCTGGAAGGTCCGGGCCATGCTCGCCCGGGTGATCTTATCCGGGGTAGGGGAGAGGGTCTCCGTGTAAAGTCCATCACACTGGCCCTTGTACTGCTTTTTCATTTTGCCCTGGGGGTGGTTTTCGATGATCTTTGCCCCATCGAACCACACCGCGCCGTTGGTGGGCTGGTACACGCCGGTGATGACATTGAAGGCGGTGGTCTTTCCCGCGCCGTTGGGTCCGATGAGGGCCACGATCTCGCCCTCGTTGACCTCCAGCTCCAGATCGTCCACAGCCACAACGCCGCCGAACTGCATGGTGATGTGATCCAGTCTCAAAAGCTGCTCACTCATGGCTGTACCGCCTCCTTCTTCGCTCTTTTCTGCCGCTTTTTCAGGAGATCTGGCAGCTCTTTATCTCCCATGATGCCCTTCCGGAAGAACAGCACCACCACCATGATGATGACGGAGAACACCACCATCCGGAAGCCGGTGCGCAGGAAGGGGACCTTGAAGCTGCCGATGTAGGTCTCGGCGTCCAGAAACCGCAGCCACCATTCGCTGGCCGCCACATACAGAAATGCCGCGATGCAGCTGCCGGAGATGGAGCCGATACCGCCGATGACCACGATCAGCAGGATCTCGTAGGTCATGGCCGTGGTGAACACCTTGGCCTGCGCCTGATTGGCGAACATGGCGAACAGGCCGCCGCCCACCCCGGCGAAAAACGAGCTGATGCAGAAGGCCAGCCGCTTGTGGCGGGCCAGGTTGATGCCCATGGCCTCTGCCGCCACCTCATCATCCCGGATGGCCTTGAAGGCCCGGCCGTAGGTGGAGTTGATCAGCAGTACGATCACCGCCACGCACACCCCCGCCAGCAGAAACGGTACGAAGGTGGACAGCCGCAGGATCACCTTGCCGTCGGCATTCTGGATATTGAAGCTGGAGAAGGTGGGGAAGTTCTTCAAGGCGTTGGCGCCGTTGGTCACGGGGCCGAGGGGGTCCCACTGGAAAATGGCCCGGATGATCTCCGCGAAGCTCAAAGTGGCAATGGCCAGATAGTCGGATTTCAGACGCAGCACCGGCAGGCCGATGAGCCACGCCACCGCTGCCGCCACGCAGCCGCCCAGAAACAGGGCCAGCAGAACGCCCAGCACCAGCCCCACAGCCCCGTCGCCGAACAGCTCCGGCAGGGAGAAATTCACGGCGGAGCCGTTATAGAGATAGTACACCGCTTCCCGGTCCGCCGTGGGAATGGTGAGAATGGCGTAGGTGTAAGCGCCCAGCAGCATGAAGCCCGCCTGTCCCAGAGAAAACAGGCCGGTGAAGCCGTTGAGCAGGTTCATGGACACCGCCACCAGCGCATATACCGCGCCCTTTTTCAGAACGGTGAACAGCATGCCCGTGGGCTTCATGGTGTTTTCCAGCAGAACGACCAGCGCCAACAGCGCCAGCGCGCAGAGCAGGGCGATCACCGTGCCCCGTTTGCTTTTCTTTTCGTTCAGCACAGTCGATCCCCCCTTACACTTTGTCCGTGACCTTTTCGCCGAACAGACCCGTGGGCTTCACGCAAAGCACCACGATCAGGATGGCGAAGGTAAAGGCATCGGAAAAGACGCTCCAATCAGAGCCTTTGATGACGCTCTCGCAGATACCGATGAGAAACGCCCCTACCACAGCGCCGGGAATGGAGCCGATACCGCCGAATACCGCCGCTACGAAGGCCCGCAGTCCCGGCAAGGAGCCGGACAGGGGGACGATGGACTGGTAGTTGGTGAAGTACAGCAGGGAGCCGATGGCCGCCAGCAGAGAGCCGATGATGAAGGTCACGGAGATCACGCTGTTGATCCGGATGCCCATGAGCTGCGCGGTTTCAAAATCCCGGGACACGGCCCGCATGGCCATTCCGATCCGGGTGTGGTTGATGAGTTGGGTCAGGGCCGCCACCAGAAGCACCACCAGCACCGGCGTGACCACCGTCACATACTTGGTGGATACCCCCGCGATGGTCAGCTGGTTGGACAGACCGGGCAGGGCGGGGTACATCTGGGGCAGGCCACCGGTGACATAGGTCGCCAGATTTTGCAGCAGATAGCTGACGCCGATGGCGGAGATCATCACCGACATCCGGGGGGCTGTCCGCAGGGGTTTGTAGGCCGCCCGCTCGATGATGAAGCCCAGCAGCACCGTCAGGATCACCATCAGGGGAATGGCCGCGGGCAGCGGCAGACTGGCGCTGAGGTAGACCATCATCAGACCGGCTACCATGAATACGCCACCGTGAGCGAAGTTGATCAGCCGCAGGATGCCGTAGACCATGGTGTAGCCGATGGCGATGAGGGCGTACTGCCCGCCCAGCGATATGCCGGAGAGCAGAATGGAAATGCCGTATTGCACGGGGATCCCTCCCTTTTCTTTCAAGTTTTACGCGGAAGGCACACGGCGGAGCCGTCTTGAAAAAAGCCGCGGAGCGGCTGCTTTCGGGGCGGTCCCGGCCTTGGGGCGCTTTCACGCGAACCGTCTGTAAACGGTAAGACCGCCTGGCGGGGAAGTCCCCGCCAGGCAGGTCGGCAGGATCGGATCAACCGGCTTTCTGCATCGTTTCCAGAGCCCAGGCGTTGTTGGCGGTGTCAGCCACCTTGATGTAGGCAATGTCGCGGATAGCGTCGCCGATGTCGTCGAAGGCGATGTCGCCGGTGACGCCGGTGCAGGTCACACCGGGCAGCGCGGCCTTTACAGCGGCAGGATCGGTGGAGCCGGCGGCCTTCAGGGCCTCCAGCGCCACATAGTAGGCGTCATAGCCCATGGCGGTGACGGCTGCGATGGTGTCATTGCCGCCGTTGTTGGTCATGGCGGTGGCGTCCTCGTTCAGCCAGGCCTTGATGCCCTCGTCGAATTCGGGAGAGCCGCCTTCCTGATAGAAGGTGGAGACATACAGCTTTACGTCAGAGCCGGAAGCAGCTTCCAGAACCATGTTGCTGTCCAGCGTATCGGAGCCCAGAATGGGGATCTCCAGACCCATGGAAGCAGCCAGCTTCACGATCTGAGTGGAGTAGGAGATGGACACGGGGCAGAAGATGACTTCCGCGCCGGAGGAGACGGCCTTCGACAGGTAGGTGCTGAAGTCGGAGGTGTTGGTGGGGAAGGAGTCGGTGATGACCTCGCCGTCAAAGGCGTCGGTGAAGTATTTGATCAGGCCCTGATCGTACTCGTTGCCCAGCTCGCCCAGGCAATAGGCCTTCTTGGCGGAGAACTTCTCCTGTGCGAAGTTGGCCAGAACGGTGCCCTGGAAGGGATCCAGGAAGCAGATGCGGAAATAGTAGTCATTGCCCGCGGTGACGCCGGGGTTGGTGCAGGTCACGCCGATGGCGGCCAGACCCGCTTCACCGAAGATGGGGCCGCCGGCCATGGCGCAGCTGGAGCCGTAAGTACCCAGCACCAGAGAAACGTCCTTGCTCACCAGCTCAGAAGCGGCGGTAGGAGCCTTGGCGGAATCGGAGCCGTTATCGGCATAGACCAGCTCCACCTTGTAGTTCTCGCCGCCGATGTCCACGGAGGGGGTCATGTGGTTGGCGTACTGCATACCCAGCATCTCCTGCTTGCCGCCGGCGCCGGAGTCGCCGGTAGCAGGCTCGAATACGCCGATCTTTACGACTTTTTCGCCGGAAGCGGCGTCAGAACTGCTCTGGCTGTCGCTGCTGGCATCGCTGGAGCTGTCAGCGCCGCAGGCCGCCAGACTCATGGACATAGCCAGCGCCAGCATGATGGAAACAAACTTCTTCATTCAATTCATCCTCCTTGCGAGATCCGGACTGCTCAAAGCGTCCACCTCTTGTAGATGGATGTATTTTGTGCAGATACAATACCGCCCGCAAGAGAAAATCCGCACAAAATTTTTCCTGCGGTTTTTGCAGGCTTTTTACCAAATGACCATGAGGCGTAATCAAATATATTTGGTATACGAACAAATTGGCTGATTTCAGAAAATGCAGCTTTTTTCGCTGTCCGTCAGAAATGGACATTGCCTCCGGTGATTTTGACCAAAAAATTTTGAGTTTCTTGGACGAAACGTAAAAGCAAGGGGCGGCCAGCACTTTGCGGACAGTGTTTCTGGCCATGTAAAAGGGGCGGCAGATGCCGCCCCTTGCGTTTGAGATCGTTTGCGTGTCTGAAACCCCGCGATATGGAAACGGTAAGTGCCCTTGCATCTGCCGTCTGTGAAGCAGACGATTCATTTATACCGTGATTGTCAAAGCCTTGATATAAGAAACAGGTAGGTCATCCGAAAAGATAACCCACCTGTTTCTTGCTTTTATTATTTTTTAGAAAGCGTAGTATTCATCCATATGTCTTGGTAGTGCACACGCAAGTATTGCAATCTGCGCTCTGAACTGTAGCAGACAAAACAGCTCTAATTCTCTCGAACCTTTAGCAGGCCATTTGCTACTCAAATTTGAATCGTTAAATCTCCTTGAAATGTATAATGAGCATTAGATTTGCCAGCAGCACATAGTGCGGCAATCTGTGTAATCATGTCCTCATTATAATTTTTTTCATCCACGCTGACTACTAAAATTTGAGGCTTCAGAATTTTTTGAACATACTCCGAAAAATAGCGAGAGTTAATGCCATGGTGAGATAATTTTTGGAGGTGGGGGGTTATAATGTGTCCACACAATGCTGCGCGGAGAGTCTCATCTGTACTGTCTCCCGCAAACAGGGCTAAATCTTCTTCATTTCTTTTAAGTAGCCAAATACTACTGTCTTCATTACAAGTCTGCTTATGAATATCTAACGCCCATTTCATTGATTCTTCAGTCAGATTTTGATCACACAGTGCCATTGCATATACTACGGAACGCATGGTACTGTTTTTCAGCGGATACAGGCATTCCAGCATATAATCTCCAAAGCGAAACATCCTCTCAACACATTCTGTTGATGGAAGCAGCTTTGCGCCAGAGCGTTCCAAATACTGGAAAAATTTGTGGTATTCTCGATAGTATTCCTGAGTCCCAAACACCGGATACACACAATCAGCAAATTGAAGATCTCCACAAGGAGCAACTGCCTCTCGTACAGCAATTTTATCAACTAAGTGGACAAAGCCACCAAAATGATCCTGATGCAAATGCGTCAGAATTAACAAGTCAATAGTATTAATACCACGTCCAGTCAGAAATTCTAAAAGCGGACGTCTCCCTTTATAAAATTTCCCGCCACCATCAATCACTACACAGCGAGAACCATCTGGCGTATCCAAAAGCAGTACTGTACAGTCTGCTCGCCCAACATCAAGAATATGAAGTTCACTCATATGGTCAGCATCACCTTATCACCTTCGCAATATGCATTATGGTTTGCGGCAGCGCACTTCCAAAAGCTTGCCATCTGCACAGTTCGTCAGTATCATGCGTACCTCCATGCCTTGACATTCAAGTCTTCAGATTTCTTTTCTTGCGGGTATTCTACCAGAGCATTCTTAGAAAGGCAACGCTTTTTTCTTTTCAATTGCTGTTGTCCAGGCGCCAACATGGAAAAAATCTGCCTCCGGCAAGCTAGCGCTGTTCATGACGCAGACATGTGAATTCACGCAAAGAAAACACGCAAAAAACTGTAAAAAGTATGCAAAAATGTGCGTGCAAGCGTTTGACACAAGAAAATTGTATAAAAATTGTTAGAATTATGAATTGACGCTCTAAATGAAGGAGGACTATTATAAAAACATACAGTCGCAATACGCAACTTACTCCGATATCCGATGAATGTACTCTTATCGGAGTAAAACAACCAGACATACTGCAAAGGAGGATGTTTAATGAAAAGGTTCCCCGCAAAGGTCGTGTCACTGGTTTTAGCTTTAGCAATGTCACTGTCCCTGTTGACCGTAAGCACCGTCGCTGAAGAAAATGGATGGTGGACTGAGGAAATATGGGACGCAGAGACGTTGATATCTTTGGGGGCCAAGCCGCCCCTGTTCAACAAAAAAACAGGCTACTATGAAATTGAAACGCCAGAACAATTGCTGTATTTGTCTGGCAATTGGAAATCTACTGATACCAATGGTGATGGTCAACCGGATGCCCCGCGTAATGGACATTACGTATTGACAGCAGATTTAGACATGGGGCCACTGATGAAGAAAATCGGAAAAACGATCACAGAGGCATCCGGTAAAGAAACAGATGGCTATATGTTGCCGCTCTCTGCCAATAAGAAGGAAAATGCGGATAAGACAGACGGTTGGTTTATGGGTACGATCGATGGCCAGTATCATACGATCTCTAATCTACGCATCTGCCGTCAAAACGGAAAATATACTGGCCTGGTAGGATATCTGGGCAACGAAACTCTTACCACACCGACGATTCGGAACTTGGGCCTGATTAACCTGAAGATGGAAGGCAAAAAGTCCTGCGGTGCTTTTGCAGGTGTTTGCTTTGGCACTGTGGAGAATTGCTTTGCAACTGGTACCATCAAGGCAAAGGAAGCTGTCGGTGGCTTAGTTGGAAAGTGCGAGGGTGAGTTGCGCAACTGTGTATCCTACATGAAGGTAAAGGGCAAGTCGTTAGTAGGGGGTTTAGTTGGAAACATATTAGGTGGTGCAGTAGAAAATTGCTATGTTGGAGGCTCTGTCACGGTGAGTGGAGGCAAAGCCTCTGCCGGCGGTGTTGCCGGTACATTCGCAGTAGCCACTTATCTCAGAAACGTGGCTTCCGTCATTCGTGAGGTCAGTGGAGATGAGGGCGCATCTGATATTGATCGACTGGTTGGCACACTGGAGAGTGAGAGCGGCACCAACATCACCAACAACTATATCTGGGAGGGTGCAATCCTGAATGGCAATGCACCCGTAGAGCATCCTAACCGCTCCATTGCTCAGGCGGTCTCTACTGAGACTTTGATGAGTAGGTCTCTGTACGAAAAAAATCTGGGCTGGGAGTTTAATAAGATTTGGAGCTGGGTTGGTACTTCTGCTCAAGGATATCCTATGTTGACAGGTTTTGTGAAGGCGGGGAAGGCGCCAGATCTGCTTGAAGAAATTCTGACAGATTTGACGATAAAGCAGCCTGTGCTACTGATCGATGACCCTGTAGTGAACTGGGTTGCTAAGGGAGAACAGGCTACAATCCATGCTCGGCTGTCACTTCCCGAAGGCACAAAGGTCGACAGTATAAAAGTCTTTTACGGTGAAAATAGTGACGGAAAAACTTTTAAAGACTTTGTCGAGATGACTGTTAACAAGGATAGCTATCAGGCTGTCTTACCACTGAAAAATCCCGGCAGCTACCATTACTTTGTGTCTGCTAATGTGGACGGACAGATAATCACTGTTCCTGCCGATATTTCTGCATCTTTACCGCTGCAACTTGATGACGGTGTTGTGGACGCAACTCCAAGAGAGGTCCTTTGCCAGTTGGGTGAAACATATCAGGAAGTAGGTTTTAACTGGATCACGGATCCCGCAGTGAAGGATTCAAAGGTTTGGTACAGAGGTAAGGGAGACAGTACTTGGAACGTTACTGATGGAGAGAGTGTGCGCCACTATCTAACTGAAGGCTGGGAAGAAATCCAGAGTCATTGGGCAACGATAACTGGTTTGGCTGCAGAAACTACCTACGAGTATGCGGTCGGCGGCATTTATGATGGTAAAGAGGTTCGAGGGGACATCCATACATTCACGACACTCCCTGCCTCAGGCGCATTTACTTTCATGCAGTACGGTGACCTCCAAGCAAAGAAACCAGAAGGCTATGATCCCTTCCTGAATACCATGGAACAGTTTGTGAATACGCTACCGGTACAACCAGATTTCCTGCTGAATACCGGCGACATTGTGGATGCTGGATATAAGAGTGCACAATGGGCAAGCTTCTTCGACGTTGCTGAAACTTATATGGCTGACCGGCTAAATATTTTGCTGCCAGGCAACCATGAAAATACCGGTGATCTGCTCTACAAACAGTATGGCGCGCGAACGAGCCTGCCAAATGAACTGGAATACGGTCCGCTGGAGGGAACCGGTTGGTGTGTTGTTGGCGATGCATGCTTTGTCTTTGTCAACGCAGATCCGTACTCCGGTCAGGTAGGGGCGGATGTTGAAGCTGACCGAGCAAGATTCTTTACCGAGCAAACCGCGTGGGCTAAGACTGTTTATGAGAAAGCGGACAAAACCTGGCGGATTATGGCATCTCATGTGGGCACATATATTGTAAATTTCAACGATCCATCTGACTATCCCTATATCCCCGAGATGTGCGATGAACTGCAAGTGGATCTGTATTTGAACGGTCATGACCACGAGTATATCCGTACCACAACCAAGGATAACGTAATCTGCCCCATAGGCAGCGGCACAACCTATATGACCTGTTCTTCTTTGGGCGAAAAGCTGGACGCGTTTGAGCCGGGAACAGCCGGTGGTAAGTATGCGGTGGTTCATAAAGACGGCGCTGACAATTCTCAGCAGATTTTCAGCATGGTAACAGTGGATGGAAACGGTATCCACGCTACTGCATATCAACGTGGTGTCGAGGAAGATTGGTCCAAGTTTGATATTATTGATCATTATGATATCACTACTAGTCTGACCAAGGGCAGTCAGACACCCACCGAAGTCACAGAGCCTGCTGGCCCTGAAATAACCGTGTTGCCCACTTATACTGTTCAGCCTGGCGACTGCTTATATCGCATTGCAAAGATGCTCTATGGCAACGGTGAAAAATGGAACGATCTGTATGAAGCAAATCGGAATATCATCAGCGACCCTGCATGTATCTACATAGGCCAAGTGCTGAGAATTCCAGCAAAATAAATTTCAAAGCGCACCCATTATAAATAATACTTAGTGAACCTCACCACCCAAGCGTAAACGCTATCAAACCACCGCAGATAGGACTAACAAAGTAAGTCCTATCTGCGGTGGTCGCATTGTCTTGACAAAGGCAACCCCCGGCTATGCCGGGGG
>OGHE01001645.1_pt1 | contig 13706 bp, 13 predicted proteins | sample 1571431 | NCBI WGS metagenome assembly OGHE01 (sample SAMEA2581966, study PRJEB24529) | metagenome | biome: Human gut stool | place: China | collected 2011 | reverse complement strand
GCATCTGCCGCACCTCGCTCGCCGTATCGGCACTTAGAATTATGCGGTATTGCCTATACGTCCGGGCACAGCCCGGCGATTACGGAAAAACGAGGGAAAACAATGCTGAATGTGATTATTTTTCTGGTCGGTGCACTTATTATGTTTTACATGGCGCTGCGCAGTGTGCGGGCGCGGCAGCAGCTGCGCACCAAGGGTGCCTGTGTGCAGGCTACGGTAAGCGGTACGGTGCAGAGCCGGGACGGCGCAGCCTATGTGCTGGAGTTTACCACCGCAGGCGGCAGCCACCGGCTGCAGTACCCCAAGCCCGCCAAGGGCAAGCCCTTTGCTGAGGGCAGCGTGGTCACCCTTTACTACGACCCCGATGCACCGGAGAAGATGTTCGTGGAGGGCGACAAGTCCGTGCTGGGCGCTGAGCTGCTGTACGCCGGTATCGGCGTGGCGCTGCTGGTGCTGATGGTCGGCATCATGAACCGCTGAGAGGGAGGAACGCTGCATGAAACTGGAACATTTTGGCATGGCTGAGCCGGGGGACTGCCGGCTGGTATTCACAGCAGGCGCAGAGGAGCTGGCCGCTGCGCTTGCAAAGGAGCAGACCGCCCCGGATGCTGCGCAGGACGAGGAAGCGCTGCTGACAGCGGCGGTGAACCGCACCATTCTGGAGGGCTTTGACCCCCTTTACCGGCAGCTGGTGCAGGAGCAGCAGCTGGTACCGGTGACCGACCCGGATTTTGAGCTGCTGGCGGTCAACAAAGCCGAGGGCTTCCGGGCGGGGGCGCAGTTCTACGCCCTGCCGCCGCTGGAGCTGGGACGGGATACCGGCTTTGTGCAGGCCATTGAGCCGCACCCGCTGCGCCGGTTGACCATCGAGCTGGAGATCAACCGCAGCTACGGCGATGAAGAGCGCGCCGCCGATGCCGCAGGCAAGGCCGCGCTGCGCGACCGGGTGACCCGGGAGCTGTACGCAAAGCGCTGCGCACAGGCTAAAGACCGGGCTGAAAAGGAGCTGGTCTGGCAGCTGGGCGACGAGGTGACCGGCCCGCTGCCCAAGCGGCTGGAGGCGGGCAACTACTTTGCCGAGCAGCGGCAGTTCAATCTGGGTTTGCAGGCAAACGGAGTCAACTTTGACCAGTTCTTAGCCGTGCGGGGGCAGACGGTGGAGCAGTTCCGGCAGTGGCTGCACCGGCAGGCGGAGCGCAAGCTGCGCAGCTGGCTGGGGCTTTTGCTGGTGGCCGAGCGGGAGGGACTGCAGCCCACCGAGGCCGAGGTGAACGCTGCCCTTGCCGACTGGAACGAGAAGCTGGACGGGGAGCGCACCTTCCCGGCGAACGACGCCCGCAAGGTGCGCCAGCGCCTTGCCCGGGCAAAGGCCACGGCCTTTGTGGTGGCGCATTCCACCCTTACCCCGCCGCCCGCCGAGCCTATCGTGCAAGAAGTGGACGCAAAATAAAAAATGATGGGACCTGAGCCATGTCGGGCAGTCTGTGGGCTGCCCGGCATGGCTTTTTTGCAAAAAAGGGAGAGTGGAGCGCCCACAGGCGCTCCGCTCTCCCGGATAATAGAAGCCTTATTCCAGATGATGCTTGCGGCAGAACTTTTTGCTTACCCAGTACATGCCGCCCCACAGCAAAACCGAGAGCACAAGGTAGACCGGATTCTTCAGGCTGCTGACCAGAGACTGCCCGAAAACGGCCATCATGGCCACCATCAGCCCTTTGCCTAAAAGGACGGTGCGCAGATAGCGCTTTTCGTCAAAGTCCGACATTCCAAAGGCGAAGTGCATAAAGGAGGTGGGTGTGAAGGGCAGCAGCGACAGCATGAACAGGGAAGAGGTGTCGAAGCGGTTCACCCACTGCTGAGCCTTTTCCAGCTTGGGGGAGCGGCTGGCCACTTTCCAGAAAAAGCGCTTGATGAGCCGCCGCCAGAACAAAAACATCACGGTGCCACCCAGCGCCACGCCTGCCCAGCTGTACAAAAAGCCCAGCAGGCCGCCGTGTGCGGCCACGTTCAGCGCTACAATGGCAATCAGCGGCAGCGGCGGAAAAAAGGACTCCACCATAGCCAGCAGAATGGGCACAAGGGGGCCAAGCCCCTCAAAACCAGCCAGCAGCGCTTCCCAGTATTCCAGTGTTCCAAGCTGGTGTACCCAGCCCATCAGTGTGGTTTGCATCCTTTGTCCGATCCCTTTCTGCACAGCCGGTGCCGGGGCGTTCCCGGGCAGGTTGCGTTAAGCTTAGTATATCCATTCTCTATGACAGAGCCGTGAACAGAGTGTGCATTTTTCGACATGTTATATGCTCTGCTATCAATACTACGAGATAAAAAGGGATTTTCCTGCCCTTGGAAGCCGTTTTCCTACAAAAACAGCTTCTTACTTTTCCGCGGCCTGCTTTTCGGCCTTGGCGCGCATCCGCTCCAGCTGGGCGGTGCGCAGCTTTTCCCAGCGGGCAAGGCTTTCGGCATCCGGCATCTGGGCGCAGCGGGCAAAGCTCCAGTGCAGGCCGTCCCGGCGGGACAGCTTGTACCGCTGGAACACGCCCTGTCCGGCGGCGTTGTCGCTGCCGGTGCAGCTGGGGCACTGGCACAGGGTGTACCAGCTGTTGCTGCCCTTTTTCAGCCAGAGCTCGTCCGGCTGCAGGGTGGTGCCGCACTCCGGGCAGGGCATCTGGCTGATCTTGGGGTCAGCACGCCATGCGTACTGCTCCACATAGCCGTGGAACACCGTAAAGTCCCGGTAGTCGCCGGGGGTCTGGCACAGGCTCTGGCGCAGGGCCTCGTCCTCGGTAGGGTAGGCGGCAAGCCCGGCGCGCAGGTCCAGCAGGCGGCAGACATCGGCGGTGTACAGCGTGTCGGAAAGCGCATCGTGGAAGGGACGCTCCATGGGGATGCCCATGCGGGTGACCACGCTTTCCAGCGTCATGCCTTCGCCCTCCTTGCGGGGATGCTCCCGCAGAAAGACCTGCTGCAGGTCGTACCACACGGTGGGCCTGGACTCGTCCAGATTGCACAGGAACAGGTTCTGCTTGAGCACCGGCACGTCGTCCAGACCCCACTCGGCAAATTCGGCATCCGGGCCGCACCACTGCATAAAGCGGCGCAGGCCCTGCACGATGGGCTCGCCTTTGTCCAGATCGGCCTGCGTCAGGCCGGTCACCTTGGCGATGTGGTGCTGCAGTTTGCGGAAGATGCGGGGGCGCAGGTGGATGGAAAAGGTATCCAGCACGTTGGCGTCCTCGTCGATCTTTACGGCGCCGATCTCCACGATCTCGCCCCGCAGGGTCTGCTGCACCCCGTGGTAGTTGAAGGTGTACGGCTGGTAGCCGATGTTCCATTCCAGATCAAATAAAACCAAGTTACGCGGCATTGTTTTGTTAGTCCTCTCGTAAAATAAACTTCTCCACAGCCTCGGCCACGCCGTCGTGGTTGTTGTCGGCGGTGGTCACATAGTCGGCGCAGTCCTTCACCGGCTGCTCGGCGTTCTGCATGGCCACGCCCACCCCAGCGTAGGCGATCATGGAGCGGTCGTTCAGGCCGTCGCCGCAGGCCATCAGGTTTTCGCGGGTCAGGCCCATGCGGCGCAGAAGCTCGGCCAGACTGCCGTCCTTGGCCACGCCCAGCGGCACGGCTTCGATAAAGAACGGGCTGGAGGGGTACAGGTCGGCGCGACCGGCAAACTGCTGCTGCCCGGCGGCGCATACCGCGTCCCGGCGGGCGGGGTCCAGCGTGATGAGCATCTTGCACACAGGGTAGTTCACATAGGCTGCAAGGTCGTCCACATGGAGCATGGGCAGCTTTGTGGTAAAGCACTCCTTATTGGCCCATTCGTCCTTGTCCCGCTCGCAGACGATGCCCTCACGGTTATAGGTCAGGATGGCAATATCCTGCGCGGCGGCAAAGGCGCACAGCTCGGGCACAAGGGCGGGGTCCAGCGTTTTTTCTACCAGCGTTTCGCCGGTGCGGCAGTCCACGATCTTGCCGCCGTTGTAGGACAGGATGCAGCCGCCTTTTTTGTCCAGCCCCAGCTCCTCCGCCAGCGGCTGGATGCCGGCGGTGGGACGGCCGGATGCCAGCACGATGGTCACGCCCTTGGCAATGGCGGCATCCAGCGCGGCGCGGGTGCGCGGGGTGACGAACTTCTGGTCGTTGGTCAGCGTACCATCCAGATCCAGCGCCAGCACTTTGATATCAGACATATTTAAAAGATCCTCTCTTTATAGAAGTATATATCAGCCTGCTCTCTTTATTGTACAATGAAAAGCCCCCTGCTGGCAAGCCTTGCGGGACGGTTCGGCGTAAAAAAGACTTGGCGGCGGGTGTGACGATGCATTTTTGCTCCACTTTTCCACGATAGAACCGTAAAATGTGCAAAACCCTCCCCGCCGAAAGCGCAAAGACTGCGCCCGGCAAGGAGGGTTTTTGTATTGTCAATGCTGAATGCTTCAGGCCTTCATCTCAGGAAAGCCCTCCAGCTTGGAGGTGCAGTGCGGGCTGCTCGGCTGCTTGTTCGGCTGCGGGCTGGGGGTCAGCGGTCACCGTAATGGTGCGGCTGATGCTGCTGCAGGAGTAGTTGCCCCCGGCAGTGGCGGTCTGGGTGTAGGTGCCGGGCTCGGTGGGCACACCGCTCATTTTGCTGCTGAACCACAGGAAGGTCTTTTTCTTATAAGTATAACTTACCTTGCCGTTTTCGGCCACCTGTCCGTCCGAAAGGACCTTTGCAGTCATATCAGCGCTCTGCAGCTGGGAGACGGTCATGCTGGCCGGGGCGTCGGCTGCCCAGCTCAGGCTGACGTTCTCCGTCTTGGGCTTGATCCGGAACATGGCAAACCCGGCGGCGTTGATATCGCTGCTTTCCAGCGCAATGGCACCGGCAACATACTTGCCGGCATCCTTGGGCTGCTCGTCCAGATAGATGCGGCTCAGCGCACCCTCGGGCAGATATTTGCGGATCAGGCTCAGCGCCAGCTTCATGCCGTTGGAAACGTTCTTCACGGTGGTCAGATAGCTGGCCGGGACAAAGAAGCTGACGGTGTCCATCACCGAAACTACCTCGTCCGCTACGCGCAGCAGCACATTGACATCGTTGCCGTCGATCAGCTGTTTGAGGTAGCTGTATACGTTGAATTCCTCGGTCTGGTCCGGGGTCTGGGACATCTTTTTGGGCAGGGGGATCAGCTTGAGCAGGGTGCGCAGCTTATCCGAGATCATCAGGGTCACATAGCCGTAGGCTTCGCCGCTGGTGCCCAGCACCACAGCAAGATACTGGGTGTTCTCGGGGTGGGTCTCCACTTCCAGCTTGTAATCGGAGCCGTAGACAAGGTTGCCGGTGGCTTTGATGCGGATGCTGACGATATCATTTTCGTCCTCCGCCGCAGTCAGCTCTGCAGCATCGGGCAGCGCCTCGCTGACAGCGGCAGCTTCCGGCTGCTGCACCGCCGCCGAGGCGGGCATCGCCAGTACACCAAGCATCATGCTGACAGCAAGCAGGAGCGAGATCCATCGTTTGGCCTTCATACGAAAACCTCCTTTATTGTTTGGCATCATATTCACATTTTACCGCAAAATAATCCTATGGTCAATAACGGGATTCAAGCCGGGGGCGTCACTCCCCGATATAGGTAAAGCGGGGCTTTGTAACGCCGTCGCGGGTCACGGTCTCCAGCCACATGGCGGCGGGGCGCACCCACAGCCCGCCCTCGCCGTACAGGGCGCGGTACACCACCATTTCCTCCTCGGTCTCGCTGTGGCGGGCTACGCCAAGCACCTCGTATTCGTTGCCCTTAAAATGGCGGTAGCGCCCGGGGCGCACCGGGTATTGCAGCTCGTTCATGGCAGCTCCTTTCTGTCTTGCAAAAAGGGCTGCTGCGCCGGGTGGGTGCAGCAGCCCATAAGCCTGTTTTATTCGTTACAGCGTGCTGTCGGTATGCTCGTCGGGGGTCTGCTCGGCAGAGTACAGCAGCATCAGGTGGTTGGCCGAGGCCTCCAGCTGGCTCTTGGCCTGCCGCAGGGCGGCTTCCTCGGTCTCGCTCATCTTTTCGGGTTTATCTTTGCGCAGGCAGCGGCGCAGGTTGGAAAGGTCGGCCTTCACGCAGGCCTTTTCGTCCTTGTCCAGCTCCTTTTTGCACTTGGAAAGCGCCTCGTCCACCTTGTAGGCCAGCACCTCGGCCTGATTGTGCAGCTCCAGGCGCTCCTTGCGGCGGCTGTCCTCGGCCTCGTAGGCGGCGGCATCTGCCATGGCACGCTGGATCTCGTTTTCAGAAAGGTTGGTACTGCCGGTGATGGTGATGTTCTGCTCCCGTCCGGTGGCAAGATCCTTGGCAGACACCTTTACCACGCCGTTCACATCGATATCAAAGGTGACCTCGATCTGCGGCTTTGCGGAAAAGCTTGCCCGGATGCCGTTCAGCTTGAACTTGCCCAAAGACTTATTATCCCGCGCAAAGTGGCGCTCGCCCTGCAGAACGTTGATCTCCACGCTGGTCTGCATGGGACGGGCGGTGGTAAAGATCTGGCTCTTGCGGGTGGGGATCATGCTGTTGCGGGTGATCAGCGGGGTGGCCACGCCGCCCAGCGTTTCAATAGACAAAGTCAGCGGGGTCACGTCCATCAGCACCAGCCCCTGCGCCGCCGCACCGGTGGCACCGGCCAGCTTGCCGCCGCCCTGCAGCAGCGCGCCCTGCACTGCTGCGCCCATGGCCACGCACTCGTCCGGGTTCAGGCTGTGGCTGGGCTCCTTGCCCAGCAGCTCCCGCACCTGTCGCTCCACGGCGGGCATCCGGGTGCTGCCGCCCACCAGCAGCACCTTGCCCAGCTGGCTGGCAGAGATACCGGCATCCCGCAAAGCGTTCTGCACCGGGGTCACGGTGCGGGACAGCAGATCGCCGGTCATCATCTCGAACTGCGGGCGGGACAGAGCAATGTCCAAGTGATGGGGTCCGTCCTTGCCCACCGTGATAAAGGGCAGGTTCAGTTGGGCGGAGGGCGCGCTGGAAAGCTCCTTCTTGGCCTTTTCCGCTTCCTCCTTCAGCCGTCCCATGGCGGCGGGGTCACGGGTCAGGTCGATGCGGTCAGACTTTTTGAACTCTGCAACCGCGTACTCCACGATGCGCTGGTCAAAGTCGTCACCGCCCAGATGGGTGTCGCCGCCGGTGGCCAGCACCGTAAAGGTGCCGTCCTCGATCTCGATGATGGACACATCAAAGGTGCCGCCGCCAAGGTCGTAGACTAAGATCTTCTGGGTAGCCTCGTTGTCCAGACCGTAGGCCACGGCAGCGGCGGTGGGCTCGTTGATGATGCGCAGCACGTTCAGCCCTGCAATGCGGCCGGCGTCCTGCGTGGCCTTGCGCTGGCTGTCGTCAAAATAGGCGGGTACGGTAATAACGGCCTCGGTCACCGGCTCGCCCAGATAGCTCTCGGCGTCCCGGCGGATCTTGGCAAGGATCATGGCGCTGATCTCCTGCGGGGTCAGGTCCCTGCCATCGATGTGTGCCCGGTAGTCCGAGCCCATATACCGCTTGATGCTGGACACTGTGCGCCCGGAGTTTGTGGCGATCTGGCGCTTTGCCGCGCCGCCCACCAGACGCTCGCCGTCCTTGGTAAAAGCCACCACGCTGGGGGTGGTGCGCTCGCCCTCTGCGTTGGTGATGACCACGGGCTTGCCGCCCTCCACTACCGCCACACAGGAATTGGTCGTGCCCAGATCAATGCCGATCACTTTGCTCATACTGTTTCCTCTGTTTCTCGTCCGCCGTGTCTGCGGGCTGTTTTTTTCTCCAGTCTATCTTACCGGACGGCTGTGACCATTTTTTAGTCCAATTGTAAAGATTCTATGTTATAGGCCGCCGGAGCCGCAGGCGGCTCGTGGGTCAGCGCGTGGATCAGCTGCTCGGTCTCCTGCAGCCAGCGGTCTGCGTCCGGCTCGTGCTCCCGCTGCAAAATGGTAAAAGCCTGCTTTGCCTCTGCCGCCAGCGCCAGCGCCTTTTTGCGGGAGGTGTAGCGCGTTTCGTACTGCGCCAGCCGCAGGCAGACCCGGGGCGTATACTCGATATCCGGCACTGCCGCCGCGTTCTGACGCGCCCGGCGGTACCACAACAGCGCCTTGCCGTTGTCGCCCCGGGCAGCACAGTCGTCACCAAGGTTCAAAAGGGAGGTGGGCTCGCCGCTTTCGGCGGCAGCCTTCCACAGCTTGCGCGCCTGTGCAGTGCTTTTGGGCACGCCGCGCCCCCGGTACAGGCACTCGCCCAGCAGCGATAGCCCGGCGGCGCTGCCCTGCTCGGCGGCTTTCTGGTAGCATTCTGCCGCGGCTGCCCAGTGCCCGGCGCGGGCGGCGTCCTTACCGGCTTCGGCCTCCTCTGCGCCGGGGCCCTCCGGGGTGTGGCCTGCGTGCAGCAGACCGTTGAGCAGCGCACCGTCCAGCGAAGCGGAATTGCTCCACGGATCCAGCACCACGCCATCGATGCCCGGGGTGTCCAGCGCCAGCTGCATGGCCTGCTCCAGCGTGCGGTCTGCCATGGGGCGGCTTGCAGTACTGCGGTCCGCACCGGCCGCTGCCACCGAGGTGAACAGCGGCAGCCAGCAGCGCCCTTTATCGTTGCGCAAGGTCCACAAGGCAAGGCCGTCGGCCTTTTCTGCCGGGATGGGGTGCTCCATCCACGGGGCGGGCGCACCCTGCGCCGAAAGCGCCGTCTGCAGCGGCACCAGCACATGGGTCTCCAGCTCCAGCGCATAGTTCAACGCACTCATCAAAGACCAGAAGCTCTCCTCGTTCTGGCCTTTATACAGCCCCTGCACCGCCTGCTCGATGGCCGGGCAGCCGGTGCCGCGCGGGCCGTATACCGGTGCGGTGCGGCTGCGGCGGCTGCCCACCGGGCGGAAACGTACCCCGCCGTCTGTTCGTCTTGCCATTGTGTTCACCATTCTTCCCTGTAGTATCAGCCCTAGTATAACAGGATTTGGCAGCTTGTACAATGCAAAACGCAGCTGCGGCACTGGATTTTCAGCATACATCGCGCTATAATAAGGTGTATTTTGACCCCCAAAGGAGGAATTTTTTTGAACCGGATGCTTGGCTACCTGAAGGGCTACGAGCGCGAAAGCGTGCTTGCACCGCTCTTTAAGATGCTGGAAGCCACCTTTGACCTGTTCGTGCCGCTGGTAATGGCCGATATCGTCAATGTGGGCATTGCAGCGCACGATCTGCGCTATATTCTGGTGCGGTGCGGCATTCTGCTGCTGCTGGCCTTTATCGGCCTTGCCTGCAGCCTGACCGCGCAGTACTTTTCCGCCAAGGCGGCGGTGGGCTACTCCACCGCGCTGCGGCACGCCCTGTTTGCCCATATCCAGAGCCTGAGCTTTTCAGAGATGGATACGCTGGGCACCAGCACCCTCATCACCCGCATGACCAGCGATGTCAATCAGGTGCAAAGCGGGCTCAACCTGTTTTTGCGCCTGTTCCTGCGCAGCCCCTTTGTGGTGCTGGGTGCCATGGTCATGGCCTTTACGGTCAACGCCCGGGCGGCGCTGATCTTTGTGGTCACCATCCCGCTGCTCAGCGTGGTGGTGTTCGGCGTGATGGCGGTCACCCGGCCGCTGTATAAGACCGTGCAGACCCGGCTGGACCGGGTGCTGGGGCTGACCCGTGAGAACCTGACCGGTGTGCGCGTGGTGCGTGCCTTTGATAAGGAGCAGAGCGAGGTCGACCGCTTTGAAAACGCCAACGCCCTGCTGACCGGGATGCAGCTGCACGTCGGCCATCTTTCGGCGCTGATGAACCCGCTGACCTATGTGCTGATCAACCTTGCCATCGTGGCGCTGCTGTATGTGGGCAGCATCGAGATCAACGTGGGCGGCATGGCCTCCGGCGATGTCATTGCGCTGGTGAACTACATGAACCAGATCCTTGTGGAGCTGGTAAAGCTGGCCAACCTCATTGTGCAGATCAGCAAGGCACTGGCCTGTGCGGGCCGCGTGCAGGCGGTGCTGGACACAAAACCCGGCATGACCTTCCCGGCTGAGCTTCTGGGCGAAGTGCCCGCCGACAAGGCCGGCGATGCCGTGCACTTTGACCATGTGGGCCTGACCTACGCCGGGGCAGGCGCACCCAGCCTGACCGACATCAGTTTTACCGCCAAAAAGGGCCAGACCATCGGCGTGATCGGCGGCACCGGCAGCGGTAAATCCAGCCTTGTGAACCTGATTCCACGCTTTTACAACGCCACCGAGGGCAGCGTGGAGATCTTTGGCCGCCCGGTGCAAAGCTACCCCCGGGACGCTCTGCGCGGCCGGGTGGCGGTGGTCATGCAGAAGGCACAGCTCTTCGGCGGCACCATCCGCTCCAACCTTTTGTGGGGCAATAAAAACGCCACGGATGCCGACCTGTGGGCGGCGCTGGAAACGGCACAGGCCGCAGACTTTGTGCGCGCAAAGCCCCTTGGGCTGGACGAGCCGGTGGAGCAGGGGGGACGCAACCTTTCCGGCGGACAGAAGCAGCGGCTCACCATCGCCCGCGCGCTGGTGGGCAAGCCGGATATCCTGATTTTGGACGACAGCGCCAGCGCGCTGGACTACGCCACAGACGCCGCCCTGCGCAAGGCATTGGCGGCGCTGCCCGGGGCGCTGACCGTGTTCATCGTCAGCCAGCGTGCCGCCAGCCTGCAGCACGCCGACCAGATCCTGGTATTGGACGACGGCCATCTGGTGGGCATCGGCACCCACAGCGCCCTGCGCAGCAGCTGCCCGGTGTATGAAGAGATCTACGAGAGCCAGTTCAAGAAAGGGGAGGCAGAAGCATGAGTGCAAAAGCAAAAAACAAGCTGACCCCGCAGCAGCGCAAGGCCACCCTGAACCGGGTGCTGTACAAGATACGCCCCTACAGTGCCTTTGTGGTGTGCAGCCTGCTGGTGGCAGCAGTCAGCGTAGCTGCCCAGCTGTACATCCCCATCCTGTGCGGTGACGCCATTGATAAAATGCTGGGCAAGGGCAATGTGGACCTTGCCGGGGTGATGCACATTGCGGTAAGCATTCTGGTGGTGGCCGGTGTGGCCGCCCTTGCACAATGGCTTCTGAGCGTATGCAACAACCGCATCACCTTCTCGGTCAGCCGTGACCTGCGCAACGAGGCGCTGCGCAAGATCCAGACCCTGCCGCTGTCCTATCTGGACAGCCACCCCTCCGGCGATATCGTCAGCCGCATGGTGGCGGATGTGGATACCTTTGCAGACGGCCTGCTGATGGGTTTTACCCAGCTGTTCTCCGGCATCCTGACTATTCTGGGCACCCTGCTGTTCATGCTGCGGGAAAACGTGCCCATCACGCTGGTGGTGGTGTGCATCACCCCGCTGAGCCTTGTGGTGGCGGGTTTTCTGGCAAAGCGCAGCTACGGCTACTTCCAGAGCCAGAGCACCGTGCGCGGCCAGCAGACCGCGCTGGTCAACGAGATGATCGAGGGCCAGAAAGTGGTGCAGGCCTTTGGCCACGAGGCTGAGAGCCTTGCCGCCTTTGACGCGGTGAACGGGCAGCTGCAGGAGGTGAGCCTGAAGGCCATCTTCTTCTCCAGCCTGACCAACCCTGCCACCCGCTTTGTGAACAACATCGTGTACGCGGGCGTGGGCCTTGTGGGTGCGCTGTACGCCGTGCGCGGCGGCATCACCATCGGCCAGCTCAGCGTTTTTCTGAGCTACGCCAACCAGTACACCAAGCCCTTCAACGAGATCTCCGGCGTGGTCACCGAGCTGCAGAACGCGCTGGCCTGCGCTGCCCGGGTGTTTGAGCTGCTGGACGCTGAAGATCAGGTGCCGGAGGCCGAAAACGCCGCCACCTTGCAGCCGGACGGTCATGTGCAGCTGCAGGACGTGGCCTTCCGCTACCTGCCGGACCGTCCGCTCATCGAGGGGCTTTCGCTGGATGTGCAGCCCGGCCAGCGCATTGCCATCGTAGGCCCTACCGGCTGCGGCAAGACCACCCTCATCAACCTGCTCATGCGGTTCTATGATGTAAACAGCGGCAGCATCAAAGTGTCCGGCACCGATATCCGGGACGTGACCCGCGCCTCCCTGCGCGGCAGCTACGGCATGGTGCTGCAGGACACCTGGCTGCGCGCCGGTACGGTGCGGGAGAACATTGCCTACGGCAAGCCGGACGCCACCATGGACGAGGTGATCGCCGCCGCCAAGGCTGCCCACGCCCACAGCTTTATCCGCCGCCTGCCCGAGGGCTACGACACCGTCATTGCTGAGGACGGCGGCAACATCAGTCAGGGACAGAAGCAGCTGCTCTGCATCGCCCGTGTGATGCTTTGCCTGCCGCCCATGCTGATCTTGGACGAAGCCACCTCCTCCATCGATACCCGCACCGAGGTGCGCATCCAGAAGGCCTTTGCCCGCATGATGCAGGGGCGCACCAGCTTTATCGTGGCGCACCGCCTTTCCACCATCCGAGAGGCAGACGTCATCCTTGTCATGAAGGACGGCCATATCGTGGAGCAGGGCAGCCACGACCAGCTGCTGGCGCAGGGCGGCTTCTACGCCAAGCTCTACAACAGCCAGTTCGAGGGTGTGCAGACCTGAGAAAACTGTTGTATCCTATCCGGGCTGTAATAACAAGGGATAAAAATTCTTTTTGTTGATTAAAATAGGCCGGACGGGTGCCTGTTCATAGAATATTAATAATATATTAACATTCAGTACACCACTTTTCGGTATACATAGGGCAACAAAGGCGCGCAGTGCGCCGAACTCCCGCCAAAAAGGGCAAAACCGCACGCAGACCGCTGTGGTGTGCAGCGGCCTTGGAAACGCCCTTGGTACAGGAAAGGAAACGTTACTTATGAAAATTGGTTTTTGGGAACTTATCGTCATCGTCATCGTGGCGTTCGTGTTCATCGGCCCGGACCAGCTGCCCGTCTACGCAAAGAAGATCGGCAAGATGCTCCGCGAGCTGAAGAAATACACCGGCGCTGCTTCTGAAGAGATCCAGAAGAATGTGGTGGAGCCCCTGAACGAGATCCAGGCACCCCTGAAGGAGGCCGTTGCCCCCCTGACCGATATCAAGAAGGATATCGACAGCAGTATGCGGGACGTGACCAAGAGCTTTACCGGCATTGGTAAGACCAGCAAGGAGGAGGCCGCCCAGAAGCTGGCCGAGCCCGAGGAGGTCACCGACCTGACCGAGGACGCTGTGGAGGAGCTGCCCGAGCAGCCCGCCGAAGCCCCGGCTGAAACTGCTGACGCCGCCCCTGCTGAGGCTGCCGAAACGGCGGAAGCCCCTGCTGAAAAGCCGGAGCAGCCCGTTGCAGAGCCGGTGGCCGAACCTGTGCAGGAGACCCCTGCCGCCGCCGAGGAGGCCGCCGAGGCCGCACCTGCTGAGGAAGCAAAGGTGTAAGCGCTCTGCTTATTTATTAACGGATGCACCCGCGCCCGCGGTTGCCTGATACATTTTGTAATACGCCCGCCACGCGGCGCGGCAAGAAAAAGGAGAACTTTATTATGCGTATTGGTACTAATGAGCTGCTGATCATTCTGGTTGTTGTTCTGCTGATCTTTGGACCCAAGAACCTGCCGAAGCTGGGCAAGATGTTCGGTAAGACCATCAATGGCTTTAAGAAGGGCATGGAGGACGAGGACGCCGAGCAGTCCGAGGAGACCGAGAAGAAGGCTGTTAAGAAGGACGAAGACGAGGAGTAATTGTGGCTACGAACAAAAAGCGCAAAAAGA
>OGHE01001642.1_pt1 | contig 13718 bp, 9 predicted proteins | sample 1571431 | NCBI WGS metagenome assembly OGHE01 (sample SAMEA2581966, study PRJEB24529) | metagenome | biome: Human gut stool | place: China | collected 2011 | reverse complement strand
TCTTTGATAATCTAGAAAGTCTTTCTGTTATATCAGACATATTACTTGATTTTGAATCTGACCCAGATAACGAAATTCGAGTAGTCGGTATAGCTGGTGATTATTGTGTGTATGAAACCATTTGTAGTTTAATAGCTATGGGGTATGCAGACAACATAATAGTAGATACTAAGTATATAGCCTCTATAGACGGAGGAGATAAACTAGTTGAACTAATTAAAGAATATAACTTAAAATGGGATTAATTTATGCTATTTCAGTACTGGTGTTTGTATGTGTAATTGCTAGTGTTTATTCTAATGAAGTTACTAGGCCTTATCTTACTACTAAAGTAGTAGTGTTTACGGGCATAGTAGGCTTGATTCCTTATGTCAATGCTATTCTAGTAATAGGCTCTATAGTGCAGAGAATAACTAACCATAAAGAGTATAGTACCTGGTCTAAGGAATATAGAGATAGTAGAATAATAGAATCATTACAAACTATCGATTCAGTAGTGTGTAGAATTATAGAAATGTTTAAACGAGATGATAATTAAATCTATATTAGATACAGATTTATATAAGTTTACAACTTCGTATGCTTATATGAAATTATTTCCTCAAGCTAGAGGAACTTTTGAATTTATTGATCGTGATAATACTGAGTATCCAGAAGACTTCATAGAGAGACTATACTTGGAGCTTGGTTCCCTAGGAATGTTACATCTTGCTAAGGATGAACAAGAATATATGAATAATAATTGTAGATTCATTCCTCCAGTCTATTGGGAATGGCTATCTTCATTTAAATTCAATTCTGGCAAAATACAAGCATCCTTAGATGAAAACGGCCACTTACACATTAAAGTAACTGACTATCTTTATAAGGTTACTTTATATGAAGTACCTATTCTTGCAATAGTATCAGAATTGCGCAGCAGAATATTTGATAACAACTGTGATTTGGCTGACGTTATCAAGAGGCTACCAGCTATAGAAGATGCTATAGATAATGGACAAACCACTTGGGAAGATTGTGAATTCATAGTTGGTGATTGTAAGGGTTGCGACCAAATGGCAGCTGAATATATAGCAAAGTATATTGAAGAGAATATGGATGATTGGGACTGTGTTCCTTGTACACTTACCATTCATCATATGTTCTCTGAGCCTAGATTTAGAGTTGGAACTAAGGCTGACGATGGCAACTATTATATAGACGTTAGAGAACGCTTCAATAAAGGTGTAGAAAATGAATCCGATCTGGTAACACTAGAGGATTGTCCTCAAGTACATTATGTCGGAGGCTACGAATGTGATACTGATAGAGACTCAGCAATGACAACCTTCTCTGATGTGGATATAGCATTCTTAAGAGGTAAGTCTAAATGGAAATCTGGTACAGCTGAGAACATTCTCCGTAGACACAATATGAGTTCTAATTAGAACTTATAAACTAGAAGTTGTAACATCTATGATTTCTGAGTATACTAAGAGAGGTAAAACTGGTTTTATACTTAAAACAGACTATAGAACGTGTTTGCCTTATTTTGTTAAATGAGATGATGGTAGTACATCTTGGGTTATAGGCTGTACTATAACTACAGAAACTCCGGAGGATTCAATAATAGAGGAGTCTGAGGAAGATGTTGAGACAGCCCTTATCTCAGGGAATGGATTTTCTAGAAAAGTAACATTTTATGAAAGGAATTAATAAGTATTTGTTTTTGGACGTAGATGGAGTACTTAACAGTGTCTCATGGTATAGAGAAGAATGGAATAAAAAACCATGCATATCCTCAAGGAGACTTTGATCCAAAATGTGTTGAACTTGTAAACAGAATAGTTGAAGAGACTGGTTGTAAGGTAGTTGTAAGTTCTTCCTGGAGAACTGAATCCAACTTACAATCAATCTTCGACAAAGCTGGTTTAAAATTCAAAATACATAGTATTACTCCGTTCGGAAGCCATAGAGGTTGTGAAATACAGGAATGGCTTGATTCTCAAACAGAACCTTATGTCTACGCTATAGTAGACGACGATAGAGATATGCTATCTCATCAGAGGAAGTACTTTATAAAAACTAATACAGTTATAGGCATTACTGATGAGGATGTTAGACATATAATTAATATTTTAAATAGGAATGATATGTGGAATGATAAATTGAATGCAATGATTGCTGATTCTATGAAGAAGCATGACACTACACGTACTAATGTGTATAGAGCTATTAAGACTGCATTTACTAATTATGCAGCGGCTAAGAATGCTAAACCTTTGGATGAAGCTGCGGAAATCTCTATTATTAAGAAGATGAGGGATGAAAGATGGGCTAATGCAGAAACCTATCAAACAGCAGGGCGTATGGACTTATCGGCAGTTGAGGCTGATGAGGCTGAGATACTAGAGGAGTTGCTTCCTAAAGAACCTACTAAAGAAGAATTGAATGCTGCATTACTTAAACTTGCATTAGATAAAGGATGGTATGACGATAATGAAGAACATGATATTCATCCAGTACAAATCCCTAAGAATCAGATGGGGATAGCTGTCAAAGAATTGAAAGCTAAATATCCAGCTGCTGATGGGAAGAAGATTGCAGACTTAGTTAAAGCTAATTTATGTAATTAATGACATTAAAAGAAATTGTAACTTTACCTTATCCGGCCAGATTCACACATGCTATAGCTGGAGTGCTTTATTATCAGATAGAAACTGAGAACCAGAGAATTATATTCCCGGTGGATATGAATGATAAAGAGGATGTAGGGACTGCTACATTTGTGGCAGAATATCCTAAACCCATTACTTTAATGAGATATATTCGCAAAGCTATAGATAGTGGAGAGCTAGTAACTATTACTATGTGTGATGCCGAGGTATAACGTAAGTATTGATAGGGAGCTTAGATGTCGTTTATATTTTGACATGGAAGTAGAAGCTGACAGCAAAGATGAAGCTTGGGAGAAAGCTATGGACACAGTAGATTACGGAGATTTAGACGTAAGAGATTGTGAATATAGTGATGATTGTATAACCCTCTTCGAAGAATGATAATCGGAATAGCTGGACGTAAACAATGTGGTAAAGACACCATTTGTAATATTATTAGATACTTAAATTACTTAAAGTATAACCAGATCTTTAAAGGTTTAGAGCCCTCCGCTGTACATTTTAACAATATGTTTAGTGATTATGGAGACGATCTAATTAAATTCTCTGAATGGGAGAAGCATGCCTTTGCCGATGCATTAAAAGCATGTAGTTCTCTTATATTAGGTGTTGACATGTGTTGCTTTGAAACTGAAGACTTTAAGGAATCTCCTACTACCTTAAACCTTGGAATGACCAATAGAGAGTTCTTACAAAAGCTAGGAACTGAAATTGGTAGAAACATTCATCCAGATTTATGGGTTTTGCATCTAATGCAAATCTATGAGTCTAACCCTGATTCTAAGTGGATTATTACTGACGTAAGGTTTCCTAACGAAGCTGATGCTATAATCTCTCATGGAGGAATAGTAATTAAAGTAGAAAGAGATACTGGTTTAGATGACCAGCATATTTCTGAACATGCTCTAGATGATTACGAGCATTTTAGTTATGTAATAAAGAATAATGGTACCATCGATGCATTGATTGATAAAGTCAAAGCATGCCTTGGTGACTATATTTAATAATAATGGCCTATGCAGGTGGAGTTAAACTCTACTTGTATAGGCCATTTTTTTTATTACTGTGCTGTATCTTCCTCTATTGCATCTGCTGCAAGTTTGGACATATTATTAAGTTCTGTAGTCATTCCTTTAAATGTTCTACCAAGCCCAGTAGTTCCTGTGAGATAAGATGATAGAGATTTATCACCAAATGCAAACTCATAAGTATTATTAAAGAATGTACTTAAGTATCCTATAGATACAGGTTCTGAATTTTTAATAAGTCCTAGCAACACACTCCAGGGAGCTATATCTCCGTATGAACTGTTGTAACCTCTTTCAAATAGGCTAAATACAGTATCTCTCATGGCTTGAGACATGTTAGGATTTAAAGGATCTCTATCTTCCTCTCTAGTCTCTCCCCATAGTTCAATAAGGTATTTACCTATAGTTCCAAGTATCATCCATAAGAACATATCATGAGCTAATCTCTTTAAATTTGCTTTCTTTACACCGGTCTCTTCATTCCAGATACTATCTCTAAATTCTGAGAATCCACCTTCATGTAAAGCCCTAAAGCAGTCTTTAATAGTATAATAAATACCTTCTAGATATCTGTCCTCATTAATAGTAGCAGGAACTCCAGTGTTCTCAGTAGTGACTATTACTATAGAATTACCGTTCTCGTCCACCTCATCTTTATACCATAATAAATCACCATTGTCATTCTTAGCTTGAACTCTTCCAGCTAAATTATAATTCTTGGGTTTAAGTAAATAGGCATTTCTAGTTGCAGATAAATAGGTTTTAAACTGTCCGAATAATGCTCCCATAAATGTCTTCTCAGCCAAAGCTCTACTTTCCTGGTCATAGTGTCCATAAATAAGATCTGACAAGGTTTTAGCAGCCAATACTTCATCTTTAGTATAGGCAAATGGTAAATCATCTCCTTCTTTTAGATTTAATCCATTGTCTCTATTATAGGCTTCCATTATAGATAAATAAAGTCCTCTTTGCTTATTGTATTCAGGATTACTCTTATTACCAGAAGCATATACTGCTAGACGCTTATCTTTCTTCCAATTATATTTAATGCCCTCATCAGTCATTTCTAATGCATCCCATGTACCATCATGTAAGCATTGAGCTACAAATATGGTCATACGATGGAAATAATCCGGGGCAGTAGTTAACTGATAAGCATGCCTAGACATATTAGCTAATCCAGATTTGTTACTAATAAGCCGTTTATTTAGAACTTGCATATCTATATTAGCTAGTCTAATCATATTATTAATAGCCTCAATCTTAGTAGTCCTACTAAGCATATCTGGCCCTTCTTTGGTTACTAATGCCATAGCTTGGGCCAAATCCTTTCTAGTGAACTTCTCATCAGTATAGTACATTTTACTAAAGGCTAGAGATGACTGCTTCCACATACCATTAATCATATCACGAACACCCCCAGTAACGTTAAATGCAAGTAGTCCAAAAGATGCTAGTCTTTTAATAGGGTTAAGATATTTAAAAGCTCGACGGCCTTCTTCACTAATAATAGATTGGTTAAATACTGCTACCTTTAAATAGTTGTCCAAAGTCTCATTAAGGACTGATAAATCTGTATCCGTAGACTTAGCATATCCTAATAATGACATCTTTATTCCCTTAATTGCAGGTAATATAATATCCAATTGTTCCTTTCTAGCTGATGCAAACTTATAAGTAGTTACTAGGGTCTCTATGTTACGTTCCCAGAAATCTGGTTTATATTCAGCTAATAAGGCGTCTCTAGCTTCCTCACTGGCTTCTGATAAATTAAATCTATTGTACATTTCGTACCTAGTAATTACTTTCTGTTTGTCACTATACTCCCTATCACTATAAGCATCGTTTTGGGATCTATTCCAATAATCCTTAAATCTTCCAGTTACGTCCTTTACTTCTTGGTTAATCCACTTACTAATTCCCATTTGTAGAATCTGATTATTGGCTTCCATAAGAGGAACCCAGAACCACTTCTCGGTCTTCTTAAGTTGCTTTACCGTCTCGCTATCTTCAGACAAGCTTCTGATATTAGGGAATCTTTCTTGGTTTATAAGCCACAGTGCTTGCTTTAAGAATCGTCTTTCCTCTGAAGTAAGTGGAGTACTGCTATCATAAGGATCTACAAATAACATCTTATTATTAAGACTTCCGTCAGAATTCCTTCTAAAGAAATTATTATACAGCTTAACCTGATCTCCTATAACAATGTTTCTGGCATTACTGTAACCTTTATCTTTCCATAAGGGTTTTACATATCCGGTAAGGAATTTCTCATGATAAGGAGTCATTTCTCTAGTAACGTTATCAAATGCACCTCTCACAGCAAGAGTAATTTGGCGTAAGTTATCCTCTGGAAATAAATCCGGATTAGTTATCATACCTCCAGATAAAGGAGTTCCTTTCTGTGTATATCTAGAAATCTCTTTAGGTTGAAGGAAGTCTAATCCTTTATAATAAGCTATAGCCTGTAATATTGACTTGTATAGTCTTTCTATTCCAGTGTTAGAAGATTCATTAGCTATAGATTCTAGAGAACCTCCAACTATCTTACCAAGACGTTCTCCATTCTCCATCCTTCTAGCTAGGGCTATTAGTCTATTGGCTATCTCATTCTTATTTACGGTATTAATGTTGAATAATTCCTTAGATAAAGCCTCTATATCTCTAGACAAACTATTGGTAAGTTTACCATTAGGTCTGTTCATCAAAGCTAGGAACTCATTCTTAATAACATCCAATTCATCCATAAAGGACAATTTGTTAATATTATTATTAACTTTAGCTGCTTTGGCTAACAGATTAAATGTTTCCTTTATCTGTCTTGAAGTAGCAGTGGTAGCTTTAGAGTCTTCTGTGTTAATTACTTTAATGTCTCCTATTTTAAATACATCAGTTAATGCATTAGGAATCTCATTAATGGCAGCCATTATCTTCATTAACTCGATATTGCCATTAGTTGCCAATAATATCATTTTGTTATTAAGAGCATATGCGTCCTTTTCATGTTCTCCTAACATTGTAGTTCCTAAAGATAGCTTAAGTTCAGTATGTAAATCATGATGGCTTAATGCAATAAAATCAATTTGTTTGGTAATAGTATTACTAATAGCTACAATTCCTAATTGTTTTAGTGCTTCTATATTTACTAATTCCCATCCTGGATCGTTAACATATTTCTGGAATGTAGTTACTACAAAGGCATTAGTAGTATATCCAGTAGTAGGACTCACATCCTCCAACGGAATTTTACCATCAATGGCTCTTTTAAGATCATAGATAAATTTGTTAGTCTTAAGTCTATGATTCTTAACCATCTTATTTAGGTATTTCTCTACTTCTACTCTAAGTTCCGCATTCTTCTCTTTAGGTGAATCTTCTTTGATATAGATAGGCTTTCCTTTACTGTAGAAATCTTTAAAATACCATCTGCCCTCAGAGGGATTCGGAGAATCATAAACATGATTTGCAATAAAAGCATCTACATCAATTTGCTCTCTAATTGATTTAATCTTAGGATTAGGTATAAACTTACTAAGAGTATCTAGTACATTATCTCTAATAGATTCCCCTATAGTTTCATCGGTAAGTCTTACTGGAATTGCATAACTCACATTATTATAAAATTCACCTACTCCCCAAGCTAGTCTATTAATGGTGCCTCCAGAATCTTTAGTTCTGTCTTGCACTCCTTCGAAGCTAACTCCAGTTAATTCCCCATCCTCTAGCCCTTCCAGATGCATAGGTACTATATTTAGTTCCATATTAGCAGCAGGAATACCTTTGGAAGCTAACATTTGTCTATAGAAAGCTAACTGGTAATCATACTTAGTTTGCTTAGCAGCATCCCACCTATCAGACAACTTTGCAGAACTTTTGAAGACATATAAATGCGGCTGACCATCCTCACCTATCACTACTAAGTCTATAGAACCTATTATATTAACTCCATCCAATGTTTTAGAATCTATAGTAAATTGAGGCAGTAGTTTAGCGTCCTGTCCATGTGCCTTATAGATTTCATCTTTAAAAGATGCCATATTCTTGTATATACTCCTGACAGCTTGTTCACTAAATACTCCAGCATACTTATCTATAAGCTCTTCTAATGACATATGACCGGCAAAGTAATCACCTAAAACAGCATGTAATTCAGCACCAGTATCTGCTATCCTCTCCCACATTTCCATAATATTATTAACCTGCTCTTCAGCTTCAGCATGAGTCATACCCTTGGATACCAATTCATTTATAGTATTATTTCTCCAATTCTTAATACTGAACGGCTGTCCTAAGAAAGTTTCTTTAGAATCTTTGGTAATAGTAGCAGTTTCTAAGAAATCTGTAACTGACATGTTAGAACCTTCTGCTCTGTACATAATATCACCAGATACAGGGTCTACTCCGTTGCTGTTGAGTTTAGCGGTAGCTTTAATAGATCTTAACTTAGCTACCATTTCGGACTGCTTAGTGTCTTGGCTAAACACAATATCTGATATAAGTCCCATTTCAATTTGGTTCTTATGTCCTATTAAGAAGTCAAACAATTCAGCATAATCGTTAAATTGCTGTATTTGACCATTTATATTTAAACTGTATGTACAAGCCATTAACAATCCTCCTTTAAATTACCACTTTTAATCATTCTTTCTATTAGATTAGTAATTACACGAGATTCAGATGCCATATCCATATCAAAACCTTCTCTAAAGTCCTTATTAACTAAAGCACTACCAAATTCTGACATTATATCATCTATGCTCATGTTAAGTAATTTACCTAATTTCTCATCTTTAATGTCTTCCGAAGTTTGGAATGTGTTTTGAGTTTTGGCTTTAAATAGTTCTCCCAGGGCATCCAAGTCAGTTTCCTTACCTTCAAACCACGTGTCTGCAATCTTACTAAAGTAATTACCAAACTCTGTAACAAATATTTCTTCATTTAAGTCTGTAACTGCTCTACTGTCTCCTATATTCCTAAATGCTTGTACTTTATCATCATAATCAGAAAGTTGCTCTACTTGGTTTACTAATCCGTAATATAAATCTGAATTAGTCCTCTTAATGGAACCCATAATAAGATGTGCAAATTCATGTAATGAATCAGCAGTTGTTGCTCTGTCTACATTTAAATATATTTCTCCATTATAAATAAATGCATTAGTTCTACCTACATTGGGTATTACACCCTTAAAAGAATCTGCTAATTCTCTGGCTGTAACTACATTAATTTTAATACCATAATTCTTTCCAAGATGATTAGCTATTTCTACCATTTCACTTTTAAATGACCTTGGCACCTTCTTATGAACTGGAACGTTGGTGCTCATTTGAAGCTTCTGTAAGTTATATTTATCCCCAGCTGCTGCAACTACTTCATACACTGATTCACTAGCATTTTCGATTATATTTAACGCCTTAGTAATAAGCTCAGTTTCATAATTTAATTTGTCCGGGGTAAGCATACTAGGAACCTTATTATTATATAAGGCATTATGGGTCTCTGGATCTCTAAGTTGGTTCTTAAGTAAGAAGAACGTCGCTACTTTCTCCGGAGTATCTAATATAGATTGAATGTTAATTCCTTGTTCATTCAGTGATGTTAGTATTTTATTGTATTGTGGCTTCTTCATCATTTCAGACACGAAGTTATTAAATGTTATAGACTTAATAAGCTTCTTGTCATTATATAGATTTATTTTATCATCTAATGTAATATCTAATACACTAAATCTATCTCCTATTTCCAACTTAGAACTAGAAGATATGTTAACTTTGTCTCCAGATTTCTTCTTAATACTAGTTGCTACTGATTCAAAGTTAATAGGTCTATTTAGCTGTAGTGTAATCAGGTTTTTAGCATGTTTTAAATTGTCTACACCAGAGGTATGTATATTATCAGCAGTAGTTATTAATTTATCACTAATATAGTACTTATTATTATATCTGATTATATTATACCCATTATAGTTCTCTATATAATCTACGATATCTCCAGTGTATTCTGTATTAACAATAGATTTATCAAATACAGGTTTCTTGACAGTGTTTCTTAATAACAATCCACTATCACTAATATATGCTATGTCTATAAACTTACCATTATGTATATTGTTATTAATGTCTTGAATAGCAGACACTATATTATCTTCAGTTGCCTCACCATAACCGTGATTCTCCATAAAGGACTCTATATCTTGTCTAGATATTTTGAGATACTTTCCAGATATTTTAGCTCTATCTATTAAGGCCTGAGCAGATGGGTTATCATAACTGATGGACTCTTGCTCTGGAGCACCTATTAAATCATTAAATATTTTATTAAAGGTTCCAATTAATCCTGTCTTATATAAAGCGTCACTTAATGAAGCACTAGAATAGAAATAATGAGTAAATGCAGAGACAACATTAGACTTACTGGCGACAAATTTACCATCTGAATAGCCTATTTTACTTAACGTAATCATAGCTCTTCTAGATGTAGTGGGGTCAGTGGCTAGTATTTTAGCTGCTGTAGCTATATTAGAGTATAATCCATCTACAACTTCTTTGGGAGCTTTATCCATTAAAGATGATACATATAATTGTTTTAAATGTGTCTCTATATGATCTGGAGTAGGTTTAATCACTGCTAATGAATTACCTTGATAATTAAATATTCCGTAATTACTATTCCAATTTACACTGAATTTAGCATCAGTAAGTAAGATGTTATAGGCGTTTAAATCAACTCCTTCTTTCTGTAAAGCATCTACAAGATATCTTATATTAGGTGTGTCAAACTCATTTCTAATAGTATTTAGATTGTAATTACCAGAAGGTAATGTAAATCCTTGTCTATTACTATTAATATTAAAGTTAGCTAGAGGAAATCCTCCAGAGTTAACGGCAGCAATAAACTCATCATATGCTTCTTTATTACCCATTAGAGCACCTACTGCATCCTCTAAAGACATTTCACTAGCATCGGGAACCTCCAGCTTGATTACGCTGGAAGCCCCTTTGTTAGAATTTATTATAATTTCAACTGAACAACTCATATTAACACTTGATTCTCATTTGTATAGTATTACGTCTCATTAGACTTTTGATCTTACCTACTAAGGTATTAAGTGATTCGGAAGAGTTAATTACTAATTCCTTCATTCTGTTACTCTGATTAGGAGTATTTATTACGAAGTAATTGTCACGTAACCTTAATGAATCCTCATCTTCCATATTTGGTACTTCATCTACCATATAGTAGTCATCTCCGCTTCTCATATATAGAAATAATCTACCTGTATCATCGTCTTTAATTCTAATGTATTTATCCCTAGCTCTACCTTTAGAACTCTCACTTACTATAGGTGCCATCCTAATAAGGGCATCCTCCAATGAGAATGAGTCCATGTTAACATCAAGCCAGTAGTCAGCGTTACCTACATAATTATGAAAGTCAGTTAACATATCACTAACATCAACTCCATCTATTGTATTAAATAGGGAAGTTAATCTGTCAGCACCGTACTGATTCTTATTAACTACTAGATTATACAAAAAGAACCAATCTGTTAAAGATACTCCTTGAAGTTCTATCTTCTTAAGAGCAGCAAAGTCTCTTTGGTATCTACTAAATACTGGATCTGTTTCAGTACTTAACATATTAATTGGCAACTTCATATAAGTTACATTAGATCTAGTAAATGGATCTACTCTTCTGTTTCTACTTAATCCCTGTATGAAGCTATTAATAAGTAAGGATCTTACTCTTTTATTACCTACAACTCCGTTCTTTAATGCAGGAATTACCTCTCTTTCCATCCACATTTTAAAGTTAGCAATTCCCTCATTAGTAGACAAATTAAATACTTCTCCACCAGGACCAGCTGAGTGTATAGTCATGTCGGATCCTATGTATTCCTGCCCTTCTTCCAATCTAAATACTACGTTTCTATGTGTAAGCCAATTATTAATTAGAACGTTATCAGTATGAGATGCTAATGCGGCTAATTGCTCCTTTTTAACAGCTCTACCGTAAACTGGATTCTCTTTAATAAGGGCTTCTCTGTAGGAATTTACCAGATTAAACTTAGTGCTTATATTTATGTCAGAAGTATCAGTAAGATTATAAATATCAAACAGTGCTTTGAAATGAGGAATTTTAGTAATCATGTCAAATATGTTCCAAGTTCCCTTAATAATATTATAGTAATCAATTGTAGTCTGTCTGTAGCCATTATTGACTGGATCTAAGAACTTTCTAATACTAAAACCTCCATTTACTATATTCTGAGACACCGCATCTTTAACTATATTTCTGACCGCAGTTTCTTCTAAATATGGCTTCTCTTTCAATACATTAACAATTAGTTCATCAACATTAAACCCATTACTGCTAGTTAGATACTTACGCTCCCTATTAGTAATAGCTGATTCATAAGTATTCAACATTGCCATTTTACCTGCAATATCAGTTGGCATACCTTGATTTAACCCGTAGAATCTACCAAGAAGTTCAGTCTCTCTTGCATCAAAATTAATATTCTTAAATTCAGTGAATTTGTCCGGATCTATCCTTCTCTTCATCTTCAACAAGTATTCATATTCCTCTAGGAATCTAAATTCTCTAAAGTTCTTAGCAGGGAATATGTCTTCGATGCTACCATTATTAGCAAATCTATCTTTAATTTCTTGAATCCACTCACCTCTCTTGGCAAACATTCCAGGATTGTCAACAGACACCCTAGCATATAATCCCTTCAGTCCGTCATTATTTAAATAGTTTCTAATATTAGGACCTTCTTCTAATGACCTAATTACTGAGTTAACAGATGCTGTTTCGTGATATTCATCAAATACGTTAACCTTCATCAAGTCATTAACCGTATGCACTGTAGGTGTAGTCATTAGATTCTTTGCTATATCATTAAAACTGAATCCTAACATAATCATATGTAAATACATACCAGCTAGATTAGGACCAGCATTAATTTTAGATAGAATCAACTCCTTGGCATTATCGGTTGCAGCAGATAGTAAAGCTGAGATAACCAATGATTGGTCAGGTTGTACTCCTAATTGCTCTTGAATAACTCTAGAAACATCTTCCTGAGTTAATTGTTGCTCAGTAGCAGTCCTAATTAGGTTCTCCCAATAATTCTTCTCTGGAGCTAAATCAGTAAAGTTAATGTTGGCCATTATGTTTCTGAGGGTATCTACAGTAATTATTTTGCCATCCTCTGACACCTTGCTCTGAATACCTTTATAAACATTAGAGAAGAACATGTTGTTCATCCACTTAGAATCTCCACTTCTAATGCCTTCATTAAAATAATAACAGTTAGCAAAGAATACTTTCTCACCAACAGCTGCAATACCAATTACCTGTTTGCCATCCATATTCTGCATCTGCATTACCCATTTAGCAGAAGGAGACATAAGAGTAATTTTGTTAGCTTCCTTACCAGAAGTAGAATTCTCAGCAGCAGCTTGAGGATCTCCCATTTCAATTGGAGAATATGCTTGAGTCATATTCTTTAGGTCTTGGATAATGTTACTAATACTAGCCGATACAGAGTTTCTAAATGCAGGCAAAGTATTAATAGCTCTTATCTTCTGACGACCATTCTTTACTCTTCTACCGTTCTCATCACGTTCTTCAGTCATGTACATAGAATGGTTATTTATTCTGCTTAGAATAAAATCAGCATTCTTAGTGTCCGACCCAGTATAACTTACTAAGTTAGTATCATCAATTACAGTAAGTAACTCAGCTATGATTGGTAGAGATTCTGGGTTATAGAAATTCTCCTCATTAAGCATTTCCACGTAATTAGTAATATCTACAGCTCCAGGAGCATGACTATATGCATATAGTTTACCATTAGGAGTAGGTAGTCTTTCAGACATTCTAAGAGCTTCTATAGAATTGAAATTGAAGTATGGAGACCATCCTATATAATTACCATTAGTATCAAAGTCATAACCCATTACGTAGGCTTTATCAATATCCGTTTAACCTCATACCTTTCAATATGAGACTGACTATATCATCA
>OGHE01001627.1_pt1 | contig 13943 bp, 10 predicted proteins | sample 1571431 | NCBI WGS metagenome assembly OGHE01 (sample SAMEA2581966, study PRJEB24529) | metagenome | biome: Human gut stool | place: China | collected 2011 | reverse complement strand
ACACATGCTCGAACAGTCTGGGTACATACCGTATGTACTTTCTGTCCACCGCCCGATGATACACCGAGCGTACCGTCTTGATGTAGGTGGACACGGTGTTCCAACTGCAGTTCCTCTGCCTGAGGTAGTTTTCGAACCTCTTCAGTACGGTCGGGCTCAGCTTGCGCATGGGCATCGGTTGCCATTTGGTGAATGCCGAGAATGCATTCACCGCTGACTGGTAGATGTGTGCCGTCCCCCACCTGCCGCCTTCCCGGAGTTCCCCGATGACTGAGGAGAACATCTCTTGTAAGGTAATTTCATTTCTATTCATTTCCAATTTATTTATAAAAGGTTTACCTTACAAGTATATACAATAAAATGAAGCAAAACAGAAGTTTATAATGTATTTCTTCATTTTAGCCAGTCTTTCAGAATGAACTCAAATATATTTCTTATATTTGCGAAAAAAGTCGCATTGAAAAAAGTCGCAATATGAATAATCCATTTAAATTCGGTACAATTGTAGACGGTGAATACTTTACGGATAGAGTAGCGGAACAAGAAAAAGTAAGAGAGATACTTGCAAGTGAGAATCACCTGATACTTATTAGCCCACGACGTTTCGGCAAGACCAGCCTCGTTCAAAAAGTAACGAAAGGATTGTCACGTCCCGTTTTTCAGTTGAACCTGCAGTTGGTAACAGGCACTGCCGACTTTGCCGCACGATTATTGTGGATTATGCTTCAGCAATATCCTATGGAACGTCTGAAACATCTTATCACTCACTTTCGTTTTATCCCCACCATTTCAACCAATCCCATGACGGATGGCATAGAAGTTTCATTTCAGCCGTCAATGGATGGCTTCATTCTGTTAGAGGATGTATTCACACTGATTGATAAACTGGGAATGAAGAATCCACACAAGAAACCGATTGTAGTACTGGACGAATTCCAAGAAATACGTACATTGGACAAGAATCTGGATAAAAAATTGAGGTCTATTCTACAGACTTACAACCATGCCAATTACATTTTCTTAGGTAGCCAGGAATCGATGATGCAGGAAATCTTCGAAAAAAAGAAATCCCCTTTCTATCATTTTGGATATTTGATGAAGTTGGGTAAGATTCCTCAAGATAACTTCTATGAGTTTCTCAAGAATGGCTTTCTTCTCTTGGGTGAGGATATGGATGCTGAAACGATAGGCCGCAGCATTCTGTCGTTCACCAATTGTCATCCCTATTACACCCAGCAACTGGCTTACCAGACATGGAATAACTGGAAACAAAACGGTTACAGTGATACTTTGGTGGAAACTGCCATTACGGAGTTGACCCATGTACACGATATGGATTATGAACGTTTATGGAGCACTTTCAATAAAACAGATAAAAAAGTCTTGATAGGCTTAACTATGCAGATGGGGACTCCGTCCAGTCTTCCTTTTCTACAAGCTGTCGGTATTGATTCTCCAAGTACAGCTTTCAGTAGCTTGAAGCGACTTGGACAACAAGGATATGTGATACGTAATGAGGGGTATGAACTGGATGACCCTTTCTTCAGAAGGTGGATTGAAGTAAAGAGAGAAGGGCGATAGAAAGAGGAAATCCTTGTTGGGTTTCGTATCATTTCAGCATATTGAGTTTTATGCTTATCATGTCTTTATATGATATTTGCATCTCCTCCGGTAGAAAAGAGAGACTGATGAACTCCATCCATTTGGTTTCTACTTTCAAGAGTTTCTTGAAGAGGTTTTCTATTACTTTTTCGTCCAATCCCGACGCCCGTATGGACGTGACAAAGTCAGCCTTCTTTAATTTACGTTTTTTGCCGTTTAGTGTAAGTGCAAGTTCTTCGGTGTCTTCAGGCATCACCAATGCGGTAGACAGCATGTCATATGCTGGTGTGAGCGTATATACCTCTTGTTGGGGACTATAAAGCGAGAAATTCTTCAAATGCATGTCGGCATTACCGGTTATCCATGAAAAGACGACTTGCTCCCAGAAATTCACCAAGTCCAATTTGGGAGCGGATGAATATCTCAGCACTAACTTCGCAATCTGTTCATAAGAACCTTTGTATTTTTGTTCAGTGAGTTTTTCAGAAAGTTGGCACATGTCTTCCATAGCCAATTTCCCTCCTTCATTCGTGCGGTCTATGCGCCGGGTGATATAGCATAATTCACCATCCTCAAAGCGGATGAGGCTATGCGGCACAACTCGTATCTTGGCTATCTCCGCAAGATGCATTGTCAGATCCTCTAATTCGGGAAGATTGCCGAACCGTTCGGTTTGCGGCTTCAAAATATAGCGCCCCCATAAGCCTACAATCGTAAATCGTCCAGGCTCGTTTTTACTTCCTTTGTTGATATCCAATGATAATTTGGCCTGCACTCCGGTCAGTGTGGTCTGACTGCGAATTACTTGCCTTGCCAAATCGTTGAGATTATTGTGCGTATAAGGCAATATAGGCGCCTCTAGTGTCCCGAATATCTTTTTTGAGCAAGCCTTGTGGAAATCCCTCTCATTTCCATTCAGTTCTTTGTAGCAATACAGACATTTTGCCATTTTTAATCCTCCTCATTTATAGGTTCGATACCCACTGCACCGATACAGTCTTTACAGCACGCCAGCAACAGTGACATTCGGTCACGTGCATCTATTTTCCAGTTCTTTTCCGCAATGTCAAGCAGCCATCCTTCGGGTATCAGCCCGTCGAAAAAAGGAAACAGCACTTTGTCGTGATAGGCTTTCTCTGTCAAGGGTAATGTGAGACTGACAGCTTCTGCAACATCCGACTGCAGGAATTCCGTATCGTACTGGAAGGTATAGCCATCCTCATCCTCTGTGAGGATACCGGCTTTTATTCCTCGGAGATTTATCAATGCCTGCTTCATCATTCGTCAGTTTTAGTTATAGGTACTGCGCCAACTTCGCTGCCGAACAAAGACAGTAGCTGGTTTACCTTGTCCAACCGCAGCGTCTGTTTGCCTTGCTCCAATTCACGGACAAAGCGCAAGCCTACTCCTGACTTTTCCGAAAGTTCCACTTGGGTCAGATTGTACTGCTTACGCATCGCTTTTACATATTTGGATAATGTTGTTTGTTCCGTATATTCCATTTTTATACCCTTTGGGGTACAAAGATAGAATATATTTTCGTTATTACACCCATAAGGGTATAAAAAGATTAAAGGAGAAAGAGATTATATCTTTTCGGGTATAAATTAGCTAGAATAAGTTTATGAATCTATCCATTTCCTGTCTACCTATTTCTGGCTTTACTCTTAAAGCCTGCCAGTCCTTCACTGCTTCAACGGCCTCTGTGATAATTCTTTCAGTGGCTTTTGGGCTAAGCATATAATCTCTTATGAGAATCACACTATATTTCTAGGCCGGCTTTGCTTGATTCTGCTGAGTACATAAGAAGATAGCTTGTTATATTGTTCAAACTCTTATAAATTCTTGTCACTTTTGCTGCGTACAACTGTCTAAATGGTGAATTGCTGAAAAAAGTAAGAGGCTGTCTCAAAATGCACTTGAGATAGCCTCTTCTATGCAAATGTTTTACTCTTCAGTTTATTCCTGATATTTCACTTTTGTTCCCAAAGCATCGTGGCGCATTTCGCGCTCACTTCGGTAAAGCTTTTCATCTTTTAAATAATAGTATTCCTGATAACCTCCAAATTCGATATTGGCATACTCTAAGTGGTCTTCGGCCTTGCAAGACTTCCATGTACCTTCATACTTCACTGAATCAGAGAAAGTGATGAGGGTGGTTGAGTCTGCACGGAGTTCAAACCTCACGCCATTTTCCGTTATGAATGTACCGGCGAAAGAATGAGTAGACTCTGTACTGTTAGTATTGGTACAAGAATATAAAAAACCGAAAGCTATTGTCAACATAGCCAAAATCGTTCGTCTCATTGTTCTTTTGTTTTTATAGAAAAGAGAGTGCTTCTTTTCCGGAAACACTCTCTTTTATTAGTTATCTGCAGTGATGATTATCTTTGAGCAGGAGTACCAGAGTTCTTCTTAACATCAACTTCGAATGTCAAAGTGAATGTCTTCCACTTGTAACCGAACTTCACAGGGATGAACAATTTGTAATCCCAGTTAACCGGAGTACCGCTGTAGTTGTTGTAAGTCAGAGTTTCATCTGCCTGGTTGTAAACAACCTTGGTATTAGAAGGCAGAGGACCGTTTGTTACACCATCAGTCGGAACCAAGTTACCGTTAACCAGTTTCAAGTTAGACTTGATTTGGTCTGTCATCCATTCGCCCGGAACTACTTCGTAGAATTCCCACAAAGCTTTCTGCAAGCCGGTAGTATTGGCTACAATATACTTCTTGCCTGATTCGTCAGCATTCCAAGAAACATAAGTGAAAGCACCCTTAACGTCAATTGTACTACCACCTACAGTTGCATCAGTAAAGTTCTCAGTTTCACCTGTAGTTACTGTCAACGGTTCGATGATAAATGCATCATATTCCTTGATAGTTGCAGTGTGGGCAGCAGCCAGCAGAGAACCAGCAGCACAAGCATCTTTGTAGCATACGTCGGCAACCAACTTGATGGGGACATACTTGCCTACGAGAGCCTTGGCAGCTTCTGTCGGAGCGTCGCCGCTACGCGGTGCGTGAGTCGGGTTTACTTCTTCCAACTTGATGTTGTAAGTGATTTCATTGGCATCCAGCTTGTTGGGAGCGTAGTTCACAATCTCAGCAGCTTTCTTGCCGTCGATGTACAGGATTGTTCCGTCAGGACTTACAGTCGCAGTCTTTTCAACAACGCTTGTACCGTTGAAATATTCGTACTTGTAAGCAGAATTGGCAGCTTCCAGTTTTTCTTTGTCGAACACGAAGCGGGCACCTTCCTCTGAATAAGCACCACCTTTCACACCCTGGTGGCCGCTGGCAGCATAAGGATACAGTCCGGAATAGAAGAACTTCTTACCGGCACGCAGTGCATCGGCATACCAGATTGCGCCGCCCAAACCGGTTGTCGGTTTAACTCCGAGGTCGTTCAGGAAACCGTTCAGCAAGTCTGTGTAGATGTTACATGTCGGGTTATTCTCTGTATTGTTAGACCATGCCGGGTTGGATTCCTCGGTATTGTAAACAATCGGGTTTACATTGAATGTGGACCATTCATTGTCGTTCTTCCAGTAGCGGCCATCGTAACCCCAGAGGTTGAATACCGGCTTGTAGATAGTACGTGTCAAAGTAATCTTCAATGTAGGATATGCACCTGTAGGATCGGAGTAGTAGCAAACCTTGCTGAAGCTCATCTTTTCCTGGTTGTTCCAGTTCGGATACTTCTTAACGATGTCTGCATGAGTCAGTGTCCAGATGATGTTGTAAGATTCTACACCAGCTTCAGAGTTGGCAATCACAGAAGCCGTACCTTCGCCGGCACCCTTTGTACCATCAAATTGAGTATAAACGGCGTGGAATTCCTGCTTGGTCATACCACCTTCTTTAGCCTTGTCGTAGATGTCCTCATTCATTTCCTGAGTACCGATGCGACCGGTGTAGTTGCTGCAGTAATAGATAGAATCAGCAAAAGCATGAGACAACTCTCTCTCGCCAGCTTCTTTCACCCATTTCACTTTCAGGTAACGCATGGCAACCAAAGCATTGTTTACTGTATCCACCAGTTCCACGCGAACGATAGGCTCACGACCTACAGCTGTTGCAGAAGTACCTTCGACAGTGTAAACCTTGGAAGACATGATACCGTTTTCGTGAGAATCCAGCTTGGCAAATTTCTGCTGGTCTGTCTTGTTGGTGTTACCATCTACGCCACCCAATGTGTTATAAGGAGCAGTAGGGATGTAGAAACGGAATGTCAGACCATAATCCTTGTAGTTTGCCAGATTTGCATGGTTAGCGTGGTTAGTTTTAGCATCTTTAGCGTCTGTAACACAAACCTTCACCAATTTCTTCAAATCAAGCGGCTCGTTATAAGGTTGCTTAAAGTCTACATATTCGTTGGCTTTAGATTCGTATACGCATACAGAGTCATGATAGTGTACATAGAAGTCTTCTTTGCCGTCGTTCTGGATTTCATCGGCAAACTTACCGGTCATAGTTTTGCTAAAGTCAGTTTTGCTATTAACCAGATACGGAACCTTAACCTCTTCGTGCAGACGTACATATTCAGAGTTCACATACACCTTAGTACCTTGTTCGTCAAAAGCTTTCTTTTCAGCAGCTGTATAGTTTTCAGCAGCGATAGGAGCTTTCAAAGATGCCATGTAGAACTTTTCCTTGTCGCCGGCAGTCGTTGCAGCGATAGAACCCTTGACTGTCTTTTTGAATTTTACTGTCAGCACGTCCTTATTGATGTCGTACTTAACCGGTTGAATCGGGCTGTTAGTCTTAATATCAGCACCGGTAGCCTTGGTCATAATATTTTCAGATGTGATGCAATCAAATGAGGGCAATTCAATATCTGAAGTACGGACACCTACGCTGGGGCTTACATGGAAATAAGCCTCGTTGTAATCTGTAGAAATGGAGTTAGCTGTAGCAGCAGCATTTACGTGGTCCAAAACCGGAGTCGTAGTGTGGTCTTGAGTTGTATGCTTAGCCATAGCCTGATACTTCTGCGGGGTATATTGCAGGGTAGTCAGCGTGATGGCGGCAATACCGTTGATGTGGCTGGTAGGGATTACGGCCAGGCTGGTCAGACGATGACCAATCAGGGACATCACCTCAGCACTTACCTTGTCAATTTCAGCAGCCAAGTCCTTCAGCTTCTCGTCTGTAACGAAGTCGCCTTTCAATTCTTCTTTCAGAGCCGCAATCTTTTGGTTTACGATGTCCAAAGAAGCCAACTTGTCGATTTGGTCTTGCAGTTCTTTCTTCAGAGCTTTCAAGTCGTCATCAGAAACACCACCTTCTGCCGAACCGGCCTTGTCCAAAGCTTCCTGAGCCTTGTCCTTAGCTTCGTTGGCAGCTGTTTTAGCATCGTTGACAGCTGTCTCCAAAGTCGAAACTTTTGCAGCCAGCTCTTCAAGTGAAGCTTTCTTGTCCAGTTGTTCCTGCAAGTTCTTGATGTCGTCATCATAGTCCTTACAAGACGTGAACGTTCCTGTCGCACCTATCATCAAGGCACTGAACAGGGTCACACTTAGAAACTTTTTGTTCATAATTGAAAAACTTTAAATTTATAAATTTAAAAAATAAAAAGTGAATAATTTCTCATTTCCGGCATTCCTTTTCCCACAATGCTTTTGTTAAAAAATTCCGTTACTTCGCAGGTAACGGGAACCATCTTGAATCAATTATGTGAAAAGAAGTTTAATATAGTTGTAATGTCCCTATAATTGTTTATAACATTTTAAGTGATGAAAGATGAAAAGTGGCTTATAGGTGGAATTCTGATAATATGACCGAGAGGTAAAGTTACGATAAAGGGAAATCAAAATATTTATAGGGAAAGAAAGACTTAAAGTGTTATTTTGTAGAGTTTTGGCTTAAGGGGAAGTTGTTGAGAAATGAGCGAGAGGACTCTTCCCTTCAAGAGATGCTTCTTGCGGGAGGAATAAATATGGACACATCTAGGCCGCTTTATCAATAAAAATAAAAAAATCTATGCCGAGATTCCATTGCTTTTTACAAAAGAAATTACCTTCTCATTTGCTTCATCAATCTTCTTGTCGTTGAAAGGTTTGAGATAGGTTTCAGTAACATTTATCGATGAATGTCCCATCGCTTCGGAAATAATGCCAGGGTGAATCTCACAATAATATGCCATTGTGGCCCACGTGTGTCTTGCCGAATACGAACTAAGATGTGAACTCATATTCAAATGTGTTTTTAAAGCTGACAGCTGATAGTTAAAACGCCTCAAAGCTGATTGATACTCTTTATAAGCCGCTTCTGTACCATCCTTGCTACGTAATATTGGGAATAAATAAGGTGAGTTCTCGTCCTTATTGGATACCATGTGTACCAGCTGTAAGGCTTCAGGGGATAGAAGTACCCGTAAGGTGCGACCAGTCTTTCTTCTACGATAGGACAATACATTCCCTTGCAGGTCTTTCTTGTGCAAGAAAGCTAAATCGACAAATGGGAGACCACGCATCATAAACATAAAAACAAATAGCATTTTGGCCTTTTGAAGGCTTGAGGAAGGAATCCTTTTGGACAAATCCATTTCTGTCCCGCGAACTAAAGTTCCTATATCCGAAGCTTCCAAAGCTCTTTTCTTGTCTGCTTTAGTTCCTGTATACACATGTTCAAATAATCTAGGAGTATAACGGACACATCGTAAATCTACAGCTCGATTGTAAGCCGAGCGAATGACTTTCATATAGGTAGAAACGGTGTTCCAACTGCAATCTCGTTGACGCAGGTGCATTTCAAAACGTTTCAAAACCACTGGATTCAATTTGCGCAGATGCAAATCCCGATAGTTATTGAATGCGGAAAACACATTCAATGTGGATTGGTAAATATGGGCTGTTCCCCATCTTCCATTTTCTCGAAGCTCTCCAATAATAGTTGACAGCATTTCTTGTAAGGTAATCTCTTTCATCTTCAATTTAAATTATACATTCTCTTATTAATAATATGTATAAGTACAATCCCTTTATAATGCAGAACATACGTGCAAATACACTAATAATTGGGGCGAACAACAATCCCATTAACAAAAAAGTGCGCTTAAATGCAGATTTTTCGATTAATTATAAAAAAAACAGCATTATTATTTGCTCATTTATAGAAAAACAATTATGTTTGCACGGAAAATTCCTCCGTTACCTGCGAAGTAACGGAAAGAAATTAAAACTTTGCATAAACAAATCTGCATAGAAATGAATAAACAATGAATACTTATAATATATCTTGATATAGAGTGTTTAATAATATATTATTAATGTAATTTAAAAACGATTATGAGAAAAAGATTTGTTAAAGTGGTGCTTTTGGGAGCATTGGCGTTCGCTACCACGACGTCTTTCATCAGTTGTAAAGACTATGATGATGACATCAACCGTATCGACGACGAAATCGGTCAAATAAACCAAAGCCTCGATGAATTAAAAACTTCTATTGGGAACGCTGGAGTAAAAAGCGTAACTTATGACTCAACTACTGGTAAATTGACTATCGTAGATTCTAATGATAAGTCAGTTTCTTGCACAATTGCCCAAAACCTTCCTGAGTATACTGTTGAAGTAGCAGATGGAAAGATTGTATTGAAGAAAGGTGGTCAAGAGGTTTCTTCTGCTAATCTTCCTTCTGGAGCTGCAGAATTTGATCCCGCTAAATTAACTGTAAATGCTCAAGGGGAAGTTTTGTATGATGGCGCTAAGACTAGTGTAAAGATTCCTACTAGCAGTATTGCACTCATTGAAAAAGACGGTGTCGTTGTAGGCTATAAAATTACAGTAGATGGCAAAGAATCAACCTTCTATATTGCAGATGCACTTCCTTTGACAAGCTTAGTATTTGTTCCAGAAGCATACTTGAATGGTGTTGAAGCAATGAGAGCTACAAACTTGACTTACGACAAATGGACTGTAAACAGCCAAGTAGTAACTGAAAAGGGGGAAATTTGGAACGCTCCTGCAGCACCTGCTTCAGAAAGTAATATCACTCCGGATATGGTAGCTTATTATCACGTAAATCCGGTTGGTGTTACAATGAAACAAATCAAATCATTAGTTCTGAACGCTGACGACAAAGAATTTATTGGTACCCGTGCAACCGGATTTAAGATTGCTGATATTGATTTGGAAAAATGCTCCATTGATAATGGCATCTTGAAAGTTGTATTTAAAGGTAATAGTGAAGCTATCCAAAAGATTGATGCTTCCAAGATTACTGTTTTAAACTTGCAAGCAACAGTTGAAGTAAATGGTGGAACCAAGACTATTGCTTCTGACTATGCCGCTATCTACAAAGCTGTTATGAAGGATTTTGTTTTAGCTAATGCCAAAGACGCTGCTACACATCGTACACATTTATATGGTGCTGATAATGCCCGCAGTCTTATAGGTAAAGCTGAAGATGCAATCAATGAAGAGCCCATGTGCGAAGTTGCTTACAATAATATCAATGGTATTGACTTGTCTCAATATGTTGAAACACACTATACAGAATGGACAGATACAGATCCTTTGAAGCAAATCGGTACAGGTGACAAGACTATTGCTAACGACAAATTAGCAGATTATGGTTTGAAGTTGGTTTATAGCTTGTCTGACTATTATCAAGGTGACAACAAGACTCTCCAAAGTAGCTTCTTTGCAAATCTGAATGGTAGTGTATTGACTGCCAAGGTAGGTAATGTTACCCAAGATCCTATCGCTGCTGTTGGTCGTATGCCTTTGGTTCGCGTAGAACTCCAAAGAGCTTCTGACGGTGAAGTCGTAAACGTTGGTTGGATTAAAGTTCAAATCACAAGAGGTGAAGTTGCAGGTACTAACTACAATAAAGTTTGTGGTGATTTGAAGCTGCAATGCGCTCCTAAGACATATAACTTGACATTCGATGAAATGAATGTTAGCATCTACCAAAAGTTAGGCTTGACCAAGGAAGACTTCCATGCTATTTATGAACTGAAATCTAGTAGCACTAATGCTTCTGGTCAAAAGATTGCAACTTTGAAGGCTGACGAATTCGGTGAAATCGTTGAATTGAACGATGCCGATCCTAATGTTGAAACAGTATGTTTGGCTTGGACTGTAACTGATACAGACCAATTGGATGCTGTCGCAAATAATAACGGTCAGTTAATCGCTACTGCTACTTATGTGCCTAAGAATGATAAGTCACGTGCAGACGTTACTGTCACATTCACTGCCACTGTCAAGACTCCGGTTGCAAGCTTCGATGACGGAAGCAAGAATGCTGATTACTGGTACAATTCTATGAGCAATGTGAGAATGAATGTAGAAACTCCGGGCAATGGTCACACTTGCGCATTCAAGGTTGATGTAGACAATGTATTCGAAGGTAATGCACCTTCATTCAAATTGGTTGGCGGTAACGAAACTGCAAGTGCAGACTTCCAATTAGACAAGATTACTTACCAATACATCTTCTCAGCTGAAAACGAAGGTGTTGAAGTATTGGGTAATGATGGTAAGACTTATACATTGACTGTTTCTAATGATGGTAAAGAGCTGTTTGCTGATGGTGCTTCTGTAGCTAAGATTGAAGGTACTGAAGTTGCATATCAAGAAACTGATGAAGCTAAGGCTATACTGAATACTTATTCTCATAACGAAACTCCATTCTCAGCCAAGATGGATATGGTATTGACCAACCAATGCAATATGCGTTTACCGATGACTGACGGTAAGTTCAATGCAGACTTCTTACGTCCGATCAATGTACATGCAAATGAGGGACAGTTCTTTGTAGACGCTACAGATGACGGCTATACAGTAAATGTACTTGACCTTGTTTATCTGACAGATTGGAGAGACTACAAGTTCGCCAAGGGTACAAGCGCAAGCGGTATAGAATACGATGGTACTGGTTATTATGCTTATTATGATGTAGAATCAATTGTAGCAGATACTGATGGCATCACTACAAATATGAACAACAATGATATTGAAACCAAGTTACTGAAAGATGTAAATAATAATATCAAGATTACCCAAGCTAATTCTACTGTTACTGCTAACTATGGTACCTTGACTTATGTGAATATCGGCAACAATGTAAAAGCATTCAAGATAAAGGTTCCTATTACTGTAAATTACAAGTGGGGTTCTGTCAAGACTGCAGTTTACATGGATGTTAAGTCTACCGAAGGTAACTAATATCACTAATAACTAAAGTAAACAAGTTAATTAGACGATAATAAATAAAAGAGTGGATATAGTCTCACAAAAAGATTATGTCCACTCTTCTTTTATTTTATAGTACCTCCGATAATAAACCAACTGTCAGAACTTGACTATTACACGTTATTAAACAACTTCCCAGTACCCCGATGTTCTACTGCCAATCCGAGTTATCAGCCCCTCCCGTTTAAGCAGCGCTATTCTATTTTTTATTGTTCTCTCAGAAAGTTTTAGCACTTCACTCAACTGTCCAATGGTTATATATGGATCTTGTATAATTGCTTCCAGTGTACTTTGGGCAATCTTTGGGCAATCTTTGGGCAATCTTTGGGCAACATTAGCTTCATCCTGCCCCATATTACTCAGTGATGTTCCGGTATTGTCCTTCATTCTGACTACATTACCGCATCCTTCATGTACGGGTATGAACATGAGGAAGTAACTGCGTTCCTCATCGGTTTCGATAGAAGCACGTGGTGAACCGTTTTTAGCCAGTTCATCTTGTATTGTAGGAATTCCGGTGCAGCGACCTTCTGTCAAGTCCAGTTCTTTCAAGAAATCGCCCAGGCGATTATTTTTGTATCGACGTGAATGAAGACTTTTACATTCTCGCAAAGCTTCGTTTGATATAGAACGGTCCGGTCCTGAAAGGCTTAATATTCTTATCCCTTCCGGTTCTACAGTTATCTCCACTTCTTGCTGTTCCTGATAATCGCGATGATACATCGCATTGACAACACTCTCCTCAAGTGCCTGATACGGATAATTGAACCACCGTTCCGACTGCATCCTATCTTTCGGTTTCGAGACATATTCTGTTATGACAACGTCTTTTAAATATTGCATCGCTCCTCTAATGATTGTTGGAACAGAGCCTTTGAACGTCTTTTCTGAAAAGCGGTTAGGGTTCTGTATCTTACCTTCAGGGAAAACCACAATGGATATTTGTGTATATGGAAAGAACTTTTCGGGGTGGTTACTAAACATCATGGCAGCCACGTTCTTTATCATCCGATTCTCTGTAGGTCCAATCAGCAAGTCCAACCGTTCAAGCAGCTCCATTGTGTCAAGGTGTTTCAATTCACCCACCATCCGACTTCTTACCTCTTGCAGATACTCACGAATCAATACATAATCAATATCCTCTTCTTTGATATCAGGATTGCCACGCCCATCAAAAGGCACACGGCTTGCCATATCCCGCAATTCATCGAGTACCTCACCTTTAGCAACAATACTACTCGTACCAGAACGTATATAAAAAGCTTCTCGCTTATCATTGCCATTCGTCACATCCATACGGATTGAATACGGACGATTGACACCTGTAGGTGCCCATATTACTACAAGGTTTCTTCCATCCACTTCTTCAACAGAAATGCGTGGCAGATAATATGGGGCAAACAGATTATTGAAACCCACCATCTGCAGCTGTATCTTATCCAACTGTTCAGTCGGCACACCGGCAACAGGACGTTTGGGCATACCGTTTTCTTCTTCTACACCTACAATGATATAACCTCCCCCAAGATTATCCAAATCATTGGCAAAAGCACAAATAGTATGGTATATACTCGCAGGATTCCAACCTTTTTTGAACTCCACCCGATTACTTTCCACTTTATTACGATGCAGCAGGTCTTCTATGTTTATTGGCAGTGACATATAGTGTTCAATTATTTAATTCCACCAATGAGTATAGTCAGTATGGTGTATTCGTATTGCAATTTTCAATGCAAAGTTTCTCGCAAATATAAGAAATATATTCGTCTCCCTTATATTCATCTAATTTATTTATATTGCAGAATAAACCCTTTATAAATAAATTGGAAATGAATAGAAATGAAATTACCTTACAGGAGATGTTCTCCTCAGTCATCAGGGAACTCCGGGAAGGCGGCAGGTGGGGGACGGCACACATCTACCAGTCTGCGGTGAATGCATTATCGGCATTCACCAAATGGCAGCCGATGCCCATGCGCAAGCTGAGCCCGACCGTACTGAAGAGATTCGAAAACTACCTCAGGCAGAGGAACTGCAGTTGGAACACCGTATCCACCTACATCAAGACGGTACGCTCGGTGTATAACCGGGCGGTGGACAGAAAGTACATACGGTATGTACCCAGACTGTTCGAGCATGTGT
>OGHE01001618.1_pt1 | contig 13983 bp, 8 predicted proteins | sample 1571431 | NCBI WGS metagenome assembly OGHE01 (sample SAMEA2581966, study PRJEB24529) | metagenome | biome: Human gut stool | place: China | collected 2011 | reverse complement strand
GTAACAGAGAATTACTATCTATATAAAAACAATGATTATTTTTTAAAGGACAGTATCGGCTGTAAAACACAGGAGGAAGCAGACAATTATTCGGTGATTATTAAAACGATTACACCGGAAGAGCTGAATGCACGGCCGGAATGGGCAGATTATGCGGATCTGTATGTGGTTTCCCCAAAGGTACATTCCGGGGGTGATAATATCAGAGAGATCTGGAAAAAACACAACAGGTACGGAAAGCATTCGTCTGTTTCTTCGTATACGAATGGATTTAATGGATCGAAAGATATCAGCTGGGATGTTGTTACGAAAATGTATAAGAAGATCAATCAGGAGGAAAACTATGCCCCGATTTTTATGGATTCCGGGGTGTATATAGCTACACAGGGATCTTTAAGTGGGGGAAAATCAGTTACGTTTCATATTTTGGACTGGAATATGAATCCAACCATTTATACTTATACCGATACGGGCTATAACAATAATATGTATAAACTGGCAGTGATGCTGTTTTCCATGGATTCAGAACTGTTTGAACGCCTGTATCTGGATGGCGGAGAGGATGCGCCGATTCAGACGGAGAAAATTGACGGGGTTGAGACGGGGGTGTTTACTGCACAGACAGGGGATGCACGGGCATACTGGTCGAAGTTTACGTTCCTTCCGTCCGATGTGGATGGACGTGTGATTGGTGAAAACTGGTACCATTACTGGACGAAGCCGGACAAATGGGAAAAATATAAAACCGCAGGAGAAATTACATCCGATGAAAATCAGGGATATTTAAATGGCAGACTGTTTGTGTTTAAGGGGGATAAAACTTCCACACAGGATTTTGGCATGGGAACAGTTCCGGCATCGGATCCGAAGTCTAAGTTTACGGATTTTAAGGAATTTACGGGAAATGATCCCAAAGCGACACCGGCAGATGCAGTCCGTTATATTCTCGGATATAAAACATCAAAGGATCATGTGGATGGAGAACTGCGGATATTGGATATTGAGCCATGCTATGACCGAAAGAACGGGTACTCGCTGAAAAAGAGTTATATCCAGCTTATGATTCCGAATTTTATCGGGGATATTAAGATTACCCATATGACTACGGCAGAGTTTATTGGTTCTACGGAGGATCTAAACAGCAAGTACAACATGATTTATCTTGGGCTGGATCAGGGTGCTTATAATCTGGTAGAAAAGGATGTAACCTATAAAGATGCAGATGGCAATGTGAAATGGATCAAAGAGAATCAGACGGTGTGGAATGATACCACGATGAACGGAAAAATTTATTTCCATACCGGAGATAAAATGACCAGTGCAGAGTATAGCAGGTCAGACGGCATAAGCCGTTCGGTCAAGTTCCTGTGGGCTGGAAGCGGAAATAATGTTATAGAGGATACGACACTCCGTTTCCCGGGAAATGACATTACAAAGATTAAGAAAGCGGAACTGGAGAACTTTTTACATGCCGGTTATCCGGTTGTTGCGGTTGATGATCTCTATTGCCTGTCCGATAAAATAGATGCCGGTTCAAACCTTGCAGATCTGGTCAGGGAGAGTAAGAAGGAAAAGAAAACCATTTACCAGACGTCAGATAGCAATGGGCTGATTGCAAAGGTAAAAGAGGTCTGTCCGAAAATTACGTTTACAAAACTGCCAAATGAATATCAGGGAACGACTTCGTCTGGGGGGAAAAATGATACGTCTGTTTCCGTAGATGACAGTCAGGCAAATTATCTGGATGTGGACGGTTTTGGCAGATCAAAACTTGATTTTGGTTTTCAGGTGACGGATGTGCCATCCGCACAGTATCAGTGTAAAGTTTATATTGATCAGAATCAGGATGGTAAATTTGAAGAGGGGCTGGCAGATGTGGATGGCTCCGGGGATGCGGATGATTCGGATGATACAGGGGAAGTTTATTATGAGGGAGATGTTTTTACGGCAGGAGACGGGGAACAGAACATTACACCGGTAAAACTTTCCAAACTGTACTTTGGGCTGATCCAGTGGAAGATTGTTGTATACCGCAAGGATAATCCGGACATTCATTTTACACGTACCGGCTGCTCGGTTGCAAAAAACCAGACCGGACAGAAACGGGAGATTAAGGTGCTTCAGATTATGCCGGATACGGATACTAATAATAAGGGGTATCTGAATCTGGAAGAAAATACGCTGTTTACGAAATATTATAATGCATTGAATGATTATAAAATTTCCGTGGTAACGACTACGGTTTCTAAGTTTCAGGAGAATTATTTCGGGGAGAAATTTGTGTATGATTATTCCAGGGATATTTCAGCCCAAAAGGGAAACGAAAATCCAGTTAAAATGTCGACAAAACAAAAGGAACTGTATCATACATACAATATGTTTATTCTGGGATTTGGTGATACGTTCCATAAGGTGAATATGTCGAATGAAAAAGGTGCGATTGATTTCCTGAAATATTTTATCGCCTCTGGAAAAAGTGTTTTGTTTACGCATGATTTTACTTCTATGCATAATGTGCACAGTGGGGATTTCGGATATTCTGCCAATACATATCTGCGTGATGTCATGGGAATGAACCGGTATAAAGCTGTGAGTGGGAAACTGACCGAGAGCGAACGAAAGGAACTGCTGGCTTATCAGGCGAAACATAAGTATGATACAATGACCCAGACAACCGTTGGCAGCAACGGTACACTTTCTACAACGGCACTTGGTAATACCCAGGGATTTACTTACTATGCCATGAAACGTCTGGGATGGGAAAAGAAAAATACGGATCAGATCATCCCATACCGGTATATGATCAGAAGTTATAAAAATGATGAATATATCTGTGGCGTGAGTAACGATAATGTGAAATTGACAGGATTTAACAATAATAATGACCTGACAACGCGTGCAACGAAGACGAATACGGGACAGATTACGGAATATCCGTTTAAAATTGACGAAACACTTAAAATTGCATCAACGCATGGGCAGTGGTATCAGCTGGACATGGAAGATCCGGAAGTTACGGTCTGGTACTGTCTTTCGGATAATGAGAACGGAGATCCGTGTGCATGGGCGGGTACGGCTTCAAACGGAGATGGAACCGGTGCCACCTATGGGGCTTCCCCGAATGATGCCGCCAATAATTACTATATTTACAGTAAGGGAAATGTTTTTTATTCCGGAGTAGGTCATTCTACGGTAAATGGAGATATGGAGGCAAAGCTTTTCATTAATACGATGATTGCCGCATACCGTACCACATATGAGCCGCCAATGGTCGAGATCCTGAATGAAGAGGCGGAGCTTTTAAAAGAGGAGTCCGGAAATGGAAGTGATCCAAATCTTGTGTATAAGATGAACTGGATGAAAGAATATGGAAATAACCTTGACGGCACTAAGGAAAAAATCCGCTTCAGCCCGGTCGAACTGAATACCGTCAGAACGAAGCTGACCTGTTCGATCCAATACAAGGATGGAACTTATGTAGATAAAATTTATAAAAAAGACGGAACGGTGATTGAGGGAAAAGCAACAAAGGAGAATCCTAAAAAATATGTGTTTGAAAACCTGAAAAATATGAGTGAGTATTACTTTATTTATGATACGACAGGGGAAAACAAAAAGAAGGAAGGGGATATTGTTTTTGAAATTTATAACAATAAGTCCAAAAATCCGGATGGAACACCAAGAGTGGGAAAAACTACTGTGAAAATGGAATCCCAGAATTTGTTCCTGCTTGATTAGTATGGGGATTTAAGAAAAGACACACAATGTGAGAGAGTATCGCATTGTGTGTCTTTTTTATGATGGTCACAGGTAGAATACGTTTTGCAATTACATATATGCAGTATACGTAAAGTTTTCCTTGCCAGGAAGGTGGGGATATGCTATGGTAAACATATCTTTTTTCAGTGGCAGTTTCTGCCAGAAATCCCATTTGTTTTGTTGTATAAGTGAAAGATGTGAACTTTAATGTGCCTTTGACGGTCAGGTTTTGACGGTCGGAGATTGACGGTCAGGGTTTAACAGTCTGCAATTTTTGTGCGTTGAAATAAAAGCAAAAACCACATATAATATAAGGAGAACATTTGGAAAAAGAACAAACGAAAAATCAACAGGAGAAGAATCAGAAAAAGTCCCAAAAGCTGCAGTGGCATCCGGCATTCTGTTCAGCTTTGCGTCTGGAACTTCTGGAGGATGCAGAAAATCTGGAATTTACCGATGAGTTCCAGCTTACGGAGAAACCCTTGCAGATTGACTGTACGGTTGTAAAAGTAAAGAGGGACTGCAAAATAAAAAATGAAATCGGGAAGATCTTCCGGAAACACAATATTTTTGAATATAAATCCCCGAAGGATGAGCTGAACATTGATACTTTTTACAAGGCGGTTGCGTATGCATGCCTGTATAAAGTATTACCAAATCATGTGGATGAGATTCAGGCAGAGGAGATTACCATTACACTGATTCGAGACCGCAAGCCAGTGAAGCTTCTTCAGAAATTAAGTAGTGATGGGTATGAATGCAGGAAAGAAACAGCCGGAATCTATTATGTCAGTGGTGTGATGTTCCCGGTGCAGATCATTGCATCATCGGAACTGGATATGGATTTGCATGTACAGCTCAAGGCACTGACTGACAATTTGGATGAACCGCTGATGTGGAAGTATCTGCAGGAAGTTAGCGTTTTTACAGAGAGGGAAAAGAATCTTGCGGATGTTGTGCTTCAGGTTATTGTAAACAGTAACATGGAGAAAGTGCAAAAATGGAAAGGAAGTGAACAGACAATGTGTGAGGCATTACGTGTTTTAATGGCAGGTGAATTGAATGAAGAACGCGTGAAAGGTCAGCGTGAAGGCCAGATTCGTGCATATGCAACTTTGGTAAAGGATGGAATCATTACAGTGGAAGTTGGTGCAGAAAAAGCAGGAATGTCTGTCGATGACTTTACAAAAGAAATGAAGCAGGCTGGTTATGTAATCCCTGCGGTATAAAATCATTTTGTAAAGCCATGTAGTATGTATGGATAAAAACATCTATAATTTCAATTATTCTGCGGATTCTTGAGAAACAGAGTCTTTCTTTTTTCTGGATTTTGCAGAAAGCATTTTATGACCAGAGTAGATAGCCATAATCATGCAGAGAAGAGAACTGCAGGCAAAATATTTGTGAGCTGATTTCATATTTTTATAGCCGGTATAGATAGTTCCGATCATGGTTGCCAATGCACCAAGGGACCAATATTTATGTGATTTCATTTGAATACCTCCTGTGTTTTTCTATATAATACCTCTTTTTGGAGAGTATGCAAACAGGAAATTTTATTTTATTTGCTCTGAACTGTTTTTCTGATGAGGCAATATTTGTTAGAGGTCGGTGCATTTGCAGAGAGGGAAAAGGATCTTGCGGATGTTGTGTTGCAGGTCATTGTAAACAGTTACATGGAGAAAGTGCAAAAATGGAAAGGAAGTGAAAGGATTATGTGTGAGGCATTACGTGTTTTGATGGCAGATGAATTGAATGAGGAGCGTATGGAAGGTCAGCGCGAAGGAAGAGTGGAAGGTCAGCGCGAAGGACAGATTCGTGCATATGCATCCCTGGTGCAGGATGGGATCATCACCGTGGAAACAGGTGCAGAAAAAGCGGGAATGTCTGTCGATGATTTCACAAAGGAAATGAAGCAGGCAGGTTATGTAATCCCTGCGGTATAAAATTAATTTTGTAAAGCCATGCAGTATTGGATTTTTCCATTGCATGGCTTTTTGTTTTTCCTATTGTTTTTCCAGCCCGGGATGTTTTTTCTTGCAGCGGTCATAAACATATGGTATAGTAAACATATCTTTTTTCAGTGGCAGTTCCTGCCAGAAATTCCATTTGTTTTGTTGTATAAGTGAAAGATGTGAACTTTAATGTGCCTTTGACGGTCAGGTTTTGACGGTCGGAGATTGACGGTCAGGGTTTAACAGTCTGCAATTTTTGTGCGTTGAAATAAAAGCAAAAACCACATATAATATAAGGAGAACATTTGGAAAAAGAACAAACGAAAAATCAACAGGAGAAGAATCAGAAAAAGTCCCAAAAGCTGCAGTGGCATCCGGCATTCTGTTCAGCTTTGCGTCTGGAACTTCTGGAGGATGCAGAAAATCTGGAATTTACCGATGAGTTCCAGCTTACGGAGAAACCCTTGCAGATTGACTGTACGGTTGTAAAAGTAAAGAGGGACTGCAAAATAAAAAATGAAATCGGGAAGATCTTCCGGAAACACAATATTTTTGAATATAAATCCCCGAAGGATGAGCTGAACATTGATACTTTTTACAAGGCGGTTGCGTATGCGTGCCTGTATAAAGTATTGCCAAATCATGTGAATGAGATTCCGGCAGAGGAGATTACCATTACACTGATTCGTGATCGGAAGCCGGTGAAGCTGATGCAGGAACTGGAAAAATCCGGGTATGAATGTAAAAAAGAAACAGTAGGGATTTACTATGTCAGTGGAGTGATGTTTCCGGTGCAGATCATAGCGTCATCGGAACTGGATGTGGATATGCATGTACAGCTAAAAGCATTGACGAATCATCTGGAAGAATCGTTGATGCGTCAGTATTTATTGAGGGTGAGTGCATTTTCGGAAAGAGAGAAGAATCTTGCAGATGTTGTGCTCCAGGTTATTGTAAACAGTAACATGGAGAAAGTGCAAAAATGGAAAGGAAGTGAAAGGATCATGTGTGAGGCATTACGTGTTTTAATGGCGGATGAATTGAATGAGGAACGTGTGGAAGGTCGAATCGAAGGACAGCGAGAGGGAAAGATTCGTGCATATGCATCCCTGGTACAGGATGGAATCATTACAGTGGAAATTGGCGCAGAAAAAGCAGGAATGTCTGTCGATGATTTTACAAAAGAAATGAAGAAGGCCGGTTATATAATTCCAGCAGTATAAAATCAGAAAATGAAATGTGTGGTGCCCATGGTTGCACCACACATTTCATTTTAATTTAAGAAAAGTTTTATATAATAGGAATTGTTCTGGAAATCAGTTCGTGATAGTATAAAAGCTATGCATATGAAAAGGAGTTAAATCATGGGAAAAATATTTAAAAACATGCTCCCATACTGGAAATGGATTCTGGTTATTGTGGCTTTTCTTGTGATGCAGGCATTTTGTGATCTGTCCCTGCCACAGTATACATCGGATATTATCGATGTCGGAATCATGAGCAGCGGAGTGGAGCATATTCTTCCAGAAGAAATGACACAGGAAGATTTTGTGTCAGCACAGCTTTTTATGACCAGCAGGGAAAAGAAAACATTTGCCGCCTGTTATAAGGAGCAAAAAAAAGACGGAAACTATGTGAGAAATTGTGAAGAGGATACGCTTGACGATATGGATGAGTCTCTGTTGGAGCCGATCGTCATGGTATATCAGATGTCCCAGATGAAGGAGTCCGATATTGACGAGAAGGCTATCACGGCGAAAATGGGAACGGATGGGACGCAGGTAGATATGAAGCAGCTGATGCAGGCACTGGCAGCCGGCCAGGTACCGGATCAGCAGATTCTTGAGATGCGAAAGCAGGTGTCTGGACAGATTGATGCGATCGGATCTTCTACATTGAAATCCATGGGTGTGACCTATGCGATCTCCTGTGATAAAAATGCAGGTGTGGATGTAGATGCCATTCAGAAACATTACTTATGGACCACCGGAGCCAAGATGCTTGGTTTTGCGCTGCTGATGGTTATGGCGGCAGTGGTTGTCGGATATTGTGCTTCCCGTGTGGGAGCATCCATCGGACGGGATCTGCGTGATAAGACATTCCGCAATGTCGTACAGTACTCCAATGCAGAGATGGATCATTTTTCAACGGCATCCCTGATTACGAGAAGTACCAATGATGTACAGCAGATTCAGATGGTGACTGCAGTATTTCTGCGAATGATTCTTTATGCTCCGATCATTGGAATCGGTGGTGTGATTAAGGTTGCACAGACCCATGCAGGAATGGAATGGGTGATCGCGCTTGCGGTGCTTGTTATTCTTGGATTTGTAATGCTTCTTACCTCCCTTGCCATGCCGAAGTTTAAGATTATGCAGAATCTCGTGGATCGGCTGAATCTGGTTTCGAGAGAGATTCTGACAGGATTAAATGTCATTCGTGCATTTGGACGGGAAAAACGGGAAGAAGAGCGGTTTGATGAGGCCAACCGCAATCTGACAAAGACGCAGTTGTTTACCAACCGTGTTATGACATTTATGATGCCGGGAATGATGATGATCATGTACTGCATTACGCTTCTGATTGTGTGGGTTGCCGCAAAGCGGATCGATGGCGGATATATGCAGGTTGGTTCCATGACGGCATTTATTACTTACACAATGATGATCGTTATGGCATTTCTGATGCTGACTATGATGTCTATCATGATGCCGAGAGCCGGTGTAGCTGCAGAGCGTATAGATGAGGTTGTACGCACAAAAAGTACGATTACAGATCCGAAAGAGCCGGCTGCCATGGAACAGTGTGAGGGTGTGATTGCCTTTCATCATGTAAATTTCCGGTATCCGGGAGCCACGGAAGATGTGCTTTCGGATATTGATTTTGTTGCAGAGCCAGGAAAGACCACTGCAATTATCGGAAGTACCGGATGTGGTAAATCTACGCTGGTCAACCTGCTTCCGCGTTTTTATGATGTGACAGGCGGAGAGATCACGCTTGACGGAACGGATATCCGCAAGTATACATTGCAGGATCTGCGGGAACATATCGGATTTGTACCACAGAAGGGAATTCTTTTCTCTGGTACAATTGCAAGCAATCTGCGCTTCGGGGCAGAGGATGCGTCAGATGAGCAGATCCGGGAAGCAGCGGAGATTGCGCAGGCAACAGAGTTTATTGACAGCAAACAGGATGGGTATGAGAGTGCGATTGCACAGGGCGGAAGCAATGTTTCCGGCGGACAGAAGCAGCGGCTTGCCATTGCCAGAGCAATTGCAAAAAATCCAAAGATTTATGTGTTTGATGACAGTTTTTCCGCTCTGGATATGAAGACCGATGCGGCACTCCGCAGAGCACTTGAGACAAAGACGGAACATACGACCGTGATCATTGTCGCACAGCGAATCAGTACAATTCTGCATGCGGACCAGATACTGGTACTCGACGATGGAAAGATTGTCGGAAAAGGCACGCATGAGGAATTACTGCACAATTGCGAAGTTTACGAGCAGATTGCCAGGAGCCAGCTGTCTGCCAAAGAACTGGGACTTTCTGAGGAGGTGAAATAAGATGGCAGAACAACGTACAAGAAGACCTCACGGTCCGATGGGCGGCCCGGGCAGAGGAATGATGCCGGGAGAAAAGCCAAAAGATTTCAAAAACTCTATCGAAAAACTGGTTCGTTATCTCGGAAGATACTGGTATGCAATCGTTGCCGTTATGATTTTTGCGGCGGTGTCTACCGTCTTTTCCGTTGCCGGACCAAAGGTTATGGCACGTGCAACGAATGCATTGGTGGAAGGTCTCGGAAAAAAGACCGCGGGAACCGGATCCATTGATTCTACCTATATTGCCAAAGTGTTATTGTTTACACTTGGCCTGTATATCTGTTCTGCAGTATTCAGTTTTATACAGGGAATGATCATGACAGGAATCACGCAGAAAACCTGTTACCGCATGCGTAAGGAAATTTCAGAGAAAATCAACCGCATGCCAATGAAATATTTCGAGAGCCGCACGTACGGAGAGGTGCTATCCCGCATCACAAATGATGTGGATACACTTGGACAGAGTTTAAATCAGAGTGTGACGCAGATCATTACGAGTGTGGCAACACTGGTCGGAACACTTGTGATGATGATTTCAATTTCCGGAATTATGACATTGATTTCACTTGTGATTCTTCCGGTATCTGCCATCCTGATTTCGTTTATTATCAAACATTCGCAGAAATATTTCCGCCAGCAGCAGGAATATCTGGGACATATCAACGGACAGGTGGAAGAGGTCTATGGCGGACATCTGGTGGTGCAGGCATATAATAAGCAGGAGAGCACCATCAAAAAATTTGAAGATACCAATCAGATTCTGTTTCAATCGGCATGGAAGTCCCAGTTTTTATCCGGACTGATGCAGCCGATCATGCAGTTTGTCGGAAACCTCGGTTATGTCGGAGTGGCAATTTCCGGAGGACTTCTGGCAATCCGCGGAACCATCGGGGTTGGTGAAATTCAGGCATTTATTCAGTATGTCCGGAATTTTACTCAGCCGATCCAGCAGATTGCGCAGGTGGCAAATATGCTGCAGTCGATGTCTGCAGCCTCCGAGCGCGTATTTGAATTTCTGGACGAAGAGGAAGAAGAACTGACGGTTGAACATGCTGTGCATCTCGACCATGTGGATGGTTACGTGGATTTTTCCCATGTAAGTTTCGGATACAATCCGGGCCAGATCATTATCAGGGATTTTTCCGCTCATGTAACACCTGGACAGAAAATTGCAATTGTCGGACCAACGGGAGCAGGAAAAACCACAATGGTCAAACTGCTTATGCGTTTCTATGATGTGACAGGCGGAGCCATTCAGGTGGATGGGCATGATATCCGCGACTTTAACCGTCAGGAACTTCGGGATGCATTTGGTATGGTATTGCAGGATACCTGGCTGTTTAAGGGATCTATCATGGAAAACATCCGGTATGGCCGTTTAGATGCCACAGATGAGGAAGTGATTGAGGCGGCAAAAGCCGCACATGCCCACCATTTTATCCAGACACTTCCGGGTGGCTACCAGATGGAGTTAAACGAGGATGCAAGTAATGTTTCCCAGGGACAGAAACAGCTTCTTACAATTGCACGTGCTATCCTTGCGGATAACCCGATTCTGATTCTGGATGAGGCAACCTCTTCGGTAGATACCCGTACCGAAGTGCGGATTCAGAAGGCATTGGATAATCTGATGCGTGGACGGACCAGCTTTATCATTGCGCATCGACTCTCTACGATAAGAAATGCGGATCTGATTCTGGTGATGAAAGATGGCGATATCATAGAGCAGGGGACACACGAACAGCTTCTGGCACAAAAGGGATTTTATGCAGATCTGTATAATTCCCAATTCGAAGAGAATGCATAAGACATTGAAATAAATTGGCAGTTGTGCTATAGTTTAACTGTATTTATCGACAAATTTTGACAAAATCGGACAGTGCTTTCTGGTATGCTTATTTTTGACTGAATTTGACATTCTAGGAGGCCTACATGGGAAAACTAAATGTCGCAATTGCAGATGATAACGAGGTTATGCGTGACTTATTGGAAGAAATGGTAACCAGTGATGATGAACTGCACCTGATCGGGATGGCGAAGGATGGAGAAGAAGCCTGTCATCTGATCAGGGAAAAAGAACCGGATGTTGTATTATTGGATATTATTATGCCGAAACTGGACGGTCTGGCAGTCCTTGACAGGATCAGGGCAGATCATACACTAAAGAACCGGCCAACATTTCTGATGATCAGCGGAATCAGCAATGAAAAGATTACCGAAGACGCGTTTGAGCGGGGAGCGGATTATTACATTATGAAGCCGTTTGACCGGAATATTGTTTTGGACCGGATCAAGACACTCAACCGTCGAAAAAACAAAGTACGAAAAGAAATTGGCAGACCGGTTGAGATGGAAAAGAAATCGGAAAAGTACTCGTTACAGACACTGGAAGAGGATGTCACAGAGATAATTCATGAGGTTGGGGTTCCGGCACATATCAAGGGATACCAGTATTTGCGGGAGGCAATCATCATGTCTGTGACGAATATGGACATGTTAAATTCTATTACGAAAATTTTATATCCGGGGATCGCAAAGAAATTTGATACGACACCAAGCCGTGTCGAGCGTGCCATCCGTCATGCAATTGAAGTAGCATGGAGCCGTGGCAAGATGGATACGTTGGATGATCTGTTCGGATATACCATCAGTAATGGAAAAGGAAAACCGACCAACTCGGAATTTATCGCTCTTATTACGGACAAAATACGATTACAGATGAAGGGTAAGTAAAGGAGTGTTGTGTATGAAGAAGATTCTGTTTGTTTCATCAGAGGCAGTGCCATATGTGAAAACCGGGGGTCTTGCCGATGTTGTCGGATCACTTCCGAAATATTTTGACAAAAAAGAGTATGATGTGCGGGTAGTTATTCCGAAATACGCCTGCATGGATCGCTCATTTCTTCCAAATTTAAAATTTTTGTGCCATTTTTATGTAAATCTGAACTGGCGCAGGCAGTATGTTGGAATTTTCGAGTCAGAATATCATGGTGTTCACTTTTATTTTGTGGACAATGAATTTTATTTCGCAGGAGAATCTCCATACAACAATATCTATGAAGATGTGGAAAAGTTTGCATATTTTTCCAAGGCAGTACTTGCTAGTCTGCCGTATATTGATTTTGCCCCGGACATTATCCATTGCAATGACTGGCAGACAGGACTTATTCCGGTGTTTCTGCATACGGTATTTGGAGATGATAATTTTTATGCGGGAATCAAAACCGTGTTTACGATTCATAACCTGCAGTTTCAGGGACGCTGGCGAATTCAGGAGATTATGGATATTACAGGACTCCCGGCACACATTTTCAATGCATATGAACTGGAATCTTATGGCGAAGCAAACTACTTAAAGGGTGGCGTGGTATATGCAGATTATATTACTACCGTCAGCCCGACGTATGCAAATGAGATTACGACCGTAGAAGGGGGAGAGGGCTTAAGTGGCCTGATGACTGCCCGAAAGGATCGCCTTTATGGTATTTTAAACGGAATTGATTATGAAGAATATAATCCACAGACAGATCCTTATATTCCGGTAAATTATTCGAAAAAAGATGCAGTGAGTGGGAAAAAAGAAAACAAAGTTGCATTACAGAAAGAACTTGGGCTTCCAGTCAGGGAGGATGCTTTCCTGATCGGAATCGTATCGCGTATGACCAGCCAGAAAGGATTTGACCTGATCGGCTGCGTATTGGATGAACTTTTAACCGAAATGGATATACAGCTGGTGGTTCTTGGTTCCGGAGAGAGCCAGTATGAAAATATGTTCCACCATTATCAGAGTAAGTATCCGGATAAGGTAAGCGTACATATCGGATTTACCGAGGAGCGTTCGCACCATATATACGCGGCAAGTGATGTGCTGCTGATGCCTTCCATGTTTGAACCATGCGGGCTGGCACAGATGATTGCCATGCGTTACGGAACGCTTCCGATCGTACGTGAAACCGGAGGACTCCGGGATACGGTAGAACCATACAATGAATATGAAAATACAGGATGTGGTTTTTCATTTGCGAATTTTAATGCACAGGAAATGGCAGATATTGTCCGGTATGCGTATCGTGTGGAGCATGAACAAAAGGCCGCATGGAAAGAACTGATCTATCGTGCGATGGATCGCAATTTTTCCTGGAATGCTTCGGCACATGCATATGAGAAGCTATATGATAAACTGGTAGAAATGTAATAGATGTTCCCCGCAGAATTTTTTCTGCGGGGATTTTGTGTCTGGAAATATAATCTATGAAGTGCAGACCGGCTGCGGCATGGTCAGCAGATGGCTGTGCCGGCAGTAATAGTAGGCATAGTCGGACAGAATTTCTTCATCCTGAAGCTGTGAGGCATTCACTTCTTTTACCATTGCGGTGTAATGGTCGAGATTCTGCCTGTCGTTTTCATCGGCGGCAAGAATCAGTACTTCGTGAATACTGCTTGGCAGAATGATCAGATCCTTTTCAAACAAATCGGACAGTTCTTTTAAGATGTCATCGTAGAGGAGAACGGTTGCACCGTTGGTCCGGTACGTATTGGTCAGAACATACAGTGGCGGGGCTGCTTCCGGGAGTGGAGTTTCCGCGACGAGCTGCATTTCTTTGAGAAGACTGCTCATCGGGGTAAGCTGTGGGGGAAGAAGCTGTGGCGTGTTTTTCTTC
>OGHE01001610.1_pt1 | contig 14065 bp, 9 predicted proteins | sample 1571431 | NCBI WGS metagenome assembly OGHE01 (sample SAMEA2581966, study PRJEB24529) | metagenome | biome: Human gut stool | place: China | collected 2011 | reverse complement strand
GAAACATCATTCCTGCCTTGCTGATATCCTGATTATCTGCGATGATATATTCCCTCATAATGATCAATTAAAAAAACTCCGCTACAAATGTACGCATTTTGCGCGATTTGTAGCGGAGTTATTCTTATATTCTTCTGTTCGGATTACCAGGCACGTCCTTTGAAGATGTTTGACTGATCCAGTGGGACGATGTTACCGTTCAATGTCAGGTTGTTGTTATTGAAGTTCGGGCTGATAGATACCGAAGCATTGTTGTTACCGCTGCTCATATTAATAAATACCTGAGCTGAGATACAGATGCCCTGTACACTGAATGAACAGTTTACATTTCCTTTCTTATCGATATTCATCTTCATGTCCGAAGAGTTACCGTCTACAGTCACACCACCGATACCGTTAGGGCCGGGATAAGGAGTGTTGAACGCTGTCTGTACAGTGGCTCTGTTTCCGTTCATCAGGACGAAGTTAGTGTTGGAAGTCACGAAGGAACTCATACCGTTACGGAAGATCACCTGATTGGCTTCCAGAACAAACTGTTTGTTCTTCAAAGCCTGTACAGCCTGCTGGTAGGCTGCCATGTCCTGTACCTGTTCTTCTGCGCGAAGTTTTGCTCTTTCTGCGTCTCTTTCTGCTTTTCTGTCTGCGCGGCGGATGGCTGCGTTACTTTCCTGTGCATACATCATTGTGCTCGCACTTACTAAAACTAATGCTAATAATGCAATAAACTTTTTCATAACTTTTTTTTGTTTAGGTTTAATACGTTGTTCGTTTATTGCAAAAACAAAGTGTATGCCAGATTGTTCACGAACGTCTTGCAATTTTATATCCGATGGCTGCCACAGTGATACTCATTAAGGGGCTGATAATGTTGAAAAAACAATAAGGTAGATACACAAGTGTGGGTACACTCAAGATAGTAGCTTGTGTCATTCCGCAACTATTCCACGGAATCAATACGGATGTAACGGTTACTGCATCTTCCGTCGTACGGCTTAGTAAGCAACTTTCATACCCTTTCTTGGCATAAATATCACGAAACATATTTCCCGTCAGAATGATACTGATGTATTGGTCGGCAGTTGTCAGATTAAGAAACAGGCCGGAGCAGACTGTCGCTCCAACCACGCTGACTGTTTTCTTCATGAAGCGGACGAAGATGGAAGTGATACTTCCCAGCATACCGCTTGCTGTCATTGCCCCGCCAAAACACATGGCGCACAGAATCAGCCAAATCGTATTCATCATTCCCGCCATACCACGTGTAGCGATTAAATCTGTCAGAACGGCATTGTCCGTATGTAAATTTGTCGCTCCATAGACGGTCATCATCAGTCCTTTGAACAAAGAATCGAATCCGGAAACGGCAACTCCGGAAATCTCTTGCAACAACTCCGGCTGAAATATCAAAGCAAAGACACCAGCCAGCAGAGTGGATAGGAACAGCGTAACGATAGAGGGTACTTTCCGTGCTATCAGTATTCCGGTTACAACAGGGACTATTAACAACCACGGAGTGATATGAAACTTTTCGTTCAAAGCGGTTGCTACCTCCGCAATATGTTGTGTATTGCTGGCATCATGGGAAAGTCCTGCCACTGTGAAAATAATCAGTGTGATGATAAGAGACGGTACCGTAGTAATCATCATATAACGAATGTGACGGAACAGGGGAGTGTCTGTGATGGAAGACGCCAGGATAGTGGTTTCGGATAAAGGAGATATTTTATCCCCGAAGTATGCCCCCGAAATGATAGCTCCGGCAATCCATCCATCTTCAAAGCCTTGCGCCTTTCCGATACCCATCAATGCAATACCGATAGTGGCAATAGTGGTCCACGAACTTCCGGTCATTACAGAAATCAACGCGCAGATGATGCAGGTCGATGCCAGGAAGAAACTGGGATGGATAATTTGCATCCCGTAATAGATTAAAGTCGGCACTACTCCGCTAATCATCCAAATGCCACTCAACGCACCGATTATCAACAGAATGATGATGGCTGTTGCCACTCCGGCAATATTGTTGGTGATGGCGAGCTCGTAATCTTTCCAGGGAATCTTATAAAACACCATACCGATCAGGATACAAATGGCTGTAGTGGTAAGCAATGACACTTGACTTCCGCCGCTTAGGGCATCACTGCCAAAAGTACGGATAGTGGCAAACAATAATAACACCAGTACAACAATCGGTATCAACGATACGAGGGGAGAGGGAGCTTTTTTCATCTTGATTCTTATAACCTTTTATTTATTTTCCGGCTACTGTTTGTTGATAGCCGTGCAAAGATACAACAAAAAAGAATGAAATCTTTTGCTTCAAAACATCAGGTAATAAAAATTATTAGATGTTTATATTTGATTGGAATATATAGGAGACGGCTCAACTGGCAAAAGTCTTGCGCCTGATCCACCAGTAACGGATGAAAAGCACTCCTGTCAGGATGAGGGCGATGGATAATCCGGTATAGAAAACAGAAATGAACGTTTCGGGCAGGAGGTGGAAGCTACGGATGGTGATTCCCAGGGAAATCATGAATATCATTGTAATCCAGCTTTTCACATCGAAAAAGGAGAACGGACAATTCCGGCGTTCTTTCTTTTGCTCGATTCGCTGGGTATGTTTATAGTAGAGCCTTCTGAAAACCAATACGAAGAATAATAAGAAAACCACGGTGGCTTCTCCTATTTTGAACATCCAATCTTGGGAAGTGTTTAACCAGGTCACAATTCCTATTCGCAGAATATTGGCACCGGCTATAATCCAGACGGCACCGGCTGTGATAAGTAAGATTTGTCTGTTAACTCCGTATTTCATTGGCGTTTTATTGTAATAAACGGTTTGACCGTTCGTTTTGTTGACTCATTTCTTGTAGAAAATCGTAATTAATAAAGAAATCCCGGTTAAAACGACTCCGATACTGATAACTCCGTGCCAGCCATATAGTTGCCAAAAGCTGCCTGCCAGAAATGTTCCCATAGAACCACCGATAAAGTAAGTAGTCATGAACACTGTATTAATACGGTTCGAAGCACGCGGATTCAGTTCGAAGATACTTGTCTGGTTACTTAGCTGGATGCACTGCATTCCTATGTCAATGATGATGATTCCGGCGATGATACCGACAAAGGTGTTTTCACCGACGAAGAACAACAACCATGCAAAGAGAATCAAACCGCAGCCGATAAAGTTGAAGCGGCGTACACCTACCCGTTTTACGTATCTTCCTACAAAAGAAGCTGTCAAAGCCCCGGCCACTCCGCAAAGTCCCAGCATACCGATTACGTCGCTGTTGGCGAAGAACGGAGCTTGTCCCATTTTAAAAGCCAGACAGGACCACATGGCAAGGAGAGAACCGAAATTCAGTGCTGCCCGAATCGAATAAATGCGTAGTTGCGGATATTCTTTCACTAAGGCTAACAGAGATTTCATCAGGTCGCTATATTTTCCCTGGAAGTTGGTCTGAATATCGGGAAGGACTTTTAATACAACAATCGCGCAGATAAACATCATGCCTGCAGCGATGTGATACATTTCCCGCCAGCCAATCAGTTCACCGATAAATCCGCTGACGACACGTGAAGCCAGAATACCGGTCAATAGTCCTGATAAGACAATTCCTACGTTTCTGCCTTTATGTTCCGGACGGGAAAACTGGGCGGCTATGGGAATGAATATCTGTGGAATCATGGAACAGACTCCCGTGAGGAATGAAGCGATGAGTATCAGATGGAAACTGCGTGTCAGGGCAATCGTCAAGAGGGAGAAGATCAGGACGGTGAAATTGACAAGGATGATTTTCTTTCGTTGATATAAGTCGCCTAAGGGGGTGATGAACAACAGTCCTGCCGCATAGCCTATTTGCGTGACCATGGCAATCAGGTTAGTTCTGAACTCTGATATGCCAAGTTCATGGCGTATCATATTTAATAGAGGTTGGATATAATAGATGTTGGCTACCGAGACACCTGCCACAATAGCAAGCGTCCAGAGGATGGATGCCGGTAGTCCTCCGTTTTCTTTTAATGACTGTTTCATGCGGCAAAGATAATAAAATAAGATGTTTATTCGATGAAGAAAGTAGTGGAAACTGTGTTGCCTTCTCCGTCTACTGCCGTCAGGGAATGTTTGCCGGGAGCGGGTTGCAGGGAAATTTTGTGGAAATCCTGCGTCTGTGTCTGATAAGTGTCGTCAAGATGCCAGAAGATAGTCGCATTGGGGTTGCTGTGTGCCAGTTCGACCGTGAGAAACCCTTTACTGCCGTCCAATTGTTTGGGCAACTTGATATGGGCGTTCATCGGAGGGTAGATGAACTGCATGGATTGGAAAGAATCTTCTCCACAGCCGGCTTTGAAAGGTGGCAGTGGTTTGTATTCCGGATGGTGCTGCTTATAGTACCATTCCCATACGGGTGGCAGGGCAAACCATGATTTCTGAATGGTAGGTTCGGTATTTGCACAGTTTTCATAGATGCGGTGGCTTTCGTCAGCGGATAGCGTGACGAGGTGATGGTAAGGACAAGCCTCCGTCCGTAATCCGGCAGGAAGAATCAATACGGTATCAGTTTCTTCACAGAAACGTCCTTTCAGATGACCGGACTGGCGGCATATTTCTGCATCAACGAAAACGCCTGTGGGACGTTCGAACCACGGTGAAGAAGGGAGGTAACTGAATATGTCGAATAATACGGGACCAGCAGTCTGTGCACCGACCAATCCGGGCTTTCCTTCTCCGGTTGCATTGCCTACCCATACGCCTACTGCATAGCGCGGAGTCACCCCCACTGCCCACGCATCACGGAATCCGTAGCTGGTTCCGGTTTTCCATGCGATAGTCTGCATGGATGGAATTGATTTCCAGTCAATCTCTTCGGGGCGGTTGACTTCTGTTAAGGCGGAGAGGGTGAGCCAGGCTGCTCCTGCATTAGCCGAAGTGGTTTCTTCTGAATCCTCTTCTACGGAGAGAGGACTGAAGTTACTTTGTTCTCGTTTTTCCTGCTTGTTATGATTGCTTTTATGATTACGGCTTGTTTGCTTCGTATCATTGTTTATTTGCTCTGTATTTTCTGTTTCCAGTAGTATCTGTGCTTCCTTTCCTTGAGATACGTTCGGGGAGGGGCTGTTGCTGGAAAGGCTTCGTCCCATTTGCGCATAGGCATTCGTTACATCCCATAATGTTGCTTCTGCACCTCCTAAAATCAGTGACAAACCATAATGAGAGGCTGCCCTATTGATGGTCTTGAATCCCATCTGTTGCAACAAATGGTGAAACTTGGGTACTCCATATCTTTGTAACATGGTTACAGCCGGAATATTCAATGAACGTGCAAGGGCTTCGGAAGCGGGGACAGCTCCTTCAAACTGCATACTGAAGTTTTGAGGAGTAAATCCGTTGATATTAACCGGTACATCCGGTAACAGCATTTTCGGCAATAAACTTCCTTCCTGCAGCATGGCATTGTAGAGAAAGGGCTTTAAAATACTGCCTGTGCTTCTGGGAGCTTGGATCACATCTACCTGGTTTCCTCCTTGTTTACGGTCGAAATGTACATTTCCGCAGTATGCTACTACTTGATTGGTGGGAATGTCGATAACCAGAATTGCCAGGTTGCGGATATCACTTCGATTAAACTCGTTGCTCCACCGTTCTGCCAAACTCTCTATGTGGGTTTGTATCCCTCTGTCAATAGTTGAACGGGTATATAGCCCGTTTCTTTCCTGATAGAAACGACTGACTAGGTGGGGAGCTATTTGAGGAAGCGGATGCGGCTCGTCGGGTAACGGTTCGCTGACAGCTAATTCGTAGGTAGACGCATCGATAATCTCTTCTTCAAAAAGTTGCTTTAATAAACGGTTGCGTTTGGAAAGCAGTGTCTTTCGTCCTTTGGATAGATGAATCATGGCGGGGGCATTGGGCAGGACAGCCAGCACAGCCGATTCCGCCCATGATAAATCTTCGGCAGAATGACCGAAGTAACGCCAGGCAGCAGCATCCAATCCTACAACATTTCCTCCGAATGGTGCATGAGAGACATACATGGATAAGATTTCCTCTTTGGAAGCCCGAAATTCCAGACGGGTAGCCCATATCATTTCAACGACTTTCTCTCCGAGAGTTCTAGGTTTGTTCCGGGCGAGACGAATGGTTTGCATGGTAAGAGTACTTCCTCCGCTTACGACACGTTTGTTCTTTAAATTTTGATAGAGTGCCCTTCCGGTAGCTAACGGATTAACTCCCCAGTGGTGATAAAAGTGTTTGTCTTCAAAGGTAATGAGGCATTGCTTGATTTTTTCGGGTGTTGTCTTTCGGGGAGGAAACCGCCATTGACCGTCCGAGGCGATGCGTGCTCCCAATAATTCTTCATTTCGATCAGTCACAACGGTAGAGTAGGGTACATGAAACAGTTGCCGGGGAAGGCAAAAGATGTATCCTATCATCAAAAGAGCAATGCTTATTGTCATTACTTTCTTAGTAACAGATAATCGTTTGAAGAATTTATATATAGGATTCATTTAAATGTTAAGAGCTAAGAGACATATCTTTGTGACAAATAATTAAGTAAGAAATAATAAGGTACGAAATAATTAGGCACGGATTACACGGATTACGCGGTTTAAGTGAACGAGTAGAACCGTGAAATCCGTGTAATCCGTGCCTAATATTATCGACTGACAGTTGTTCTTCCTGCTTTGCTTCGTGCCTGTACGTTTACATCATACATCGCTTCACATTGAACGGCAGGGAGAATAAAGTTACCGGCATAGGTCGCTTGTAACCTGACAGTGAATACCTTTGTCTCACCGCGGCGCAGATTGAAATAGGTCAACACCCTGTCATCACGTATATCCTGATAGCTGTACTTGCTGACTGATTGACCGGAGCCGTCGGCTGCTACGTTTTCCGTTTTGGGAGCAACCATTCTTTCATTGTATATTTCCCAACCGGACGGTATGATATGCGTCAGTGCCAGATTAGTGTAATCGGAAGTACCGCTGATATTGGATATTGAGGTGATAGCCATAAAGTCAGTTCCCTGTATGATGTCATTGACAGAGAGCGGTGTACCGTTCAGGTTAGCATATCTTATATCCATGCGGAGGTTATCGCTGATAGCCGGTAACGTATCGTTTAATAACTGCGTACGTGTGATAAGGTCTACGCTAAGCGCTCCCTTTCCTTGATTCTTCACAGAAACAGTGCCGGATTTTGGAGTGGTAGCGATCTCTTTTTCAAACACAGCTTTGGCTGATTTTACAGCAGGCTGCTGTTTATCGTTCCATGACCACACAAAATCCAGTGTGCCTGACAGCTTTTCTGCCAGACGTCCCATTGCCATCAGAGCAAAAGCGGTAGATTGTGTACTGAACCAATCCTCTTGTGATAGATTCTTAGAAACGACTTTCGCTTGTTGTAAAGCATCCCGTTCCCGGTTCATCAGGATGAGTGTTTCCAAAATCATTGCTTCGTCACGATCGGAAGAACCGTAAATCTGATTCATGGAAGAGTAGGGGTTCACCGTTGTTTCTACATTATACACAAGTTCTTCAGCCGGTTTCATCTTTCCGGTCAGTGCGTATGCGGCTGCCAGTCTCCATTTGGCCTGAATAGATAATCCGGTCTGTTCTTTCATTCGGTTCATGGCTCCATATTCCGGTACTCCTGCCAATGCAAGGGTATATAAACGGAAGGCTTGTTGCAATTCCGACTGCCATTGCTGCCAACCGCTTGCCTCCTGTGGCATACGCCAGTTTTGTGCGGCAGCACGTTGGAAACGCTTCCACTTGTTCAGTACGTTCGCATGAACGGCATATCCTTTTTCCTGTGCCAGCGTCAGGAACATTCCAGCATAAGAACTGATCCATTCGTCGGCAACAGCATTCCCCGGCCAATATACAAATCCGCCGTTGGGGAGCTGACGACCATAAATCTGCCGGATAGCTTCCTGTACATTCGTCTTTATCTTTTCGGCTTCCGTCTTATCTATCGTCTTGAATTGAGCGACAAACAGAAGAGGCAGAGCCTTGGAAGTCAACTGCTCCGTGCAATGGTGCTGATAATTGTATAAGAAGTCGAACCGACGGCTGATATCTACCGAAGGTATGCGGGATACTTCCAGCTTGATCTGATTATTTGTGGAAGAACCGCTTAGGTTGTATGATAATTCTTTGCTTTGTCCGGCTTCTATCCATTGACTGTTGCGCAGGGTTACTACCGGATTCGGATTGCGTACGTCTATTTCAATGGTTTCTTTGGTTTGTTGTCCGCCGCCATTTGCTGTCAGGTGTATCGTAGCCTTTCCGGTTTTGCTGCCTGTTTTTAAGGTAAAGAAGACAAGCTGGTCTCCCGGTTGGGTGAATTTGAGCGATTGTTGGTTAGCTCCTACAATCTGTACTCCTCCACCAGATGCCTGAAGTGATACGGTTACATTCTTCACTTGATTCTCCATCGCAAAGATATTGACCGGAACGGTAATTTCTTCCTGAATACTAAGCACACGGGGCAAAGTAGACAACATCATCAATGGAGTCCGTACGAAGGCAGTCTTTTCCGCATTACCATAAGCACCATCCTGTCCGGCAACCACCATGGCACGTACCGAACCTACGTACATCGGAAGTTTCAATGTATGCGTCTGGCTCTTTCCTTTTCCCAGATAGAAAGGACCTATAAACTTGACTACCGGTTTAAAACGGTTTGCTTTAGCATCGGCAGGTTTCAACGTAGCGTCTCCTCCTGTGCTGAAAAGCGAACTGTAGCTTCCGGAAGAAGCTCCCAATACATTATCATACATATCCCATGTCCGGATGCCAAGCGCTTCGCGTGAATAGAAATCATTCCATGGGGCCGGGGTCTTGAAGTTGGTAAGATCCAATAAACCGTCGTCTACAATCGCCAATGTATAAGTCATCGGTTTACCGCTCTTTTCGCTGACGGTCACGTTGAAGTTGGTTTCCGGGCGTAACACTTCCGGCATCTGTATCTGCGGTTGCAATACTGTCTGACTGTTAGTGACAAATACCGGAACAACGCCGTACATACGGATAGGCAGGTCATTGACTGTTTGTGCGTGAGGCTGTAACAGACTGATATGCAAATATACGTTCGGAGTCATCTCCGGCGTAATCTTGAATGTATATTTCGTATCTCCTCCGTTGGAGACTTCTATCCATTCCTGACGCAAAACTGTCGAACCGTTTTCAATGGATACCAGCGCACGTCCTCCCGCTGCCGCAGGAATGATGGCTGTGGCTGTTTCTCCAATTTCATAAGAATCTTTGTTCAGAGAGAAAGCAAGCATCTTGATGCCGCTAGGATCTGTTTTGCTCGAACGTCCGCGCCATTCCGGCCAGTCTATATAAACGGTTCCTCCGGTGGCATGTCCGCTCTCTTTGTCTTTTACGTAAACCAGGTAGCGTCCCCATGACGGATAATCGACGCGGAACTTGAAGGATGCTTTTCCACCTCTTGTCTGTAAGTTGCCGCTGGCAACAGGTGTGATGGAACTGTTGTTGATGTAAGTGCCAAAAGATTCACCGCTGTTCTCCCACCACCAGCTCCAGCCGATGCGATATATTTTGTATTCCAGATTAGTACGGTTCACTAACTGTCCCTGCGTGTTTACAGTCACGATGTCGAATACGTGATCTTTGTCCGTTTCAATATATTTGCCTTTCGGCTGGTTCAGGTTGATACCGACGTAAGATGTAAATGGCGAGAACGGGATTGTTTGGGTGTAGATGCTGGCATCTCCTCCCGGTTCGAATACGCGGGTGGTGAATGTTGCATTCAACATACCCGGTGCTTCGGTTGCGGTTGGAACTTTCAGTGTGACACTGGCTTTTCCTTCTGCATCCAGTGTACCGTCAAATACATCTGTTTTGATAGTTGTGAAATTCGTGGCCGGATTATTGAAGATATATTGTCCGTAATTCTTAAACTGTGTATTCACTTTAGATAAAGACATTTCTATTTTAGCTTTCAATTTGGAGGCAGTGGCTCCTGTCAGCCAGGTTGAAGTGAGTGGGGCGTAGACATCCTTGTCCGTAGCTTGAAGAATCTTCGGCAATGCCAGGTTTATTTTCAAGCGGTTGGGCTTTATGGTTTCGATACGCAGACCTTTGTGGAAGGTGGTTCCTCCTACTTTAATATATGCATTCCAGAGCCCGGTTGGATCTGTAGCCTGTGTCGGAACGTCGAATGTATAAAATCCGTTCATTCCTTGCGTTGAAATCATTTTGGTGTAGAACTGTCCTCTCGGATTGTATATTTCCAGTGCTACGGGATGCTTGTCGGGGATTCTCTTTTCGCGGTCCTCCAATATAAAGGAAATGTGCAATGTGTCTCCCGGTCGCCATACTCCTCTTTCGCCATATATGAATCCTTTCAATCCCTTTTGAATATCTTTTCCTCCTACATCGAATCTGCTGACGGACTGTTCTTCACCGTCTACGACACGCACATACGCCTTTTGCTTTTCCGATTCTGCCACGATAATGAAAGGTACGCCCTTCGGAGTGATTTCAACGAACCCGTCTCCATTGGTCTCTCCCTTTCCTATGGGCTGTAACTGGAAGTTATATGCTGTTACTTGTGCTTTTCCTATCGGTTTGGTGTCCAAAATATTGCTTACGGCAATCCATAGTTTGTTCAGTGAATTCCGTTTTACAATCATCCCCAGATTGGAAGCAAACACATTACATGCAGCAATTCGGTCTGAATTCATATAATAAGATGGATGGCATGGATTGTCGCGTTCCGTCCATCGGTACACGCTCCAGTCCATTGTTCCTCCGCTGTAATAATAGTAAGCTTCGGGTGTATTCCAGATGGCTTCATCTTCTTCAGACAAGACACTTCCGCTTACTTTGGTCAACCCGTCGGATGTGTTACTGTCGGCGAATTTCATATCCTGATTCTCGTTTCCTCCACAAGGATAAGCGGAGTATTCCTGACGGAATGAAAGTATGACACGGTATATGGCACCCGGCTCCTGATGAATCAACCCGGCAAGATCTATTGAGTAATCCCCCCAATGATGAATGTCTTTGGAAGCATCTTTGGCAAGCCACAATGTTTTCTTGTAAACCAGTCTTCCCGAGCGGCGTAGTTCATTGGCCGAGGCGAGCGAATTGGTTTGCATAAACATCAATACATTATTCTCGAAGACGCGGATCACGCTCAAATCCACAGCATATAGATTGACTGCTCTGAAAGGAATAATCAGACTTTTCGAATCGGGCAGGATAGCGGCGGAGGTAGACATTTCTACCTGTGGTTTCAGACTTACTTCACTGAACGAGATCGTATGAGAAGTGCCCAGCGCTTTACCTTGACTGTCTTTGACTCCTTCATGGATATTCAACGTCAGTTTGTTCTGTGTGTTTGCTTCGAAATAGATGAAGACTCTGTTCTCGCTGATTTGGAAGATAGATGAAGAGACTTCCGGAATCTCAATCAGTCCTTTTAAATCCTGGGTAGTGGATAAAGGAGCGGAGAAAACAATCTCAATTCCGTTTTCCGGTTGTTCAATGCGTTCGGCAGACATAAAACGGAAGCAATCTTTAGCCGGTATCAGCACTTCTTCGCTTTGTTTGCGGTCAATGCCGGCTGGGTTACCATTGGCTGTAATGGTCAATGGGTAATCATCAGCTTCTCTGGGTATTTGTCTGATGCTAAACTGATACCGGGTAAGGTTGTCTGTCGCGGTGACTTCTACCGGATAACTCTTCTTGCCATCGCTGGCAGTCAGCATCTTTTCCACTTCCTCTTTTTTCACTACATCGCTGAAGCGTATTTCTCCTTTAATATTTATTTCATCCGGTTGGGTAGCTGTAATTGGTAACGACTCCAACTGCAAAGTGAAGTTACGTTCTTGTACACGGAATGAGAAGTTGAACTCTTTTAGTTTTTTGTCCACTTCAATGAAGTCTCCCAGTTGGAAAGTTCCTTCGTAGAGCGTTCCCGGTTTCAATGTTCCTTCTTCCGGCACAAACTCAATGGTGTTGTTGCTTACCCAGTATGCTTTTCCTTTTAATGAAGGGGAAAAGCTGAACGGATTGTTTTTTAACTCACTGTTCAGATCCACCATGGGTTGGTCATGGGTCAACTCTATGCGTATGGTTGAATTCTGTGAAATAACTCCTCCCGTATACGCATTTACATACGGTGCATAATCGGCAGAAGGAATGATGTCTTTTTGAGTACGTGTGCATGAATATAGGCCCACAGTCATCATGATAAGTAGGAGTAGTCCGGTAGCACTAATGCTACGTGTAGTCTTTGTTAGTCCCATAGCGATGAGTTTTTTTATAGTTCAACAAACAAATATACAGTTTTTATGCTAAATCCTTTGTTATTCTGATTATTTTTGCAAGTTCTTAATCAATTTATTTATGGGGAAAAAGAAAGAATATAAAGAGGCTAATCGACGATTTCTGAAAAAGCTGTCATTTCAGGAAGGTGTTTTCGCATTGCCGTGTGGAATTTATTACAAAGTTTTGGAAACTGGTGAAGGTACGATTTCTCCGGGTGCGCGGAGTATTGTTACCGTGCATTACAAAGGAAGTCTGATTGATGGCCGGGTGTTTGATAATTCTTATGAACGTACTTGTCCCGATGCCTTACGTCTTAGTGATGTAATAGAAGGATGGCAGGTAGCACTTCAGAAAATGCACGTTGGAGATAAATGGATTATCTATATACCTTATGCAATGGGATATGGTATTAAATCTTTTGATTCTATTCCTGCTTACTCGACATTGATATTCGAAGTGGAACTGCTTGGAGTTGCATAGAGGTGAGCTATATACGATCAGATGCATGGATATTTTTCTTTTAGCTTCTTCATAAAGGATTTGCTTTTGCAAAGGTAGCTAAAAGTAGAAATATCCGGTAATAAAAATATGCAGCTTTGGAGACATTTAATAATGCTGACCTATCTTATAGTTCCTTTATGTCCTTGGCAGAATTATCTTCTGCCAGTTCTTTAATCTCTTTATTCAAAAACACGGAAAGTACAGTTCTTACTACAACAACTCCGCCCAAGATTGCCAGCTCATCCAAAGTAGGATCAACTACAGTTTTCAGAATGTCGGATGCGATTAGAAATTCCAGTCCCAGCAAAAGGTAACTGCCGAAATCTGCTCTAAGTTGCCGGATATTATTAATGGTATAAGTTCCGTTGAACCGTTTTATCTCATTGCGTAGGAAGGCAATGAAGCCGACGAGTACGCCATAAGTCACAATCAGTAAACTGATGACACTGATGATAGTAGCGAGTGTATTTAAGAATGTGAGTAGCATTGTTGTATAATGTTTAGTATCTGTTATATAAACAAGCGAAGTTGTATATTAGTTCTCAAATAGATCTTTCGTTAGGATTGAGTTCTCAATCTAATTTGTGTATCAATAAAATACAAATCTCCATCTATTCCATAAATCATCGCCTGCGTACTCAAAGTTGTTCAGCTTTACAACTATATCTTCATTTCCTGTATAGACTTCATTTTCTCCACCTTTACTTAAAAATTCTATATTCAAATTAGAGGGGGGATCCATAAATCGTCTGAATTGGCAAATGAAATTAACTCTTCAATTTGCCTTCTCTTATAGCTCTCTGTTGGTCCAAACGTTCTTGTTGCTTCCTTTTTTCTTCTAATGAGGCTGGCTGCTTGCTCCATAATGCTATTGACTTGCGAGTACGCTCTATCCATTGCTTGTGAAATTCGTTGATGTATTCCATAATTTTATTGATTATGAGCTTATGCAGATATGGTTATTAGGTTTATATCCAACAAAGTTCAGTTGATAAATTAGCATTGTTGTGTAATAATTTTTTGGTGTTTATGCCAATATCTTTTAATAAATATAGAATGGAAACGCTATTCCAAAAGTTTTTGTTTTTAAGTAAAAATAGGAGAGTGCTGTATTGAACACTCTCCTTATGTATAAAAGTAATAAATTACTTACCCAAAGCCTGAGCTATGTCAACAGCACAAGCTACTGTACAACCTACCATCGGGTTGTTACCAATTCCCAGGAATCCCATCATTTCTACGTGAGCAG
>OGHE01001596.1_pt1 | contig 14150 bp, 10 predicted proteins | sample 1571431 | NCBI WGS metagenome assembly OGHE01 (sample SAMEA2581966, study PRJEB24529) | metagenome | biome: Human gut stool | place: China | collected 2011 | reverse complement strand
CATTCGGTCTCAGGAATGCCGCCGCGCGGCTTCCTTCAAAGAGGGATACCGTTTGATGGCATCCAGATAGGCCACCACGATCGCCTTTTTGGAGGAGCCGCCGTAGCGGCGGTTCAGCTCTGCCTCCAGCGTCTCTTTCCGCTCCCACAGATTCTGCCCCACAAAGAGGCGGGAGAGGAATGTCTCGGTCAGGTCCACCGTATGGGTGCAGCCGAATTGCAGGATCTGGTCGGTCTCCGGGTCTACCTCAAAGGCGAGGTAAAAGGAATTGAAGATCTTGGTGATGGCGTTATCCAGGTTGGTGCGGGACTCGCCGATCAAATACACACTCTCTGACATCACTGTGTCTCCTCCTGACGTTTGCTTAGACTATATCCTCTATTATGCCGTCTGAGGCGGTAAGAAGCAAGTGCTTTTAGGACTTACAGGCAGTTTCTATGGAAAAAGTCCAGAGCATTCTGATAGAGGATACCAGAGGCCACAGTCTCGGGGATGTTGCGGGAGAGGAGATACTCATAAATGCCGGCTGCCTTGGTGGGGGAGTCCAGACACTCAGGGAGTTGGGCGCCATCAAAATCAGAGCCGAGGGCCAAGCACTTCTCAGCACCCAGAGAGAGGAAGCGGTCCACATGGCGGTACAGATCATCCAGGCTCTCCACATTCCGGTCATCACGGAGGAAGGCCACGAAATAGTTCAGGCCGATGAGGCACTCACGGCGCACCATCTCGCGGATCATATCATCGGTGAGGTTGCGCTTGTGGGCGGCCACGGAACGGGCGTTGGAGTGGGTGGCGGTAAAGGGCTTCTGAGCTACCTCCAACAGGTCAGCGAAGCCGGCGTCATTCAGGTGGGAGACGTCCGCCAGGATATTGTACTTCTCCAGTTCAGGAATCAGCTTCTTGCCGAAGTCGGTCAGGCCGTGCTCGCTGACGTGGCCGGAACCGATTTCATTCTCACCGTTCCAGGTGAGGGTGATGGCCTTGACTCCGTCCTCTGCCAGCAGGCGGACCCGGTCCAGGTCGCCAGCCAGGGCAGAGCCGTTTTCTACACTGAGGAAGGCAGCAGTCCGGTTGGACTGGAACGCCTCTTCCATATCAGCGCAGGTGCGGCAACGTTTTACGCGGTCAGAGAACTTGTCCATCTGGCGGATGAAGTTGTCCCGATTGGCCTCGTAATAGCGGATGGCATCCTCACCGCGGCATTCATCGGGGATAAAAATGGCGTAGAACTGGGCCCAATGGACCCCTTCGGGGATGCTGGTCAGGGACAGGACACGCTGGGGATCATCCAGAGTATCGGTCCCAAGACCGCTGCTGTACTTGCAGTCAGTCAGAGTATCACAGTGCAGATCGATCAGTGCATAAGGTTTCATAGCTATATTCCTGCCTTCCAAACTTATGGTGGGATGAGGCCGGTTGGCTCTCTCGGCAGGGCAGATGCCACGCCGGGGAAGATCGGCCGTTAGGTGGAGCCCCCCGAACCCCAGTGGGGCCGGGGGGCGGGACATTGCAAGAGGTGTGCGTTACTTCTGGAACATCTGGGTGAAGATCACGGCACACTCCGCACGGGTGGCGGAACCGGCAGGCGCCAGGGTGGTGGCGCTCCGGCCGGAGATCAGGCCGCTGCCTACAGCCCAGCTCATGGCGTCTTTGGCCCAGACGGAGACGGCGGCGGAGTCGGCATAACCGGACAGGTCGGCGGTCTTGGACACATTCATGCCCTTCTTCTGGGCGTAGCTGTGGAGAATTACGGCCAGCTGCTCACGGGTGACAGGGGCGTTGGGATCCATGCGGCCGTCGGGGTAACCGGCGATCACGCCCTGGCCCTTGGCCCACTGCATGGCATTGTGGAACCAGGCATTTGCAGGCACGTCAGAGATGGCAGCCGCGCCGGAGACGGTGGGCTTGCCCTCACGGGCGTACAGGATCTGGGCGACCATGGCGCGGGTGACGGTGCCCTTGGGATCGAAGCGGTCGGCGGAGACACCGGCCATCAGGCCCATGTCCACGGCGTCCTGCACCGCGTCATAGAACCAGTCGTTCTTGGAGACGTCGGAGAAGCCGGGCTGCTCCGCAGCGCCCTCCAGGGCAAAGGTGGCGCGGATGGTCTGGTCGCTGGTGACATTCTTAAAGGTGTAGGAGTCCACAGCGCCCACGCTCTTGCCGTTGACGGTCACGTCAGCGATGGCGTAGCCCTTGTCAGCGGTGATGGTGTAGGTCTTGGAATCGTTCTTCTCCACACGGACGGTGCCCTTGGGGCTGATGGAGCCGCCCTTTCCGGCAGAGGCGCGGATGGCATAGGTGGGATCGGAGTGATCGCTGCCGCCGCTGGAGCTGCCGGTGTTCTCATGGAACAGATCAGCCAGGATCTCGGCAGGAGTCATATCGGCATAGCCATCAGGATCGGAGATCACGCCATTCTTCAGGTTCCAGCTGAACTTACCAGCATAGTCACCATAAACCTTGGTATAGCTGTCAAAGGTCAAACACAGGACCTGGTCACCGTAGCGCTCGCTCCACTGGGGGAAGTACTTGTTCATGTACTGGTTGGCCAGCTTATAGGCCTCGCAGTTCTTGTTAGGACCGATGGCGCTGATCTGCACACCGGCACCGTTGGTGGTGTTGGGGGTGGAGTGCATAAATACGATGGAGCCATCCTTGCAGGTGCCAAGGGAGATCCACACATGGCCGTTCATGGAGAAGATGTCGCCAGGCTTGAACTCATGGCCCTCATAGATGCGGCGGCCATCGCCGTCCTCATCGACCCAAGGCTTGCCGGTGGTTTCATCCATCAGCACATCGCCCATATCCATGGTGCCCCAGCCCTCATTGGAAGCGAAGACACCAGCCTGCTTGGTAGCGGACATCACGTAACCCTTGTTGTCGGCCACGGTGCTGTTCTCGGTGTTCATCAGGTTGTAGACAGACCAGCCAACATAGCCGGAGCAGTCAATACCAGCGTAATAATACTGGTTCCATGCGTTGTGGGGATAGTAACTCTCAGCGGGATTGGGGTTCTTATAGTGGTAGGTCTTGTCCTGGCTCTGGAAGAAGTCGATCCAGCTCTGGGACAGGCCGATGGTCATGGACTGGTTGGAGGAGTTCACATCCTGCCAATCCCAGGTGCCGCCATAGACGTACAGGGCAGTGCCCACAGGCTCCATAGCGGTAGCCAGGAAGTTCTTCAGGGTCTTCTTGCCGGGGGTGCCAGACACAGGAGCCTTGTACTCTTCAGCGACAAAGGCTTTGTAGACGGTCTCGGCCTGATCGCCATTGACCATGACCTTGACGGTGTCGCCCACGGCAACCGTAGCAGCCTTGACGGAGGAACCGCCGGCCTTGGAGGTAATCTCGTAGGTCTTGGAATCTGCGGTGTTCAGAGTCTTGCCGTTCACGGTGATGGTGTCATTGCCGATGGCGGTGACCTCACCCATGACCACATTGCTGTGGCCCTTGTCCTTCAGCTCAACGTCAATGACCTGAGCCTCGTCCTTCACGGTGATGTCGTAGATATAGCCCTCCTGGAGCTGGTTCTGGATCTCGAACTTGCCGCCGTCAGCGGGAATGGTGTAAGTCTTGATGTCGCCATCGATGAAGAAACGGTGCTTGAAAGATTCCTTCTCATTCTTGGTTACAGTACCATAATTCTCAACGCCCAGATAGACGGCTTCCATGGTCTGCTGGGGGATTGTGATACCCTCGAACAGGTCGGCCAGGATCTCGTCAGCTTTCTTATTGGCATAGCCATCAGGGTCAGCGAGAGTGTTCTTCAGATCCCAGCTGAACTTGCCGGCATCTTTGCCGCTGTACTTAGTGTAGCTGTCAAAACTCTTATAGACCTTGTGATAGCGCTCCCACCACTGGGGATAGTACTGGCTCATGTACTTCTCGGCCAGCTTTACAGCCTGGCAGTTCTCGGAATCGCCCACGCCGTTGATCTGGACGCCGCCGCCGCCCTGACCGTTGATGCTGTCAGAGGGGGTGGAGTGGAGGATGACCAGAGAGCCATCGTCACACTTGCCCAGGCAGATCCAGACGTGGCCGTTCATGGAGAAGATATCGCCGGTCTTGAAGTCCTCGGGCTTGAAGGGGGCTTTCTGTTCCCAGGTGCCCCAGCCCTGAGTCTGAGCAAAGTTCTTGGCCTGCTTAGTGGCGGACATTACATAGCCATTACTGTCAGCCACGGTGCTGTTCTCGGTGTTCATCACATTGTAGACAGACCAGCCTACAAAGGCGGAGCAGTCAATGCCGGCATAGTAGTACTGGTTCCACTGCTCATGGGGATAGTAGCTCTCGCTGTGATCAGCATTGTACTTGTAGGTGTAATTAGCGTCCTGGCTCTGGAAGAAGTCGATCCAGCTCTGGGACAGGCCGATGGTCATGGCCTGGTTGGAGGAGTTCACATCCTGCCAGTCCCAGGTGCCGCCGTAGACGTACAGGGCGGTGCCCACGGGCTCCATGGCGGTGGCCAGGAAGTTCTTCAGGGTCAGCTTGCCGGGCACGCCGCTGACAGGGGCGGTGTAGTCCTCGGCAATAAACATCCGGAACAGCTTGGTTACATGGTCATCAGAGTCTACTACGATGCGGACGGTCTCATCCTGCTTGAGCTCATTAAACTTGATGTCCTGAACAGTGGCCCCGCCGGCCTTGGAGGTGATGTCATAGAGCTCGGCATCCTTGTTGATCGTAAAGGACTCATTGTCCACCTTGATCCGCCAGTCGCCGTCATCATCGGTCCACACTTTGGTCAGGACACCGGCCACATCGCCCTCTTCCATCTCGGCACCGGTGACTGTATAGCCGCTGATGGTGATATCGTAGATGTAGCCCTCCTGGAGCTTGTTCTGGAGTTCGAACTTGCCGCCGTCGGCGGGAATGGTAAAGGTCTCTTCATGGCCATCCACAAAGAAACGGTGCTCAAAAGATTCCTTCTCATCCTTGGTGACCCTGCCATAGTCCTTCACTCCCAGGTAGACAGCATCGTCGCCGATGGCTGCCCGGGGGGCATTCCCTGATTCTGCTGCAAACGCTGGCACTGCCAGGGACGACAGCATGGACGCGGAGAGAAGCAGGGCGCAAAGCTTCTTCTTCATTCGTTGCACATTCCTTTCCTGATTGTTATGAGTTTAGAGCTCTGTATATTCCAGGACCTCCTTGGTCCTTAGGAATTCCTCATAGCGCAGGCCGCGGTCCTCGGTCTCCATCTCGCCCACCTGGTTGTCGTACGGGTCGGCGCGCCAGTGATCCTTGGGGACATCAAAGTCGCCCTGGAACTGGGTGTTGGCCACCATGCGGAAGGTGTCCAGGTTTCCGAAGTAGTGGAGACGGCGCTCTTCGTTGTTCTCCCGGACCGCACCGACTCCGAAGGAAGGATCCGCGTAAAGCCAACCATAGGGTGCGGCATAGAACTGGGCCCAGTCATGGGCACCGCAGAAGCCGGGCTCTACCTTCCAACCGCTCTGCCACCGGGCGGGAACACCAGCACAGCGGCACAGCGTGATGAACAGCAGGGCGAATACGCCGCAGTCGCCGGTGCGGCTCCGCGCGCAGTTCTCCGCAATGTTTTCCAGGCTGAAATAGGCCGGCATGAAGTTGTAAGAGGCGTTTTTGGTGATGAAGTCATAGATCCGGCGGGCCTTCTCCAGGTTGGAGTCTGCGCCCTGAGTCAGAACCCGGGCCAGTTCCCGGAGATACGGAGTGAAGAGGATGTGGGGGGCCTCCTCACCCAGCCAGCGCTGGGCATCCTCGGGAAGTTCGGGGGCGCCAGGGGCGGTTTCCGGCCGGGTCAGATCGTGGTAGTGCAGGGTCTGAGTGAAGGAGAACTCTACCTCAAAGGGGTGGTTCTCTTCCATCACTTCCTCCCAGAAGATGACCCGCTGAGGAGCGTCCTCGGGAGAGATATGAGTGGGCTCGGGAGAGACCCGCTCGATACGGATGTCGCTCTGGGCATCACACGCACAGGGCAGAGGCAAATAGGCCCGTACCCGGCGGCCCGGCTCAAAGCACTCATCCTTCATCTGGACAGTAGCCCGGCAGCGCACACGGCTGGCGGCAGTTCCCTCTGTGCGGAGTTGATTTGCAACCCGGTCCAGACGGCCTTCGGGATCTTGCCCGTCCGCTCCGGCGGTCCTGACGCCCGCCCGGGCGGCAAAGGCCGCGTTGGTCTTGCAAAGCGTTTCAAAGAAACGGTCGAAGTAGTGGGGGACGCCGTGGTCATAGATCCAGTCGATCTTCCACTGGTCCTCCAGGGCGTCGAACTCCGCCTCGGTGAAGTCGGGAATGTGCTCCCGCACCAGGGCCAGGGCCTCCTCCTTGGGATAGGGGTAGTCCAGAGGCAGACGGAGGATGAGTTCACGCTGAACGGTCAGGCAGCGCTTGAGTGCCTCAGGAGTAGTGGGGGAAGCCAGGTGGCGGTCAATGGCGGCCACAGCTCCCTCAAAGTCTCCGTGGAGTTTCCGACGAAGTACATCGTTGGGCAGTCCGATGTGGAGATAACGGAAATTTTCGTTGATGTTCATGGTTCTCCTTTCCATTTTTGCCAGTGCTTAGATGAAAAAGGGTAAAAAGGTGCGCCGGACCTCCGGGGCCCGGCGCACCGGTGTCGCATCAGACGAACATATGAAGGATGGCGCCCATACCCAAACCGAGTAGGTTGCCGATGGCCGCGCCCAGCACGCCCATCAGAACGCCGATGCCGGCGAAGGACGCGTCATAAGCGGTAGCCACAATGGGGGCCGATGCACTGCCGCCGATGTTAGCCAGGGAGGCAGTGGAGACCATGCACAGATCCCAGTGGAAGATCTTGGACAGGATGAACATGACAACCACGTGCAGCACCAGAACCAGCATGCCGTAAACGACCCACATGGGGGCGGACAGCAGATCGGTGACGGAGGCGGTGGAGGCCAGCAGGGAGACAACAGCGTACAGATAGATGTTGGACATCTCCTCCACGGCGGGCAGCTTGCCCAGAGGAGTCATGGCGCAGATCAGGCCCAGTACAGTGACAAACACGGTGGTGCAGGTGCCCTTGTCGAACATATCCAGACCCACGTTGGCCAGACCAGCGTTCATGGCGGCGCCCACAGACTGGGAGATAGCGGAGACCAGCAGGGACAGACCGATCAGGAAGATCCAGTCGCCGGAGGTAGCCTTGCGGGCCTTATCCTTCTCCACCTCAGCGTTGGCGGCGGCGGCGATGGCGTCCAGGCCGGAGGTATTGGCCTTGGTGGCCTTGTTCCACTTGTTGGCATAGCGGACGGCCAGCAGCAGCAGGGCGATCCACACGGAGTAGCACACGGTGTCCAGAGCCAGGGCGCAGCTGTAAGCGCCGCTGTCCACGGGCAGGGCATCCTGCATAGCGGCCATGTTGGCGGAGCCGCCGACCCAGGAGGCGTACAGAGCGGCCACGGCGGCCCAGGTCTTCTCACCGCCGCCCAGGGGGCCCATAAAGACAGGATAGAACACCAGGAAGCCAAGGCCAAGGGTTAGGGAGCAGCCCAGGAAGATGGCGATCATCCGGCCGCCCAGCTTGGCCAGCTTGCGGAAGTCGCACCGCAGCAGCATGACGAAAATCATGGCGTACAGCAGGTTGTTCTTCAAGGCGGAGTAGACCGCGGAGCAGGCGTCCGAGGCGTACAGGCCCATGGTGCAGAAGATCATGTTCAGCACATAGATCCACACCAGGGGGGGGACCACATTAAAGACCTTCCACTTAGTGTACTTCTCCAGAGCCAGCAGACCGCCGGCCAGGAACATCAGAAATGCGATGTAAGTAAAGCCGTTTGTGATGGTAAACATAGTTTTGTTTCCTCCCTATTTCTAGTGATTGGGGATCTGTCTCCCAGCACACGACCCGGGGGACAGTGGGAAGCGGAGCTTCCCAGTTTTGACACACCTCTCTCTCCTTGAACTTGGGGCGCTGCGCTCTGTCCTCCTTCCAGTTGGTTTTGCATACAAAAAAACCAGCAAAAACAAGAAGCACGTAAAGACGTACCCTTATTTTGGCTGGATTTTATCTGTGGTGACGGGACGGAAAGGACCCCTCAGACAGCTAAAGCAGCAATTCACTTGATAATAGATATTATAGCAATTTCAACGAAAAAGTCAAGTGACTTTTGCACTTGGATGTGGAAAAAGATAATTGGTGATGAAAAACCCCCTTCTATATGGGGATTTAGGCCCTGTCATAATGAAAAAAGTGTGGTGGACAAGCCGACGGGAACCGACAGGAAGTGTGTGGAGGTGGTTTGGACTGTCAATTTGCACAAACGATTGATAAGATGAATATTCTTTCATTCTGCTTGACGGGTGGACGGACCGCACCGTATAATGGAGCCCACAGAAATGGAGCGGAGCGGCCCAGCCGTGCGCTCCGAAGCAGAAGGAGGGAGGAGCAGGATATGGGACAAAAGGCGATCCTGATGGCGGGCCTGCTGACTGTGGCCCTGTCCGCCTGCGGCGGTCCGTTTTCCATGGAGGAGACTGCGGGAGGCGAGGGCGCGCTCTCCGGCTCACAGGCGTTGCAGAGTGGAGACGGCTCAGCCTGCTCCATGGAGCGGTCCTGTGCGGTGCTGTATATCGGCGTCGGGAACCAGTTTGCGGAGTATCCGGTGGAGTACACCGGCGAGTTGGATGAGAATGGACAGATCCCGCCGGAGGAGGTGGTGTCCGCCATGGCCAGCCTCACCGGCTGGAGCCTGGATCTGGCAGAGCCGATCTTTTCCGGAAAGGGCGGGATCACGGTCTCCTTCGCGGATACCTCCGCCCTGTTTGTCGGCCCTCCGGAGGAACAGAGGGAGGAGTTCCGTGTTTATGACGCCCTCCAGCTGGACCAGACGATTCTGGACAGCCTGAAGAAAACCCTCCAGTGCTGGGCGGTGGACCCGGAGCTGGGGGACCCAGACCAGGTGGACGTCTGGTTCTGCGGGGCGGAGGGCGGCGACCTGGCCCTCCCCGGCACAGGGGTGACCATCCCAGCGGCTCAGCCCTATGAGCAGTTCCCACAGCCCGGAGCTGGGGCGGCGCCGTAGACCGGCGTCGCCCCAGCTGGGATATGACAAGCCGGCAAGAGGCCCCGGCGATCCGCCGGGGCCTCTTGCCTGTGTGTGTTGTAAAAGGAGAGGGAGAAATGGGAGAAATTTTAAGACTTCGTGTTTACATTCATATCCTACCCCATAATTAAGGCAAAATCGTGACGATGGTATGAACAGTTTGTAAACAGTTTCACGCAAAACCGCTGCTTTTCTCTCTAAAACATACAGAACTGATCCAGAGAGGGCATGGAACTGCCCTGCCTTCCGTCTTGACGGAACAACGGGCGGCGTGAGATAATATATTGATAAAAGACATAGATCTGCCGGGGCCTGTTGGTTCCAGCGGAGCAAGGAGGCATTTTGCATTGATCAAGGCATTGACCCGGCGCTGTCTGGGCGGAGCGGACCCCACCGCTCCGGAGGTCCGGCAGCGGTGCGGAACACTGGCGGGAGGCGTGGGCATCCTGCTGAATACCCTGCTGTGTCTGGGAAAGCTGGGGGCAGGGCTGCTCACTGGCTCCATCGCCGTGGTGGCGGACGGGCTGAACAACCTGTCGGACGCCGCCTCGTCGGTGATCACGCTGATCGGCTTCCGGCTGGCCGGGCAGGCGGCGGATGAGGAGCACCCCTTCGGACACGGGCGGATCGAGTACCTCAGCGGCCTGCTGGTGGCCATGGCAATCCTGCTGATGGGCTTTGAGCTGGGGAAGAGCTCCCTGGAAAAGCTGCTCCACCCGGAGCAGCTGTCCTTCTCCTGGCTGGCCATTGCCATCCTGGCGGTGTCCATCGGGATGAAAATTTGGATGTTCCACTTTAACCGCGTCCTGGGGGAGGCCATCTCCTCCCAGGCAATGAAGGCCACGGCGGCCGATTCTCTCTCCGACGCGGTAGCCACCGCCGTGGTGCTGGCCGCCGCCCTGGTGGACCACTTTCTGGACCTTCAGGTGGACGGCCTGGCCGGCCTGCTGGTGGCCGCGTTTATCCTTAAGACGGGCTGGGAGGCCGCTAAGGACACGCTGGACCCCCTGCTGGGCCGGGCCATGGATCCGGAGCTGGCGGCAGACATCGACAAGCTGGTGCTGTCCCACCCCAACATCCTGGGCATCCACGACCTGGTTTATCACGACTACGGACCCGGCCGGGCCATGATGTCCTTCCACGCGGAGGTCCCGGCGGACACCGATCTGCTGGAGATGCACGACATCATCGACCACATCGAGCGGGAGCTGAAGGCCAAGCACCACATTGAGACGGTGATCCACACCGACCCAGTGGTCAATGATGAGCGCACCAACGCCCTGCGGGAGCAGGTGGAGGCGGCGGCCAAGGCGCTGGATCCGGCCCTGTCTATCCACGACCTGCGGATCACCGCCGGCCCATACCACACCAACGTGCTGTTTGATGTGATGGTACCCTACGGCTTCCGCCTGACCGACGCCCAGGTGACCCGGGAGCTGCGGCAGGCGGTGGAGGCGCTGTCGGAGAAGTATTCCGCGGTGATCCAGGTGGACCACTCCTATGTGGAGCGGCGGGAGGACGTCTGACGGGGGATATTTACAAATTATTCACCCCAAACGCGGGGATCCCGTCTATAATAGAGGAGAAGATCCGGGTGGGAGGGGCAGAATGCGCCCGCCCGGGCCACCAATGAAAAAATGGAGGGTTTCACCATGTCCCAGAAGGTGCTTATTGTAGAGGATGACAGTAATATCGCAGAGCTGCTCCATCTCTATCTGGAGAAGGAGGGGTTTGAGACCAAAGTAGCCAAGGACGGCGGAAAGGGTGTGGAGTATTTCCGCTCCTTCCAGCCGAACCTGGTGCTGCTGGACATCATGCTGCCCATTATGGATGGCTGGACCGTGCTGAAAAAGATCCGGGAGGAGTCTGCGGCCCCGGTCATCATGCTCACCGCCAAGGGGGAGACCGAAGACAAGGTGACCGGCCTGGAGGGGGGCGCGGACGACTACATTGTCAAGCCCTTCGAGATGAAGGAGGTCCTGGCCCGCATCCACGCGGTGCTCCGCCGCACCGGCCAGGAGGAGGAGCAGGGAGATCAGAAGCTGTCCTTTGATAAGCTGGTCATCAACCTGGACTCCTATGAGCTGCTGGTGGACGGCAAGCGGGTGGATACGCCCCCTAAGGAGCTGGAGCTGCTCTATCATCTGGCCTCTGCGCCCAACCGGGTGTTTACCCGGAACCAGCTGCTGGACGAGGTGTGGGGCTTCGACTACTTCGGCGACTCCCGGACGGTGGACGTCCACATCAAGCGCCTGCGGGAGAAGCTGGAGGGGGTCAGCGACCAGTGGCGGCTCAAGACCGTGTGGGGCGTGGGCTATAAATTTGAGGTGGCCCCCGCCAACGGGGCCGGCTGAGAAAAAGAGGGGGGATTCCCTTGAAAAGCCTGTACAAGCGGGAATTGACCATGATGGTGGGCATCGTCGCCCTGTCCTTTACCCTGTTGTCCACCGCGTTCATGCTGCTGTCCTACCGGTACATCATCTCAGAGACCCGGGACCGGCTGGAGCGGAACGCGGGCTATATCGCCGCGGCCACCAGCGACTATTTGCAAAATGTGGACAGCCTCAGCCTGCTGGACGGGATCAAATGGACTTTGTACCAGAGCACCATGGAGACGGTCTCCGCGGTCTCAGAGGCCTCGGTGATCGTTACCAACACCCAGGGGGAGATCCTGTACGCCACGGACAGCGACCTCTACCACAAGCAGATCCCGGACCGGGTAGTCCAGCAGATCCTCCAGCAGGGGCACTACAACGGCATCACCAATCTGGGGGGGGTCTATGGGGCCAACCGCTATATCGCGGGACTGCCGGTGCAGACCAAGCTGACCCCCACGCTGGCCGCCAACCTGGGGCTGGTCCTGGTGTCGGGGGACACCAGCGGCCTTTCAGAGATGTGGCGGGCCACGGCCACCATCTTCTTCTTTGCAGCGGTGGTGGTGCTGCTCATCGCGGTGATCGCCAGCTCCATCACTTCGGCCCACCAGACCCGCCCCCTCACCGAGATGGCGGAGGCCGCCCGGAAGTTCGGGCGGGGTGAGTTTGACGTGCGGGTCAACAGCTATAAGGACCGCTGCGACGAGATCGGGGAGCTTGCGGAGGCGTTCAACTTCATGGCCAACTCCCTGGAGAAGGTGGAGAGCCAGCGGGCTGATTTCATCGCCAACGTCTCTCACGAGCTTAAGACCCCCATGACCACCATCGCCGGCTTTGCCGAGGGCATCCTGGATGGCACGATCCCGCCGGAGAAGGAGGGGGAGGCGCTGAATGTGGTGGTGTCCGAGACCCGGCGGCTGTCCCGCCTGGTCCGGAGGATGCTGGACCTATCCAGGCTCAACGCCCTGACGGAGACGGTCACCGCTCAGGAGCAGTTTGACATCATAGAGGTCATGTCCCGGGTGCTGGTCAGCCTGGAGGGGAGGATCACCGGCCGGGGCCTGGATGTGGACGCTCAGTTCCCGGAGGATCCGATCATGGTGTGGGGCGACCCGGACGCGGTGACCCAGGTGTGCTATAACCTGCTGGACAATGCGGCGAAGTTTGCTGCCCAAGGGACGGACATCACAGTCCAGATCACAAAAAAGGACGGAAAGGCCCTTGTCACCGTACGCAATCTGGGGGCAACCATCCCGCCGGACGAGCTGCCACTCCTCTTTGAACGCTTCCACAAGGCGGATTACTCCCGCAGCGTGGACCGGGAGGGTGTGGGCCTGGGCCTATATATCGTCAAAACCATTTTGGGCAATTTGAAGGAAAATATCACCGCCACCAGCGAGGATGGGGTGACTCAGTTCACCTTCACCCTGACGCTGGCGTGACGGCCGGCTGAGACCGGAGAGATGGGAAGTGCCGTTATGAAGGAACAGCCGAACGACCTCTGGAGGGGAGGCCCCTGGGATCAGCCCTCCCCCTCCTTCCCAACCCCGCCGCGGGTGGTGGTCCCAGCCCGGCGCCCGCCGGTCCTCAGGGTCCGGCGCCGCCGCCGCACCCTGCTGCCATTTTTGGCTTTGTTCCTGCTGGTGGTGGGCCTGTCCCTGGGAACGGTGGCGGTGCGCTGGCTGCTCCCCTGGGATGATGAGCCTCTGACCCCGCATCTGTCCGAACAGGAGGAGCGGGACCCCTTTGCCGCTCTGGAGCGGGCGGAGACGGGGACCGGCGTCCAGGTGCAGATCTCCCAGCGGGAGGGGGAGGTTATGGACGCGGTGGAGATTTATGAAAAGTGCGTCCCCTCCGTCGTCTCGATCCAAGCCGATGGGGAGGGGGAGTACAGCACCGGGACTGGTGTGGTGATGAGCGCGGACGGATACATTCTCACCAATGCCCATGTGGTGGCAGACAGCCTGCGGATGTCGGTGCTCCTGTCCGACGGGCGGGTGATGGAGGCCCGATTGGTGGGGGCGGACGCCGGGGAGGACCTGGCTGTGCTGAAGGTGGAGGCCAGTGGCCTGACGCCGGCAGAATTTGGTGACTCGGACCGGCTGCGCTGCGGTGAGATGGTGGTGGCCATCGGGGATCCTCTGGGCTACCGCACCTCTATCACTCAGGGGATCGTCTCTGCCCTCAACCGCACAGTGCCGGTGGATGGTGTGGAACTTCAGGTTATCCAGACCAGCGCGCCCATCAACTTTGGAAACTCCGGCGGGGCCCTCATCAACGACCGGGGACAGGTGGTGGGCATTACCACGCTGAAAGTGGTGGCCCAGGACAGCACCGTGGAGGGGCTGGGCTTTGCCATCCCCATGCAGAAGGTGAAGGAGGTGGCGGACTGGCTCATTGCCGGGCAGCCCGCCATGGGCTTCACGGTGGATTTCAGTGGCGGCAGCCTGCGGGTGGCCGCCTTGGAGGAGAACAGCAGCGCCGGCCGCGCCGGATTGCAGGTAGACGATGTGCTCCTGTCCCTCAATGGGGCGCCTCTGCCCGCCATCCAGGAGCTGCGCCAGGTGAAAAATACCCTGATTCCGGGGGAGACTGCTACCCTGATGGTGCGCCGGGGCGGGGAGGAGCGGAACATCACTTTCTCCGTGCAGTGTGAGGCGGATTTCCCGGACCGGACGGCATAGCAAAGAATCGAAAACGCGCCGCGCCACAGAACATTTTC
>OGHE01001595.1_pt1 | contig 14176 bp, 9 predicted proteins | sample 1571431 | NCBI WGS metagenome assembly OGHE01 (sample SAMEA2581966, study PRJEB24529) | metagenome | biome: Human gut stool | place: China | collected 2011 | reverse complement strand
AAGGTTTCCCCGCCCCCAAATGTATTCTTCCCGCAAGCCGTACAAGCTACCTTCTGCCCATCATTTCCTGGGTATTGAAGGTGAGGAGGAGTTCCTGCTGATCGGGCGTGGGCGGCGCGGGGAGCACTTTGGTCCTGATGACCGCGTTGACCGCCGAGGCGTCGACTTCGGCCCTGCCGGAGCTGCGGGCCACCGTGCAGCTGAGGACCTTGCCGTTCGGATCAAGCTTTACGTTGACCTGCACGGAAAGGTTCGCGCGGGAGTAGGTCGGCATACTCCAGTTCGGCCGCACGGCAAGGATGACCTGCCCCATATACACGTCGTAGATGCCGCCGCCACCGGGGCCGTCGCCTTCGCCGCCGCCACCGCCGCCACCCGCGTTTTCGTCACCCAGCAGAATCGGGAAACGGTAAGAGCGTGGCGTTTTCAATGCCTTGTTGCTTCCGCTATATTGTGTCGTGATGCTTAGCGCATAGAGCTTTCCGGCTTCTATGGCAGGTAGCATGATGGTGAGTTGTGACGGTGCGTTGTGAACGATGACGGACACTTTCAACGGGACGGCTCCCTCTTCGTCTTTGGTGAGATAGATGCCTACCGAAGGGTCGTCACCGAGGATTTTAATGTTGCTTCCGCTGATAACGACGGGACCGCCGGAAGTGATGACCTGGCTGATACTCTTCGTCACGGAGTCGGTGATGGAGTTGATGACCGGCCCCGTCTGTGCCAGCCCGTTGCAGATTACTTTTACGGCTTTGAGCTGGTCGCGCAGCAGTTGTCCCGGTGTGTAGGACACACCGAGCGAGTGCTTCGTGGCGTCAAACTGGGCGTTCTCCCCGAGGAACGAACCGCGTACGGTGACGATGTACTGTCCCACACCGTCTACCACGCTCTTCCCTTCGGCGATGGCTTCCACCTTCTTCTGGTCGGCAAGGTCGAGGATGTTCTCGATGGTCTCCTGCCGGTACTCGGTACGCTCCTTGATGATGCGTGCTGCGATTTCTTTGTTGTGCAGACTGCCTGTGATGCGTGCGCGTCCGGTGTAGTCGCCTTTTTGCTCGGTCATGATGTTGTCGTAAAGGTCAACATTGAGCGTGATTTTTTCGTTTGTTGCCATGATAATGATTGTTTTAAGGAAAGTGAATATCTATTTATTGGTTACGTTCTGTGCTGCTTGTCATTTCGCACGCATCTTGATAGCATTACCGTCCAGATAAAGTTCGAAAAGACTGTCATAATATGTCATGCCCCCAGTAGTATTAGTCATCAGATGGAACTTCATAAGATCACTGTCAGTCAAGGTGTAGCTGTCGGTTCCCTTAACAACGGTTTCGGCTCCTGGCCGGACAGTGGAACGACTCAACACGTAATCATATAGATCTAATTTAAAATCAGAATCCGCCGGAAGTTCGTTTTCAACCGTAACGGTGGGGATGGTCACTTGATTGCCATTAATCGCAGCTTGCAGACAGAGGCTCCGTTCACTCCCATAGTTTCCCTCCTCCCTTGCTTTTATTTTTCCGCCTTTCAGTTGCAGTATTCCTGTAGGGGCAACAAGCACTTCCTGCCCCTTTATGCTTTTGGAGATTTCAGCATCGCCTTCCATAATGAGCGTGGCATTATCACCGACAGAGATACCAATTAGCTGGTCATTATCATTCCCATCGCCGGAATATAGTTCGAAGCCGTTACCCAGCGTTAGTTTGCAAGACGCCCTAACAAATATGCAGGCGACTTCAGCTAAATGGGCATCAGCATTTCCATAAATGTCGAGGTGGGTCAGCTTCAATGAAGCGCCGTTTGTAAGCTCAAAAAGGCTTTTGTCGCTAGCGGTACGGGAAATACTATAATTTCTGCTGCCGATAGGATTATTTCCGCCGTCGATAGCAATGTGTTTGCCGTCTATTGAAAAGGCAAAATGCTCTGCATCCGCAGCAATCTCAATATCTTTACCGAGGATGATTTGTGTTGGTGCATCCGCAGTGCCGTCTGCCGTTTCAATAGCGGTTTTCAGTTCGGCTGCGGTAGTGACAAGCGTCTTGTTGCTGCTGACCGTCACAAGGCAGGTGGCGGACTTTTCGCGTGCGGTGGCGGTGATGGTGGCTGTTCCTTCAGCTACGGCGGTCACCAGTCCGTCTTTACTTACGGTGGCTACGGAAGTTTTGTCACTGCTCCATACTACGGATTCGGCAGTCACCCGGTCGGGGACAATGGTGGGAACCAGCGTTTCGGTCGCTCCCGATTTCAGGGTCAGAGTCTCATGATTGAGGGTGATGCTCTCTACGGGCACGGAGTTGTCGTCATTGTTGTCGTCGCCACAGGCGGTTGCCAACGTTGCTGCCATAAGGCAGAGGAAAAAGATTCTTAGTTGTTTCATACTTCTTTTGTCTTTCTAAAAGGGTGAATAAATCGTGTTCTCTTTTCGGACAAAAGTAATATGCAACAACGAAAAGGTATAGCCAAAATCCTGCATTGTATAGCCAAAATCCTGCAAATCTTGCAGGATTGCCGGAAATTCCATTGTTCGGAGAAACTTCTACCTATGCATTGATGGAAACAACAGCATTTGATGATAAAAGAGTATCGCCTTCTCCTTTAAAGTACAGACTTTTGTTGGCGGAACTCAGTAGGAGTCATTTTTACCAATTCGCGGAAATTGCGGTTGAAGGTGCGCATTGCCTTGAAGCCCGACGCTCCGGCAATGTCTTCGATTGTGTGGTTTGCGTAGTCCGGAAGCAGGAGCAAGTCCATGGCATGACGGATGCGCAGGCGGAGAAGATAATTTTGCAAGGTCAGTCCTGTGGCACGCCCCACAGCGGCGGAGAGATTACGCTCGTTTGTGCCAAGAGCTTTAATCAGGTCGTCACGCTTGAAGTTGTAGTCGAGGTACGGTTGTTCTTTCTGCAGATAGGCTTCGAGCTCTTCAAACAAGTGGTTGCTATCGCCGGATTGCAGGTAACAGATGAGGTCGCCCATATCGGCTTCGAGCGGTGGTTGGGGCAGTTTCCCATCCTGTTCGACGATAAAACGGCGTAGCATCTCGTAAGTGTAATGATAGTTAGTGTACAGCCATGCAAAAGCAGGATAGAAAACCATGATAAGGAAACTGAAACTAAACTCGGGTATCGGTCCCGGACAGACAAGTAAACCCCATGCGCCAATGCCGACACTCAACGCATAAAGGAAAGCGCGCATCGTCCACCGGAGTTCCAGTTTGGAGATACACTCTCCGGTCAATTCTTTTAAATGCGTGATGTAGTGGCGTTTTTTACGGAAAAAGAGGCGGATGTAAACGAACAGTTGTACGGTATAGGTGACGCCGAACAAGGTCCGCACTGCCAACGGGAGATTGTGAACGACACACGCACGCCATTCTGCCAAAGAATATACACAGACGTCCGCTTCAATGCAGCAACTCACCACATACAGCAGAATGAAAACGAGCGAAGGCACCGCATGCTTCATCACATTGGCAAAAGTGACGTACCTGCTGTCGAACAGCAATATCAACATAAACGTGAACATCAACGCCTGCGAAGAAGCAAGCACCAACACCAATATTGAGAATAAGTCCAACGACCGGTATACGCCGAACCCGTCAACCAGCAACTCCGCCAAATGACCGGCAGCGATAATGAGAGAAGCAGCGATGAAGAAATGGCATGCACGCCTGTATTTGGGATTAATGGCGTGCGCCATCTGCTTGAAGCAGACAAGACCGAAAGATATAGACAGACATATTCCGATAATAATGCCGTTTGTTAGTGTGTGTAAAGCCGGTATATCCATTGCTTAGCATTTATTTTCCCGACAAAGTTAATGAATCTTGACGAGAAACCGACTAGTTACACCCTGTAAAACTCGACAAGTCTGCAAAATCGTATAGAAACAACCTAATAGCTAATCTTCACTCCGGCAAAGAAACTTCTCGGCAGAGAAGGCCCGTAAATATAGCCGGAATCCCGATTAGCTCCTCTATCAAAGTCCTTCTGATAAGACTCAAAGAGGTTCTGAACTCCGCCGTTTAGTTGCAAATCGACTGTTTTGTATAGCTTGAAGTCATAAGCCAGTTTCACTCCCAAATCGAAGAAACGGGGTGTACGGATGGCTTCCGCCTTTCGTTCGGGCATTGCGCCCAGTTCGGCGTTCTCGGCGGTGATATCCATGCGTTGCACTAACATTCTCCCGGTATAAGTTCCTGACAGGGCAATGGATAAAGGTTTGATGGGAGTATAAGTAGCTGTGAAGTAACCATATGTATCGGGAGTACGGAAAATTTTCTTTTCTGCCGGTGCGTCGTCATGCCATTTATGAGGTTCATCGTATCGGCTGCGTTGCAAAGTGAGTCCCGCTTGTATTTGCAGGATGGAAAGATAAGCCACTTTGCCCTCCAGCGTTAGCCCCATCACTTTCGCGCCGGGACCGTTACTGCGTGTTTTTACCAATATCCCATCGCCACGGTCATAAGGTTCGCCCAACACGAAGACATCTGTCAGTCTTGTATAAAAGCCCTCGATCAAGAAATTCGTCTGGAATACTCCGAAACGGTGATACATATCTGCGGACGCACTGAAACTTTGGGATTTCTCTTCTTTCAAGTTCTTCGCACGCTCAATCATTGCCACTGTTCCGCCCACATTTTCAATATGCATATCTTCATCAAAAGCCTGCGGAGCACGGAATCCGGATGAATAGCTCAAACGCAGGTTTATATTCTGTGTCGGGTTGAAACGCAAGTTGGCACGGGGGCTAAAGATGACATTATCTACCATGTTATGCTTATCCAGACGACCACCGATCAGAATGCCCCAACGGTCGTTCTTCCACTCGTTCTGCAGAAAAGCACTGTAAATATTTACCGTCTGATCCGTGTGGCGGTCATATCCCCACATATTATCTTTCAGACGATCACGGTTATATTCAAGTCCTGCCGTGAGGTCAGAAGGCATAAAAAAACACTTATCAAACGTATGTACATACTGCGCGCCGCCCATAGCGGTTAAATCCGTTGTTTTTCCATAGGCTTTCAGAGGATCGTTACCCGGTCCGTAATAACTGTCCCGATCTGTATTGGCGGCTGACGCAAAGATACTTAGACGGTTCTTTTCATCTGGCGAGAAATAATCGAACTTCAAACTTCCACCATCAATCGAATGTTGCAACTGCTCTGCAATATGGGCTTCGTGAGGAGGACGGTCCAACATATCCCCTCCCCGACGGAATTCCTGCATGTGGTGATATTCGAAGGTTAGTTTGGAGTAAGTGCTTGTTTTCAGATAAGAGCGGAAGCCCACTGTCTGATTCTTCAATTTAGGTAGTTCGGTGAATCCGTCTCCGTCATAATCATATCCGGACCGGTGACGGTTCTGACCGAAGATATACAGTCCGGCACGATGATCGTCCGTCACTAATGAAGCATTCAGGGAGGTATTGTTATCGAATGAGGAGCCGCCCCCTAAAGCAGTAAGGGTGTGCGACAGCTGGCCGGAATTGCGCAAAGGCTCTTTGGTGATTATATTGATGGTTCCTGCAATGGCCGAAGAGCCGAACAAGGCGGAACCTCCCCCACGCATCACTTCTACGCGTTCAATCATGCTGGCGGGAATCTGTTCCAGGCCATACACTCCGGAAAGGGCACTGAATACGGGACGGGAATCTATCAAAATCTGCGTATACGGTCCGTCCAGTCCATTGATGCGGACTTGCTGGAAACCACAATTCTGGCAGTTTGTCTCTACACGTACACCGGGCTGAAAGTTCAGCCCTTGCGATAAAGTGGAAGAGTTAGTCGTTTCAAATAGCTTCAGATCGACGACATTTACCAAAGTAGGAGCCAAACGGCGCGTCGTTTCACTGCGGTTGGCGGAAACCACTACCCCATCCAAAGCAATCGCGTCCTCTTCTATTTCAAAATCCTCTTCCAGTGTCTTTCCTTTTTTCAGAGTCACGTTGCGGGTCACGGTCTTGTAGCCGACCGAGCTAACCTCCAGTATAAAGTTACCTTCCGGCAAATTCTTCAAAAAATAATGTCCGGTAGCGTCGGTCACGGTTCCTATCGTTGTTCCTTTCAGTGCAATGGTGATGTAAGGAAGGTGCTCTTTCGTTTTCTTATCCAGTACATGGCCTATGATGTTCGCATCGGATTTTTTCAGTTCAGGGTAGTCCGGATGTTCAGCCAATGCGTATGACAGGACACAATACAGGCCGGCCAGGACTAAAAGATATTTCTTCATTGTCGTTAGTCTTTTAATGTTTAAAATCAAAAATAATAATAAGGGAAAGGGAAGCAGCGATCATTAATCGTTGTTCCTAACTGATGAATACTGTTCCCGAAAAGATAGACTAAGCGACAGGAGGTGCTCTAAGAGATATGACGCCCGGACAAGAACGGTGATATGGCTCAACTTGCGGGCGGATAAACAGGATACATAATAGAGATAAAGCAGCGACCGCGAATGTAGGTATTAATCCGCTGTCTGTCACCAATACATGATTCAACAGGTGAATGAGTTGGAATTCAACCGTCGTATGGCTATGTTCACTGCCTTTTTTAAATGGATGCGAATGGACAATCGTTACCCCGTTTACTACATGGGAGTGAGTAAATAAAGTGATTCCTGCCATGTACGAGATAAACAGTACAGGCAAAAACCACTTCATTATATGTAGGTACAATTGTTTCATCCGGTAATCCTGCACATCTATTCTGTGCAGTAAAGTCAGGGTTTAGTTTGTTTTTTTGCAAAGATAAGGATTGTCTCCATGCAAAACAATCCCTATTTATAACGATTTTAAATCTTAACCGAATCTTAATAACTGATCTTCACCCCGGCAAAGAAGCTTCTCGGAAGTGACGGACCATAGATATAGCCGGAGTCACGGTCAGCTCCTTTGTCGAAGTCGTCCTGATAGGCATTGAAAATATTCTGTATGCCGGCATTCACCTGGAGGTTCATCGACTTGTAAAGTTTGAAGTCATAAGCGGCTTTCAAACCGATGTCGAAAAAGTCTTTGGTATTCACCGTTATCGGATTTTCAAGGAATCCCGGAACCGGCTCGTGGGGAACCAGCATCGAACCGGTATAGGTACCGGAAAGAGCGATAGATAACGGTTTTATCGGGGTGTAGGTTGCTGTAAAATAGCCGTAAGTATTTGGCGTACGCATCATTTTCTTCACCGCCGGAGCTTCTTTGTTCCAGATGTGCGGTTTGCTGTAATGGCTCTGTTGCAGAGTGACTCCCGCCTGAACTTGGATTTTATTCAGGTAAGCCATCTTTCCTTCCAGTGTCAATCCCAGAACTTGCGCTCCTGATGCATTGTGACGGGTACGTGTCAGAATTCCATCCACTACCTCTCCGTCGGTAAGGGCAAAAACATCCGACAACTTTGTATAGAATCCTTCTACCAGGAAGTTAACCTGAAACGCACCAAAACGATGATAAATATCTGCCGAAGCACTCAAGCTCTGTGATCTTTCTTCTTTCAGATTATCCGCCAGTTCAACCATCGCTACATTACCGCCTACATTTTCCACATGCAAATCTTCGTCGAAAGCCTGCGGAGCACGGAAGCCGGATGAGTAACTAAAACGAAGATTGATGTTTTCTGTCGGATTATAACGCAAGTTGGCACGCGGACTGAATATCACATGGTCAATCAGATTATGCTTATCCAAACGGCCGCCAATCAGGAATCCCCAATGATCATTTTTCCATTCGTTCTGAAGGAAAGCACTACCGATATTCACTTTCTGGTCTACCGTGCGGTTGTATCCCCACATGTTATCTTCCAGTTTGTCCTGATTGAACTCTATTCCGGCAGTCAGGTCGGAAGGCATGAAGATGCATTTGCCGAAGCTGTAGACATACTGTGAGCCTGCCATCCAGTTCAAGTCAGTGGTGTTTCCGTAAGCATCCAAAGGGTCTCTGTCACCTGGACCATAATAGCTGTCACGATTGATGTGTTGCGCAGATGCAAACACATTGAAACGATGTTTCTCGTTAGGTGAGAAATAATCGAACTTCAGTCCTCCTCCATTGATTGAGTGTTCGGTCTGTTCCGCCACATTCGCTTCGTGAGGAGGGCGGTTCAATAAGTCTCCTCCTCTGCGGAATTCTTCCATGTGGTGATATTCAAAAGTAAGTTTTGAATAAGTCGTTGTTTTCAAGAACGAACGGAAACCAATTGTCTGACCGTGCAATTTGGGTATTTCGGAATATCCGTCACCGTCATGGTCATACGCAGAACGGTGGCGGTTCTGACCGAAGATATACAGACCTGCACGCTGGTCGTCCGTCACAAGAGACGCATTCAATGCCGTACTGTTGTCGAAAGCGTCGCCATCGCCAATTCCCGTAATCGTATGGGATAACATACCGGAGTTGCGCATCGGTTCTTTGGTGATGATATTGATTGTACCGGCAATGGCAGATGAGCCGAACAGTGCCGAGCCGCCTCCACGCATCACTTCCACACGTTCTATCATGCTGGCAGGAATCTGTTCGATACCATACACACCGGAAAGCGCACTAAAAATGGGACGGGAATCGAGCAGGATTTGCGTATAAGGGCCATCCAGTCCATTGATACGTACTTGCTGGAAACCGCAATTCTGACAATTGGATTCTACACGGACGCCCGGCTGAAAGCTCAAGCCTTGTGCCAAAGTCGTAGAATTGGTATTCTCAAAGATTTTCAAATCTACTACATTCACCAGTGTCGGAGCAAGACGTCGGGTGGTTTCATTACGATTGGCAGATACGACTACGCCATCCAAAGCAACCGCGTCTTCTTCTATCTCGAAATCTTCTTCCAATGTACGCCCTTTCTTCAGCGTCACATTCCGTCTGACGGTTTTATATCCCACCGAACTAACCTCCAGCACAAAATCACCTTCGGGAAGATTCTTCAAGAAATAATGTCCGGTAGCATCGGTCACTGTTCCGATGGTCGTACCTTTCAAGGCGACTGTAATATAGGGTAAATGCTCTTTTGTATTTTTATCAAGAATATGGCCAACAATGTTGGCATCTGACTTACGTAATTCGGGATGATCAGGATATTCATGGGCTTGTCCTTCGAGGGCAGGCAACAATGTGCAGCACAAGCAGACAAGCGAAAAGATGTAATTCTTCATTTTTCGTTTGTTATTCGTTTTCGATAAGTATTTACATGGATAGACAGATAATGCCCTACCTCATGCAAGGTACGGTATCATCATTTAAAGAATAGAGAAACGAATAACCGGGGGTGCCCTAAGTCCCACTACCCCATGATACGGACAATGATAGTGAGTGTGTTGCGAACGTCCGGGCAACAAGCATAATAAAAAAGGAATGAAAAGGGAAAGAGCAAAAACAACAGCCGCACCGTCTGCCGTTAAGTGAGACAGACAATGAATCAGCTGTAGTTCGACTGTAGAATGTTCATGTGCCGCCCCTTTCTTAAACGGGTGTGAATGGACGATTGTCACGCCATTGACCACATGCACGTGGGCAAAGAATGTAAAGCTTACCAGATACGATACAAACAGTATCGGCAAGAAGTAGCGTGTAATATTCAATAACAATCGTTTCACCTCATTTTTTTCTTTGAGACGACAAAGATACGAACTATTTATTTAACAATCAATTATTATATGAAATTCTGTTAATATACAGCCGAGGCTATTACTTGAATAAACAAAATTAAGAATACCATGGCAATCGGATAAACAGTTGCGTAAGCTACGCTCGGAATATTGCTATCCACCATCGAGTCAGCGGCAGCGAGTCCCGGAGTACTTGTCATCCCTCCCGTAATAGTTCCCAGCAAATCGAGCAGACTGATTTTAAATACGAAATGTCCGACAATGGCTGCAACAAGCATTGGCACCAATGTGATGGCGGCTCCTACTCCGAACATCAATAATCCGCTTTCCTGGAAGGTAGCTACCAGATTCTTACCGGCAGAAGTTCCCACTTCGGCAAGGAAAAGAAGCAGACCTAACTGGCGCAACAACTGATTGGCAGGTCCCGACATAGACCAGATAATGGGTCCTGTCTTACCTATCGCACTCAACACAAGAGCTACCATCAAAACTCCCCCGGTCAGTCCCGGTGAGAATGACAGGCTATCAGAGAAAGAGATATTTATTTTGCCGAATAACACGCCCAAGACAATACCCATTGCAATGGGGAAAAAGTCCGTATCAGATAGTTTCTTCGCATTATTTCCCAACAGGCGGGCTACTCCTTTAAGTCCCTCTTTCTCACCGACTACCATCAGTTTATCACCAAACTTCAAGGCTAGATCGGGAGACGGAGATAAATCAATACCGCTTCGACGAACACGAGTCACTGTACAACCAAAGTTTTTCTGTAAGTTCAAATCACCCAGTTGTTTGTTTATCATGTCTTTTTTAGTCAACAACAAAGACTCTATTTCCTGTGTTTTATCCAAAGGCAGTTCACCTTCTTCTCTATTGCCTACCAACACAGCCAGTTGATCCAGTGACTCTTCGCTGCCTACGGCTTGTATGTAGTCTCCTTCATGCAACACCGTATGGGCGGTAGGAATGGATATTTCATCATTGTGTTTCAGACGTGAAATGACAGCACCTGTCATACCACGCGCATTAATTTGCACCAAGCTGCGATCGAACACATTCGCATTAGTGACGCGATAAATACAAGTAGTCAATTCCGGGAATTGTCCGCGACGTTCTATCTCCAGGCGACGGGCTTCTTTATCTAAATCCACCCGCATGATTTTAGGCAACAGCTTGACAAACAGAATCACGCCGATCACTCCAAACGGATATGCGATACCGTAAGCAATGGATGCCAGAGGAGAATTGGTACTGTCGATGGCAACAGCCAAACCCGGCGTACTAGTCAGCGCTCCGGCAATCAGACCGACAACACTCGGTGTATCGATATCAAATGCATATTTCAGTCCGACTGCAGTAAGACAGGCGGAACAAATAATAAGCATAGTGATGAGAATAAGCGTCTTTCCTTTGCTACGGAAAGAATCGAAGAATCCGGGCCCTGCCTGAATACCGATGGTAAAAATGAAGAGCACCAAGCCGAAGTTTCCTAATTCTTTAGGAATGATAACACCAAAATGCCCGAAAAGAAGGGCAATGAAAATAACTGCCGACACATCGAGAGATAACCCCTTAATTTTAATTCTTCCCAGCATAAATCCCAATGCGACAATCAGGAAAAGGGAAAAATAAGAGGAATGCAATAAGTCAGTAAACATAAAAAATAAAGGTTAGTTAGTTTAAGGGCGCGAAGGTACGGATTTTATTTAATCCTCACAACATTCCTTGCAGCAAGTAGTTTTTTCGTCTTCAAACTCCAAAGTGGCATGATGAATACCTGCCTCTTCAAGTGCTTCCTTTATATGCTGTTTCACTTCTTCCAACTGTGTGATATTGTCAATAACAATATGGGCAGTCAAAGCGGTTTCCGTTGTGCTTAACGCCCAGATATGCAGGTGATGGCAATTCTCCACGCCGGGTTGTTCCATGATAAGTTGCTGTATCTTTTGAGCGTCTATCCCCACCGGTACTCCATCCAACGACAACCGAAGGCTATCGTGAAGCAATCCCCAAGTAGAGACAATAATGACAACAGCAATGCCAAGCCCGATAATCGGGTCAATAATGCTCCATCCTGTATAGGTGATAATAATACCGGAAGCAACTACGCCCACAGAAACCAATGCATCTGCTGCCATATGCAGGTAAGCTCCTTTCACATTCAGATCCTTATCTTTATCTTTCATAAAGAGCCAGGCAGTCAGCGCGTTGATGACCACTCCCACCCCGGCTGTCCATGCGATGGCAGAACCATCTACGGAAACCGGATGGAACAATTTATCTATACTCTCGGCAATGATAATGCCCACGGCAACCAATAATATAACTGCATTTAATAAAGAGACAAGAATCGTACTCTTCTTATATCCATACGTGTAACGGCTATTGGGATGAACTTTCTGCAACCGGAAAGCCAACATAGCAAGCACCAGGCTGGCTACATCACCCAAATTATGCCCGGCATCGGAAAGCAATCCCAGAGAATTATAATAAAACCCTACTCCGAATTCTACGATAACAAAAGCAATATTCAAAGTGATGCCTATAATGAAGGCCTTATTGAGCGATATCAACTGATGATTATGTTCGTGGTGATGATGAGGTTCCATATTATATATTGTTATTATATCTATTATCTAAAAAACATCTCATCGGGAGATTAGTTCATCCCCATTCCACTTTCGGCAATAGTAACGGCTCCCCGCCACAAACAACAAGCCACCGAAATGAATGAATCATCCCGATGGCTTATCCCCTTTAAACACCTTTAAACAAAATGAAAATATGCCTCATATACTAACTAAACTAACTAACCCTCGAGGCATATTTTAAAGAGGCTGTCGCATCAACCTCTTTTTATTATAGACAGCTTTCGCTCTCTAATCTTATTTACGAGCTTCGGCAATATAACCGAGAGCTTCTTCACATTTTGCAGTTACATAAGCCCAGTCTTCTGCTGCCACTTTATCTTTCGGGAACAACTTAGAGCCCATACCTACGCAGAATACACCAGCTTTAATCCATGCAGTCAGGTTTTCTTTAGTAGGTTCTACCCCACCTGTTACCATCAGCTTAGACCATGGCATCGGAGCCATCAAGCCTTTCACAAAGTTAGTTCCGTAAACATCACCCGGGAATACTTTACAAAGATCGCAACCTACTTCCTGCGCAAAACCTACTTCTGATACAGAACCGCATCCCGGAGTATAAGCTACCGAACGACGGTTACATACCTTAGCAATTTCAGGATTAAACAACGGACCTACTACGAAGTTAGCACCCAGCTGCAAGTACATAGCAGCAGTAGCCGGATCAACGATAGAACCGATACCGATTGCCATTTCAGGACATTCTTTTGCTGCGAACTTAACGATTTCAGCAAATACTTCCTGTGCGAAGTCACCACGGTTTGTAAATTCAAAAGCACGAACACCACCGTCATAACAAGCCTTTACTACTTTCTTTGCAACTTCTGCATCTTTGTGATAGAATACAGGAACCATTCCTGTAGAGCCGATCTTATTCAATACGGCTATTTTATCGAATTTTGCCATCTTAATTTCTTATTTTAAATGAATTGATTTTTCAAACTCTCAACTCTCCATTCTCAACTTATTTACCTCTGTACGCGACCGCTTGCGTCACCACCAGCCAATGCTTCTACTTCTTCTATAGAAACAAGGTTGAAGTCACCATTGATAGTATGTTTCAATGCAGATGCAGCAACAGCGAATTCAAGAGCAGCACCCTGATTAGGTTTAGTCATCAAACCATGGATGATACCGCCGGAGAAAGAGTCACCACCACCTACACGGTCGATAATCGGATCGATATCATAACGTTTTGAAGTATAGAATTCTTCTCCGTTGTAGATCATAGCTTTCCAACCGTTGTGAGTAGCAGAGAAAGATTCACGCAAAGTAGAAACTACATATTTGAATCCGAATTCTTTCATCATCTGCTGAAAGATACCTTTGTAACCTTCAGCATCTGTGTGACCAGCCTCAACGTCAGCATCCGGCTTGAAGCCCAAACAAAGTTCTGCATCTTCTTCGTTACCGATACATACGTCTACAAACTGCATCAACGGTTTCATGATAGACTGTGCTTTTTCTTTCGTCCATAGTTTCTTACGGAAGTTCAAGTCAACAGAAACAGTTACGCCGTGACGTTTTGCAGCTTCACAAGCCAGACGAGTCAACTCGGCAGCCTTGTCAGAAATAGCCGGAGTGATACCAGACCAGTGGAACCAGTCAGCACCTTCCATGATAGCATCAAAGTCGAAATCAGCAGCGTCAGCTTCAGCAATAGCAGAGTGAGCACGGTCATAAATAACTTTGCTAGGACGCATAGAAGCACCTGTTTCCAAGTAGTAGATACCTACACGGTCGCCACCACGGGCAATAAAGTCTGTCTTTACGCCATATTTACGCAATGCGTTAACAGCAGACTGTCCAATTTCGTGTTTCGGTAATTTAGTTACGAAATAGGCGTCATGTCCGTAGTTGGCACAGCTCACTGCAACGTTAGCTTCTCCACCACCATATACTACATCAAAAGAATCAGATTGAACAAAACGAGTATTACCC
>OGHE01001593.1_pt1 | contig 14185 bp, 17 predicted proteins | sample 1571431 | NCBI WGS metagenome assembly OGHE01 (sample SAMEA2581966, study PRJEB24529) | metagenome | biome: Human gut stool | place: China | collected 2011 | reverse complement strand
CGCCGAAAGGCGGCGGTTCCGGGAGGCAACCCCAAATAAAAATAATAATGGCGGCGTAAGCCGCCCGACGATTTTTTGAAAATGGGGGTTTTCCGGCAAAGTGCTATCATTTGACTGCCTTTTGAGTGCATACACCGGACAAAATCAGCCATACAATATCCATAAGCCTGTTTGAAGGGGGTATTGTATGGCAACAAACAAGCGTGTTTTCACCTTGCGCCTATCTGATGAAGTCTTTGACAAGATCGGGGCGCTTGCAACCCGTGAACACCGATCCATTACCAATTACATTGAATTTGTTCTTCTGAAACACTTGGAAGAAGTGGAAAAGGCGGAAGGAACGATCAATGTCGATAATTCACCCAAAGGGGTATAACTGAAAATGTCTGTCCTGAAGCAAAAGAGAACCACAAGCAAGGCCGAGTTCATCAACACGGCCAATCAGATTTATGTTGAAACCCTGAACTTCCTGACCCGTCTTTCAGCCCGGTATTCCCGGTTGATTGCGGAGCCGGTGGCAAAGCTGGCCGGTGAGATCATCGACCATGCGGAGAAGGCCAATAGTATCTTTCCTTCGGACAACCAGCGCATTGAAATGAGGAAGGCCCATCTTCTTGAAGCACGGGCTTCCCTGATGGCGCTGGATGTTCGCTTGACCCATGTTTACCTGATTCTGAACCAGAACCCGGAAGGGGCCTTTACCACTTCCAAGGGGAACCCGGTGAAGTCACAGGATGCAATGGAAAAACTGGATAAGATGGCCCAAAACTTGGGTGAACTGATCGACAAAGAAAACGAACTTCTGAAAGGGGCGATCAAAAATGTAACAGCAAAACAGAAATAATTTTCCATTAGGTGTGCAACTGATAATGAGCCTGTTGGCGGTGTGGTGGTGGCTTCGTTCCCCTAATTACAACAACAACAATAATTTCCAGAATGTCAACACGGATGGCAACAACAACAATAACAATGCCAATTACTGTGCTGGTGTGCGGCCCGGATTTTGCAAATATACACGGTCAAATGTAGTAACAGAAGGCAAACGGCTTTTCAGGTGAAAGACGACCGATGTAAAAGGAGTTGTACTTCCTTGGGTTTCAATCCCTAAAACTGCCCTTTGATGCCCTTACACGGACGCTTCTTGCATGGTGGGTGAATGTGCCTTATCCCATTTCATGTGTGAGGGCAAAGCAATTTAGACGGCACCCTACAAGATATTTGTACGAGGGGCGAATACTTTTATTATGACAAGCCAAGAACGGCATGAAGCAAGGTTCCAGCGCCGCAAAGCAAAGCGGTTGGAACGGAAACAGGCCCGGTGTAATAGCCTTGGGCCGATGAATAAAGTCTTTTCCTACCGGAAGATGTTCTTCTATGGGAAAAAGTGCTGTAACGGGGTGCGGTGGAAGCAAAGTGTTCAAAACTTTGAAGGCCACCTGTTTTCTGGTACGGCAACACGGCGGCGAACGGTATTGGAACAGCAATGGAAACCCAAAGCCTGTTCCCATTTCACCCTTCGGGAACGGGGCAAAATCCGCCCGATAGATGCCCCACACATTACGGATCGACAAATCCACAAAACCCTTTGCAATGAAGTTCTGATCCCGCTATATTCACCTTCCATGATCTATGACAACGGGGCAAGCCAAAAAGGAAAGGGCCTTCATTGGCAGTTCAAACGGATCAAACAACAGCTTGGATGGCATTACCGGCGATATGGCCGGGAAGGTGCTGTGTTGCTGTTGGATTTGAAAGGGTTCTTTCCAAACGCTTCCCACGCCCTATTATATCAGCGGCACCGGGAATTGATTTTGAATCCTGAACTTCAAAACTTGGCTGATACTGTAATCCAGTATTCCCCATGCCCGACACCGGGCCGGGGGATGCCTTTGGGCGTGGAGCCTTCCCAACAGGAAATGGTGGCGTTACCAAGTAAAATTGACCAATGGATCAAGTGTCAGGCCCGTGTTCATTGCGCCGGTCATTACATGGATGATTACTATGCTTTCTTTCCCACGGTGGATGAAGCAAAGCTGATGGGCCATGAAATTGTAAGGCGATTTGAAGCCGCTGGAATCCGAGTGAACAAGCGTAAGTGTAAGGTGATCCCGCTTACAAAGCCATTCCGGTTCTGTAAAGCACGGTTCACCCTTACCGAAACCGGCAAGATCAAGGTGAATGGAAGCCGGGATGGAGTGAAACGGGCAAGGCGAAAGCTGAAGCTGTTTCACAAAGAGTTCAAAGAGGGAAAACGATCCTTCTTTGACATAGAACAATACATGGAGTGCCAAAGCGCCTATTACCGGAACTTCAACGATCATGGACGGTTGTTAAGGTTGCGGCGGCTTTACCATGCAATCTTTTTCGGAGGTGGACAATGTTTAGAATCATCAAAGCCGGGGCCGGTATCGGCCTGACCGAGAACCTGAACTACATCAAAAAAGCCGAAAATGGTTGCTATGTCCTTTGCCCGGAGCCTGACGCTTCGGGCATTGTTTTTGAGGGTGTAGCTTACCATTTGTTGGGCCGTGCCGCTATGGATGAACTGGAAACGGTGAGTTTGGAACAGACGGACGCAGGAAGCGAGATCACCAAGGCCACGGAAGCCGGTGGAATCGTCTTTGTCACCTTGGCGGAAGCCGGGAGCATTGACGCTGAAACGGCGGCGGAACACGCTGATTTGTTCGCTGAATGGGCTTTCCCTGTTGGCTACACGGTGGGGCAGATTCGCCGGTATAACGGAACCCTTTACAAATGCGTTCAGGCCCATACTTCCCAAGCGGATTGGACACCGGACACGGCTTCCAGCCTGTGGAGCAAAACGAGTGATCCCGCTGAAGAATGGCCCGAATGGAGCCAACCGGTGGGAGCACATGACGCTTATTCCAAGGGGGCAAAGGTGAGCCATAAGGAAAAGCATTGGATTTCCACGGTGGATTCCAATGTGTGGGAACCCGGTGTGTACGGGTGGGAGGAAAGCACGGATGGAGTATAAAACCTATGTTTGCCGTAAACGGGCAAGGTTCAAGGCGATTTGCGGACAAGTGAACATTCCGTATGGAACCACCCTGAATGGTCAGGGTGGTTTTTTGATCCTGAATGATCTTCCGGTGTGTTCGGCCACCAGCCAAAACGCCTATGACTTCTTTACCCAAAATGATGATGGCATGGGCGAGGAAAGGGGCGAACTTCTGAACCGGATCACCGCAACGCTGATGAAGCAGACCCCCGGACACAACGCCCGGTGGGGGAAAATTTGGGATGATCCCCGTTGCCAAAAGTACAAGCGCCCGGAACAGGAAGATCATTGGATTTGGAATCATGACTTCTACAACGGCCCTGTTGAGGATTTGCGCTATATTGCCGCCCTGATCGGGGCCTGATAGGAGGTAAACATGACGCTTGAATTGTCTATTGTAATTTCTGTTCTTTCGGTTTCCTTTGCCTTGTATTCCGGTATTTCCAACCTGAAGCGCAACGATAAGAAAGACACCGCCGAGGAAACCGCCCAGCTTACCACCGTGATTGTGAAGCTGGAAAACATCGGGGATGGTGTGTCCGAAATCAAATCTGACATGAAGAATGTCAAGGGTGAAGTTCAGGAATTGCGGGAACGCCTTGTGGCCGTGGAGCAGTCCGCCAAATCCGCCCACCACCGCCTTGATGGGCTTACGGGTGGTGTTGATGCGTGAGCCGCCGAACATCCCGAAAGCAAAAGATTGAGTTTTCCAAACTGATCTTGTATGTGGTGGGGGCCGTGACCGTTGGGGTTACGGCCTTCACCCTTATTATGATTTGGCGCACGGAAAACCTTGAACCGCTGGCCTATCTGATCCCCGCCGTATTTGCAGAATTGGCAACTGCAACGGGGTTTTACTATTCCAAAGCCAAGGCCGAAAACCGGATCAAACTTCGGAAACTATACGGCCCTGAAATTTATAACGATGCAAAGGAGATTTGAAACCATGCTGAACGCTGTTTTGAACAATCTGATCAATATTGGGTGGGCCATGCTGATCTTCCTGTGTGCGTACCTGTCCAATGTTGCTTTTTCCCTTTACTACAACATCAAGGTTTTGCTTCAGCCCTTCGACAGACAGAAAATGATCAATTCCGGGCTGAAGGTTGCCACCTTCGTTGTGGGCCTGACCTTGCTTTGTGTAGCAATCACCACCCTTCCGATTTATGCGGATCAGCTTGGGTGGGCAATCCCGGAAGAATACACAGAAATTTTTGCTGATTTGGTTATTGTGGGCGCTGTGCTGATGGTGTCTTGTAAGTATATCGCAGAAGCCTTCACCAAGTTCAGGGCCATTCTTCAAGTGAAAGGAGATACAGAAAATGAGTAATTCCCCCCTTGTAACCTATACCCGGATCACGAAAAACAAAACCAGCCCCCGGAACCATGCCATTGACACCATCACGATTCATTGTATCGTTGGGCAATGGACAGCAAAACAGGGGTGTGATTATTTCGCCACCACAGACCGGCAATGTTCCGCCAACTATGTTGTTGGTAAGGATGGTTCCATTGGCCTTTCCGTGGATGAAAAGGATCGTTCTTGGTGTTCCAGCAACGGCACCAATGACAACCGGGCAATCACCATTGAAGTTGCTTCCGACACCACCCACCCTTACGCCGTCACCGCCAAGGCTTATGCGGCCCTGTTGGATTTGGTAACGGATATTTGCAAGCGCAACGGGATCAAGAAGTTGGTGTGGAGTACGAACAAGAATGACCGTGTGAATCATCGGAACGGATGCAACATGACCGTTCATCGTGACTTCGCCAACAAAGCCTGTCCGGGGGAATATCTTTATTCCAGACACGGGGAGATTGCCGCAGAAGTCAACAGAAGGCTTCAGGGCGCTTCCAATGGTGGTGGGGTAGTAGTAGTTACACCCCCAGCCGCAGAAAAGCCCACAGGCGGCACCACAGGGGCCACCGTGACCCCTTACCTTGTGCGGGTGAAGATCACCAACCTGAATATCCGTAAAGGCCCCGGCACAAACTACGGTGCAACCGGCTACATCCAGCCCGGTATTTATACCATCGTAGCCGAAAGCACCGGTAAAGGTGCGACCAAATGGGGTAAATTGAAGAGTGGTGCCGGGTGGATTTCCCTTGACTACACCACCAAAACCTGACCATGAGAAAAGGCCCTTCCGGTTCAAGCTGGAAGGGCCTTTTTTCCGTGTTTCTACTATGTTACTAATAACCCCGATTTCACCGAACTTCAAAGGGCTGAAATGTTCAGTATTTGGGCGTTTCAGAGCGTTGCAGAGTAGAAATATTTATGGTAGAATATATACTGATTTTTTGCCGCCAGAGGTGTGTGCCAGTTCCTTTCCAGGGAAGAGCCGCGCTCCTGGGGGAGATCAAAACCGACCATCACCATGGACATTGGGCGCGCCGGAAGCCGGCAGCGCCGCAGGTTCGGAGGGATTTCTGTGTCTGAACAAAACTATTCTTCTTACGCTTCCGGGGAGGAACGCCGGCCCCGGTCCCGCAGCGGCTCCGGCCAGCGGTCCGGAGACGGGCCCCGCCGCCCGAAAAAGGGGCGCGGCCGGGGCGGACTGGCACTGCGGGTGATCGGTACCCTGCTGCTCATCGCCGTGACCACCGGGGCCATCCTGTGCTGCTTCGGGGCGGTCTACGTCCGGACGGTCATCCTCCCGAAGGCTTCGCTGGACCTGGGGGACGTCACCCTGCGGGAAAACAGCGTGATGTACTATGAGGATGACAGCGGCCAGTATCAGGAGCTGGGACAGGTGCTCACCTCCATCAGCTCCCAGTGGGTGGAGTATGAGGAGATCCCGGAGGATCTGAAAAATGCGGCGATCGCCATTGAGGACCGGCGCTTCCTGAAGCACAACGGGGTGGACTGGTGGCGCACCGCCCAGGCGGTGTTCAGTATGTTCACCGGCGGAGACATCCAGGGCGGCTCCACCATCACCCAGCAGCTCATCAAGAACCTGACGGAGGACAATGAGACCACGGTGAAGCGGAAGGTGACGGAGATCTTCCGTGCGCTGGAGTTTGACCGGAACTATGACAAGGACACCACGCTGCTGTGGTATCTGAATGTCATCCCCCTGGGCGCCGGCTGCGAGGGTGTGGGGGCTGCCGCCGAAAAATATTTCGGAAAGCCGGTGTCTGAGCTGACCCTGGCCGAGTGTGCCAGCCTCATTGCCATCACCAATAACCCCTCCAAATACGGCCCGTACTCCCTGGCCAAGGTGGCCAACAGCAAGGGGGAGCTGTGGGACGCCAAGCAGTGGAACAAGTACCGCCAGGAGCTCATTCTGAACCAGATGCTCAAGGAGGGGTACATCACCCAGGAGGAGCACGATCAGGCGGTGGCCCAGGAGCTGGTCTTTGTGGGTATGGAGGCGGGCTCCAGCGGCGACTCGGAGAGCCCGGAGAACATCTACTCCTGGTACGAGGAGCAGGTCATCTCCGACGTAATCAAGGATCTGAAGGAAAAGTACGACTACTCCGACAAGGTGGCCAGCCAGATGCTGGCCAGCGGAGGCCTGCGGATCTACACCTGCATCGACCCGGAGGTCCAGAAAAAGGCGGAGGCCGTCTATGGGGACGAGGAGCTTTTGAACTATGTCTCCAAGAGCACGGGCCAGCGCCTTCAGTCGGCCATCACCATCATTGACAACGAGACCGGGGACATCGCCGCCCTGGTGGGCCGGATCGGTGAGAAGGAGATCAACCGGGGCCTGAACCTGGCTACCAACGCCAAGCGGCAGCCCGGTTCCTCCATCAAGCCCCTGTCCGCCTATGCCCCGGCCATTGAGATGGGCCTGATGAGCCCCATCACCGTCATGCCCGACTACCCCTATCAGGTGCTGGGCGGCAAGGCGTGGCCGGTGAACGTGGATGGCGTCTACCGGGGCCAGGTGACGGTGAATCAGGCAGTGGAGGACTCCTATAACACGGTGGCAGTGCGCACGGTGGCCCAGGTGACCCCGGCCAAGGCGTTTGAATTTGCCACCCAGCGCTTTCACCTGCCGCTGGAGAGCGGCCGCATGGTGAACGGCGAGGTGAAGGGGGACATCGGCATCGCCCCCCTGGCTATGGGCGGTCTGACCGATGGCGTCAGCACCCGGGACATGGCCAACGCCTTCTCCGTGTTCCCCAACGGGGGCGTCTACCGCCAGGCGCGCACCTATACCAAGGTGGAAAACAGCAAGGGAGAGGTCATCCTGGACAACACCCGGGAGGACTCGGTGGCGGTCAAGGACACCACCGCCTACTATATCAACTCCATGCTCACCAACGTGGTGACCAGCGGCGGCGGCACGGAGGCCCGGATCAGCGGCATGACCACCGCTGGTAAGACGGGTACCACGGATACCAAGGACAACCGCTGGTTCGTGGGCTATACCCCTTACTACACTGCGGCAGTCTGGGTGGGCTATGAGACGCCGGAGCGGGTCCCCGCCCCGGGCAATCCCGCGGCCCAGGTGTTCAAAAAAGTGATGACCCCCATCCATGAGGGGCTGGCGGACCGGAAGTTCCCCCAGGTCAGCGGCCTGGTCAGCGTCTCCTACTGCATGGACTGCGGCGGAGAGGCCATTGAGGCCTGTCAGTATGACGCCAGAGGGAGCTCACGCATCGCCACCGGCTATGTGTTCCCGGAGGACCGCCCCTCCTTCGTGTGCAGCTGCCACTCTTTGGAGGAGGGCTCCAACTCGATGGTGCGGGTATGCGTGGATGATCCCATCCTGGACGCCAACGGAGAGTTTACAGGCTTTTACCGGGCGGCAGGCCCCTTCTGTCCGGAGGTGAGCGTGCGTACCCTGTGCTATCTGAATCTGGACCGGGAGAGCGTGGGCGGCGCCGTAGCCAGGGACAGCAGTGCCTTCTATTCCGCCTATCTGGCGGCCGCGGGAGGGCAGAGCTGCACCGTGCACTCCAATGAGCCCAGCACGGAGGAGCCGGAGCCCGGAGCGCCGGAGGAGCCCAGCGAACCGGGTACAGACGACCCGGCGCTGCCGCCGGATCCGGAGAACTCCGGCGGAGATGGGGCGCTGATTAACCCGGATACCGGAGTGCCCTACGGCTACTGAACCTCTCGGCGGGAGGAGCGAAGGCTCCTCCCGCTGTGTTTTCCTTCACCGTGTTGTGAAAAAACGACAAATATCACCTGTGCTTTCCCAGGAAAATCTATACGTGGAATGTGTTTCGCCGTTGCATCCCTGTGAAAGATATGCTAAAATAGACCGCAGTACAAAAACAAATGGCCGCAGTGGGCGGACAAAGTGGCGCGGAATGGAGGAGGCACTATGAAACAGACGGCAGGATACTTTATTGTGGAGGCCTCTGCCATGCCGGAGATCTTCCGCAAGGTGGCGGAGGCCAAGCGCCTTCTGGAGACAGGCGAGGAGACCACGGTGAACCGGGCAGCTCAGGCTGTGGGCATCAGCCGCAGTGCCTATTACAAGTACAAGGACGCGGTGCGTCCCTTCAACGATATGCTCCATGGAAGGATCGTCACCTTTCAGACGATGCTGAAGGATGAGCCGGGGATCCTGTCCGGACTGCTCAATGTCTTTGCCGGAACGGGGGTCAACATCCTGACCATCAATCAGAACATCCCGGTCAACGGCTGCGCGGTGGTGACCATCACGGCGGAGACCTCTGCCCTCCAGCGCTCGCTGGAGGATATGCTGAACGCGGCGGCGGGCAGTCCGGGTGTGCTGAAATGCGAGATCCTGGCCGGTTAAGATGGCCGGCAGATGCAGAATGAGGTGAACGGAATGGTAAATATAGCGATTTTGGGCTTCGGGACTGTGGGTTCCGGTGTGGCTGAGGTGCTGACCAAGAACAGCGGACTGATCGATGGACGGGTGAACAACCAGGTCCGGCTGAAATACATCATGCGGGCCCGGGATATTTTTGAGGGCCCGTACAAGGATCTGTTTGTCAAGGACTTCTCTACGATCGAGCATGACCCCGAGGTGGGCATCGTGGTGGAGACCATCGGCGGTGTAGGCGCTGCCCTGGACTACACCACCCGTGCCCTGAAGGCCGGAAAGAGCGTGGTCACGGCCAACAAGGAGCTGGTAGCCACCCACGGCTATGAGCTGCTGCAGCTGGCCAAGGAGCACGGCGTCAGCTATCTGTTCGAGGCCAGCGTGGGCGGTGGAATCCCCATCCTGCGGCCCCTGAATGCCTGCCTGGCCGCCAATGAGGTGGATCAGGTCACCGGTATCCTCAACGGCACCACCAACTACATCCTCACCCGGATGATCAAGGCGGGACTCACCTTCGACCAGGCTTTGAAGGAGGCTCAGGCCAACGGCTATGCCGAGCAGGACCCCACCGCCGACGTGGACGGTCACGACGCCTGCCGCAAGACCTGCATCCTGGCCGCCCTGTCTTTTGGGCAGCACGTCTATCCCGACCAGGTTCCCACCCAGGGCATCCGGGGAGTGAGCCTGGCCGATGTGGCCTATGCTGACTCCTGCGGCTATAAGATCAAGCTGCTGGGCCGGGCCATCCGGGAGCCGGAGGGCAAGGTGTGCGCCTTTGTGGCCCCCCACCTGGTCTCTTGTGAGAACCCCCTGGCCGGTGTGGAGGATGTGTTCAACGCCATCGCGGTCACCGGAAACGCCGTGGGCGATGTGATGTTCTACGGCCGCGGCGCGGGCAAGCTGCCCACCGCCTCCGCTGTGGTGGCCGATGTGATGGATATTGCCCGGGACACCCACCGGGATCACCGGAACCAGTGGGGACCCGGAGCACCCGACCTGGTGGTGTCCTCCGACCTGCTGACCTCCCGGTGGTACGTTCGGGCGCAGATCTCCATGGACCAGGCCCGTCTGGCCTGCGGCGAGCTTCAGCCCCTGGCCCGCAGCGGCGCACCCGCCGGCGAGGCCGCCTTCCTCACCGCCCCAATGACTGAGCCCCAGCTGCGGGACCGTCTGGCCGGCGTGGAAGTGGACTCCCTGTTCCGCATCCTGTGACCCTGGCCTGTCGGTCGCAGTGTGCATAGGATGGATGGACCGGCGGGAGCCGGACCGGAAATCTGCGTCTTGATCAACCGTTGGAGGGAAACGATATATGGCACTCATTGTACAAAAATTCGGCGGCAGCTCTGTCGCCAACGCGGACCGCGTGCGCAACGTGGCCCGGATCATCACAGAGACCTATCGCAAGGGGCACAGTGTGGTGGTGGTGCTCTCCGCCCAGGGGGATACCACCGATGATCTGATCGCCAAGGCGGCGGAGATCAACCCCCATGCGTCCAAGCGGGAGATGGATATGCTGCTGGCCACGGGGGAACAGATCTCCATTTCTCTGTGCGCCATGGCCATCGAGGCCATGGGCTATCAGGTGGTCTCGCTCACCGGCTGGCAGGCCGGTGTGAACACCGACTCCGCCTATGGCGGGGCGCGCATCAAGCGCATCCAGACTGAGCGCATCCAGACCGAGCTGGATAAGCGAAAGATTGTGCTGGTGGCTGGCTTCCAGGGCATTAACAAGTATGGCGACGTGACTACCCTGGGCCGGGGCGGCTCGGACACATCCGCAGTGGCCCTGGCGGCCGCGCTCCACGCCGACCTGTGCCAGATCTACACCGATGTGGACGGCGTCTACACCGCCGACCCCCGCAGTGTGCAGGGGGCGCGGAAGCTGGAGGAGATCACCTTCGATGAGATGCTGGAGCTGGCCAGCCTGGGGGCGCAGGTCCTCCACAACCGCTCGGTGGAGATGGCGAAACGGTATAACGTGAATATGGAGGTCCTCTCCAGCTTCTCTGGAAAACCTGGTACAAAAGTCAAGGAGGTTGTCAAGACCATGGAAAAGACCCACGTTAGCGGTGTGGCAAAGGATAAGAATGTAGCCCGTCTGGCTTTGGTGGGCCTGGCGGATGAGCCGGGGATCGCCTTTAAGATCTTCTCCCTGCTGGCCAAGAAGAAGATCAATGTGGACATCATCCTTCAGTCCATCGGCCGCAACAGCAGCAAGGACATCAGCTTCACCGTGGCCCGGAGCGATGCGGAGGAGGCCAGAGCCATCCTGGAGGAGAATAGGGACTACATCGGCTTCCAGTCCATCGAGGTGAACACCCAGGTGGCCAAGGTTTCCATCGTGGGAGCCGGCATGGTGAACAACTCCGGCGTGGCCTGTAAGATGTTTGAGGCACTGTCCAGTGCCGGGATCAACATCAGCATGATCTCCACCAGCGAGATCAAGGTATCCGTCCTGGTGGACGAGCGGGACGCTGACCGGGCAGTCCAGGCCATCCATGACCGCTTCTTTTCTGAATTCGGAAACAGCTGAGTAGGCGGGGCCAACGCCGCTTTACCTGACCACAAGCCGGGAGACCACCTCCCGGCTTTTTGGCCGTTTTGCATATTTTTCGTCTCTGAACCGTGCAGGTATGGTTTTTTCCTTTTTTTGTGTTGCAAAACCTTTGGACTTCTGGTAAAATAATAAATTGACTGGATGTTCAATGCGTAGAAAGCGGCTAACCGGCTGGACCGGCCGGGAGCCGGCTCATCAAGCAAGGAGAATCAGAACACATGGATTATAACGAGAGAGAGGCGCAGCGGCGCCAGGAGGACCGCGATCTGAACCGGGCTTTGATCTGGGTTGGAGCGGCTGTTGTCCTGGAGTTCCTGCTGAGCCTTATCAATAAGTATTATATCAACTTCCGCACCACGCCGGAGTCCATCAATCTGGCGCTGGCGATCAGTGCGGCCCTCAACGGCCTGCGGTGGGTCAGCCTGGCGGCTTTGGCTGCCTGTGTGGTATGGGTGGTTCTGCGGCTGAAGCAGGGCGGCCGGGCCGGCCTTCAACTGAGCTTGGCGGCGGTCTCTGCCGCGCTGTACCTCTGTGCGCAGATTACGCTGGTGTTTCAGGAGTCCGGCATTCGGATGCTGTTTTGGCTGGTGCCCGCCTGGGCGGCGCTGGCCCTGGTGTACTATCTGTATCAGCGGGAGTTTTTCTTGTCCGCCTTGGTGAGCGGTGTGGGTGTCCTGGGCCTGTGGTTTGTCCGCCATGCCGGAGCCTCCAGCTTCTATACCATTGGTGCGGTGGCAGTCATTTTGGTGCTGGCGGTTATGATGCTCTGGCTGAAGGGCCACGGCGGACGCCTGTTCTCCGGCGAGGCCGGGCAGCTGCTCCCGGAGGAGGCCGGATACCCCCTGATGCTGCTCAGCTGTGTGATCAGCCTGGCGGCCATCGCCATTGCGGCCTTTGTGGGAGGGGCGCTGTCCTATTACCTGCTGTACGCCATGGTGGCTTGGCTGTTTGCCCTGCTGGTGTACTATACCGTGAAAATGATGTAATTCAGTCCATTCGGAATGAAAAGTTAGAAATCAGGAATTGCTGTGTACTGGCGGTTCTGGATTTCCAGGAAAGAGTGCAAAAGCGGCGCGGAGTATTCCGTGCCGCTTTTTTTATGCGTGTAGGTGTTGATATGCGTTGGTTTGGCGGGGCCAAAAATGTATCCGCCCCAAGATAATTCCTGATTTCTCATTCACTGGTAGGTGTGGGTGCAGACCTCACGGATCTTGGCTTGGAGGCTCTTGAGATCCATAAAGGTATCCGGGCGGCGGCTGGGGTCCCGCAGGATAGCGGCGGGGTGGAACATGGCCATCAAGGAAACGCCGGACTTTTCAAACCACAGGCCGTGTTCCCGGGTGATCTTGAAATCGGGCTTGATAAGGCGCATGGCAGCGATCCGCCCCAGACAGACAATGATCCTGGGCCGGATGAGTGCCACCTGGTTGCGGAGATAGTCAATGCAGGCGTCCTGCTCCGTGTTCAGGGGATCCCGGTTGTGGGGAGGGCGGCACTTGACGATGTTGGCGATGTACACGTTTTTCTCACGGCTCAGATCGATGAGCTCCAGCATCTCATCCAGCAGTTGGCCGCCCCGTCCCACAAAGGGCTGGCCCTGGAGGTCCTCATTTTCTCCGGGTCCCTCTCCGATGAGCATGACCTCCGCATCCCGGACGCCTACGCCGAATACCACATGGTGCCGGGCGTCCGCCAGCGCGCACCGCTGGCAGGAGAGGCATTGAGCTTCCAGTTCTGTCCAATCCAGCATAACAGGTCCCCTCGCTTTTCTCTGTACTGTGTATCCAGTCTACCACAACCGGGCCGGCGCCGCAATGGAAAAGCTATCAGTCCCATGGTGGGAATCACGAAGCACAAGATATAGTGATTGGCAGAAATACACAACACAAGAATCCTGAGGAAGAAGAGAAAAGGAGATATTCTGTTAACTGGATAGAACGTACGTTTTATATCGAAAAAGAGGCGAAACCGCGGGAATCCTGCGGTTTTTTTCTGTGCAAAATTGAAAAAAAGGGTTGCTTTTTATGTCAACAGCTTTTATACTAAAACACGAGGGTGGGGGAAAGTGGTGCTTCTCCCCATAAAAAAAGAGTGAAGTGGGGGAGAGGTGACACAGATGACCGGCACATACGAGCACAGCATCGATGCCAAAGGCCGTCTGTTCATCCCCGCCAAGCTCCGGGAGGAGTTGGGCGTCACCTTCTATCTGGCTATGGGCATTGATACCTGCCTGGCCATCTATCCCCAGAGTACCTGGGACAAATTCACAGAAAAGTTTGCCTCCCTCCCCATGACGCAGTCCAAGGTCATGCGGCCCCTGTTTGCCAATGCGGTAAAATGTGAGCTGGACAGCCAGGGACGCATTGTTATCCCCCAAAAGCTGCGCCGCTATGCGCAGTTGGAGAAGGACGCGGTGATCCTGGGGGTCAACGACCGGGCGGAGATCTGGAGCGCCCAGTTGTGGTACCAGGACGAGGAGGAAATGACGCCGGAGAAGATGGCGGCCTGTATGAGTGAGTTGGGGTTCTGAGATGAGTGAGACATTTACCCATCGTCCGGTGCTGCTGGACGAGTGTATCCAGGCCCTGGCCATCCGGCCGGAGGGCATCTATCTGGACGGAACGCTGGGCCGGGCGGGGCACAGCCGGGAGATCGCCCGGCGGCTGGGGCTGAAGGAGTCCACCGTGGCCACCCGCGTCCTGCGGGGGCGGACCATGCTGGCGGCGGCGCTGGAGAAGGAGGGGGTACGTCCATGGATGAGCGGATGCTGCGCCATGCCCTGATGGAGGCCAACCTGGAGCGGTTCCAGGACGTGCTGGACGCGGCGGAGGAACCGGACTGGTCCCACCGGTATTT
>OGHE01001591.1_pt1 | contig 14190 bp, 13 predicted proteins | sample 1571431 | NCBI WGS metagenome assembly OGHE01 (sample SAMEA2581966, study PRJEB24529) | metagenome | biome: Human gut stool | place: China | collected 2011 | reverse complement strand
TTATTTTTATTTCGCGTTTGTCGCGCTCTGCGGAGCGCTCCAAACGCATTTTCACGGGAGGGGTCGCAACGGTAAGCGGCATTTACCGCAAGCAAGACAGAAAAAAGCCCCGGAGGGCGGGTGCTCTCCGGGGAACGATGTTGATATTATCAGGTCTTGGGGTAGTTGAGGTTCTTGACCTGAATAGCCACTGCAACGTAGGTGCCATATTCGTTGGACCGGACGACAACGGCTGCCTTAGACCAGCTGCTGTTAGCCTTGAAGTCAACGTTTGCGCCGGGGTACTTGATGCCGATGTTCTCACCGATGAAGTCCAGCAGGTTCTTTATGAACTTGCCGACCCTGTAGTCTGCAGTCACGGTGATCGTCACATACTCCTCTGCAGGGTTAGTGCCTCTTACGCGGAGATCACCCACGAATATGCCGTGATTTTTGCTTTGAGCCTTGAAATCGGTATTCAGATCCGTCAATGCAGTTTTGTAGAGACCGGGGTCATTTTCTTTGATCCCCTTGCCCTGCGAGCTGCTCGTGATATTCTTCATCATTTCCTGTTCCTTGGGGTTGCCGGGAACATCGGGACCGTCGCCGCCGGTACAGGCGGTGAGCATCACCATAGCCATTGCACCTGCAAGCAGCAGAGCGACGATCTTTGACAGTTTCTTCATAGGGGTATCCCTCCAATCAGCGTTTTTTGTGGATATGTTTCTTCTTTCTCAAAAGGCTTTCGCAACCATCGTTGCCTTTCTGTCCTGATTATATCCAACGGAGGGCGTTTTTGTCAATCGTAAATATTGCTAAACTTCTTGATACGTTTTCGTGAAAAAGCATGGAAACAGGTCGAGTTTACTGCAATTTTGAACGGTTTTTGGTTTTGCCTTGTCGACAATCCGCCAAAGTACCCCGCCGGCGGCTCCCGCCCGGGTGCGGCGGCACTTAAATTTGGATATATGTTGTGTTGGCGGGCATAGGGCGCGAGAAACTCCCTCAGTCAAAGCCGCAGGCTTTGACTGAGGGAGTTCCCCTTATTTTGCCTTTTTACACATTTTTACCACGTTTTGGTGGTAAAATCATGTCCGAATTAAAGTGATACCGGAGGAAGTTCCCATGCAACACTGTCCCGCCCGCGCGGCACAGCGGCTGGCGGCGGCAGTTCTGGCGCTGGTTTTGCTGCTGTGCGCCTTTTTGCCCCGTGCCCACGCTGCTGAGCTGAAAGAGAAAAACGGTATCCTGCTGCTCAGCTTCGACACCAGCCACATCCTTTCCATCGGCAACCAGACCTCCGGCAAGTGCAGCCTGTACGCGCTGCGCTACGCCCGCACCATTCTGGACGGTAAGGTGTGCTCCGGCAGCGGGATGTGGTCGAACGGGGCGGTGTGGTCCGCTGCGGGCTACAAGGGGTACTCCGGCACCCGCGCCGAGTGCCTGAAAAAGCTGTACGCCGAGCTTTCCGCCGGGCGTCCGGTCATCGTACATCTTAAAAATACCACGGTCAGCGGGGTAAAAAAGCACACCAACCGCACCTCTACCTATGAATACCACCTGACCTCCTCCGGCTGGAGCGAGGTGAACTACCCCCACATCGCTACCAGCAGCACCTACGGCCACTGGGTGTGCGTGGCGGGCATCTCGCCCACCGCCGACCCGGAAAACCTGACCGAGAGCGACTTCTACGCCCTTGACCCCGCCCGGGTCACCGCCAATGGCCGGCTTGCCGTCACCCGCCTGCTGGACGATACCCTGTGGGTGGAAAACTCTCCCCTGAAAGTACTGGGGTAAAAATAGGACAGAACAGAAACAGAACGCCCGACACCGCAGTGTCAGGCGTTCTGTTTCTGTTTAACTCCTTAATACCCCTTTACCGAGAAGCCGCGCTCCCACGGGTCGGGCGGGAGGTCCTTTTGGCGGATGCCGGTGATCTGGATATAGTCGCTTTTCTGGATCATGGCGAACAGGGACATGAATTTGTCCGGGTCGCCCTGCACCTCCAGCGTTACGCTGCCGTCATCCTCGTTCTGCGCCCAGCCGGTCAGGTCAAGGGTCTGCGCGGCGTACCGCGCCCGGTAGCGGAAGCCTACCCCCTGCACCTGCCCGGTGATGGTGTAGCGCCGCCGCACCGTGCCATCCGGCAGCGCGGGCGGGGTGCGGTCCTTTTTGGAAAGAAAATCAAACACGGTGCATCATTCCTTTACAGTTCCTGATAGGCGGTCATCAATGCGGGGATGAACTGCTTTTTGCGGCTCACCACGCCCGGCAGCGTCCAGCTGGCATCGGCGGCGGGCTGGGTGTCAAAGCCATCGGCCAGCACCTCGGCGGCGTAGCGCCCGTTGCAGATGACCACGCTCTCCTCCTTGGGCACGTCGGTCAGCAGCATATAGATATCCTCCACATTCTGCTTGTTGCGCGCCTCCTCGAGATAGGGCTTCAGCAGCTCCTCGGCGGCGGTCAGGTTCTTGCGGGTCATGTAGCTGCCCTGTGCCACGCCAAAGCGGATATCGCCGCACATGAACACCTTGAAGTCCTGCAGGAACACCTCCTCGGCGGTCTTGCCGTCCAGCTTTTCGCCGGCCTCGAACATCTCGTTGGCAAACTCGTTGATGTCCACCCCGGCAATTTTGGCCAGACGGTTGGCGGCGTTCACATCGATGGGGGTGCAGGTAGGGCTGCGGAACACCAGCGTATCGGACAGGATGGCGGCCAGCAGCAGACCGGCGATCTTTTGCGGGATGGCCACGCCGTTTTCGTCGTACATCTGGGTGACGATGGTGGCGGTGCAGCCCACCGGCTGGTTGCGGAAGTACACCGGGCCGCTGGTTTCCAGACTGCCGATGCGGTGGTGGTCGATGATCTCCAGAATTTCGGCCTGATCAAAGCCTTCCACGGCCTGTGTGGCCTCGTTGTGGTCCACCAGAATGATGCGGCGCTTGCGCAGATTGATAATATTGCGGCGGCTGATCATACCGCAGTACTTGCCGTCCTCGTCCAGAATGGGGAAATAGCGGTGGCGCACCTTGGCCATCACGCGGGTAACGTCTGCCACCGGGGTGACGAGGGTAAACTTCATGATATTGTCCCGGGTCATGTAATAGGAGATGGGTGCACACTGGCTGATGAGCTTTGCCGCCGCGTAGGTATCGCAGGGGGCGCTCATGATGGCTACGCCGGTCTCGGCGGCAATATGCTGGATGGTGCGCCCTACCTTTGCGCCGTTGCAGATGATGATGAGGGAGGCTTCCTTCTCAATGGCACAAAGCTGGCTTTCGTAGCGGTTGGTCAGGATGACGATATCCCCTTTTTCCATGCTGCTTTCCAGCATTTCCGGGGTGGCTGTGCCAATGCGGATGTGACCGGTGGTGCACACCGCATCCTCGCTGCCCACCACCATGGTTGCGCCCAGTGTTTCCAGAATATTGCGGTAGCTGGTGCGGCTTTTGGCAAGGATGCCGGTGTCGAACAGGTCCATGTTGGCGGTAGCGATATCCTTCACCGTGATGACACCCTGCAGCTCGTTGTCCTCGCTGGTCACGGGAAGGGTGTCGATCTTCTGATCGCGCATGATCTCCCACGCCTTGCGCAGGCTGGTAGAGCCGGAGATGCCGGCCACCTGACGGTAGTCCACGTCCCGGATCTTCGGGTTGACGTCGGTGCACATCCGGGGCGGCGTGACCCCGAACTTTTTCAGCACGAATTCGGTTTCCTGATTCATCTTGCCCGCACGCCGGGCTTCGCAGACCAGATCACTGGTCTTATTTTTCAGCTCTGCATAGGCAATGGCAGAGCAGATGGAGTCGGTGTCCGGGTTGCGATGCCCGATGACCACGACCTTGTGCGCAGTTTTCTGCATACTTTACCCCCTTGTGGGTCTTTACCTTTTTATCATATCTCTTATCATTTATCAAAAGCCCGCGCCGCTCCTGCACAGCGGTGCGGGCTGCAACCTTATTTTAACACAACTGTGCGCGGGGGTAAAGGGCGCGCAGCGCGACAGACTGTTGCTTTTCGCAGTTTCTTGTATACAACCCCTTGCATTCTGACAAATTCCGCTGTATGATAGAGGCATTCGAGCTTTTTTGTCATTTGCAACGGAGGACAGCATGAAATCGTCCAAATTCACATCCACTCCCCTGTTTCCGCGGCAGGCGCTGGTGGCGCTGCTGCTGCCGCTGATTGCGGAGCAGGCGTTAAGCGTGACCATTGGTCTGGCGGATACTTTGATGGTATCCTCGGTGGGCGAGGCTGCCGTGTCCGGCGTAAGCCTTGTGGACAGCTTTAACACCCTGATGATCCAGATCATGAGCGCGCTGGCCACCGGCGGCGCGGTGGTCACCAGCCAGTACATCGGCCATCAGGAGCCGAAAAACGCCAAGGCCGCCGCCGCGCAGATCTTATTCGTGCTGTCCAGCTTCAGTGTGCTGGTGGCGGCGGTGGTCATCGGCGGGCGGTACGCCATTCTGCGGGGCATCTTTGGCTCCATCGATGCGGACGTGATGCACTACGCCGAGACCTACTTTCTGCTTTCGGCGCTGAGCTACCCCTTCATCGGCCTGTACAACGCCGGTGCGGCGCTGTTCCGGGCGCAGGGCAACAGCAAGATCAGTATGCTGTCCAGTCTGGTGATGAACGTGGTGAACATCGGCGGCAACGCGGTGCTGATCTATGGCTTCGGCATGGGGGTCATGGGTGCGGCGCTGGCCAGCCTTGTGTCCCGCGCCATTGCCTGCGTGGTGGTGCTGTATCTGCTGCAAAAGCCGGGCTGCGCGCTGCGGGTGGACAGCCTGCGGGCGCTTGCCCCGGACGGCGGGCTGATCCGGCGCATCCTGCGGGTGGGCATCCCCGCCGGCATCGAGAACGGGATGTTCCAGATCGGCAAGCTGTCGGTCTCCAGCCTGACCTCCACCCTTGGCACGGCGGCCATTGCCGCCAACGCGGTGGCCAATACCACCACCACCTTTTTGAACATTCCCGCCAACGCCGTGGGCATGGCCGCCCTGACTGTGGTGGGCCAGTGTCTGGGTGCGGGCGAAAAGGAGCAGGCGGTATACTACGCCCGCCGCCTGATGCTGACCGCCTACTGCGGCGCGTGGGTAATGAACCTTTCGGCCTTCTTCTTTGCCAACCGGTTCGCGGTGTCCCTGTTCAACCTTTCGCCACAGGCGCAGGCCATGGCGCTGGACATTATGGTGTGGTTCAACATCGTTTCCCTGTTCGTGTGGCCGTCCAGCTTTACCCTGCCCAACATCCTGCGCGCCGCCGGTGACGCCCGCTTTACCATGACCGTGAGCATCGTGTCCATGTGGGCGTTCCGGGTGGGCTTCTGCTATCTGGCTGTGCTGTGCTTCGGCGGCGGGCTGCTGAGCATCTGGACGGGGATGTATCTGGACTGGGTGTTCCGCTCGCTGTGCTTCTATCTGCGCTTCCGCCGCGGCAGCTGGCTGGAGCAGAGTGTGATATAACCAAGCAAACCTTAGGACAGCGGTGTGTCTGCGGACACGCCGCTGTCTTGTTTTTATAGAAGAACTGCAAACCCTCTCAGGCGCTGCGCGCCAGCTCCCCCGAAGGGGGAGCTTTTATCGCATCTGCCGGTCAGGCTTTGCCTGAGCGGGTCTTGTGCAGCAGCCCTTTTACAATTTTTTGTCCCGGATGCAGGAAACCGCCTTTTTGGATCGTATTGAATACAGAAGGTTGCTGGTATTTTTTACAAGTTCCACAAATTATTCGTTTGGCATTTGACAAAGTTTTCACCTTTCGTTCTTGCAATCTTCATCGCTCCGGCGTATAATTTCTCAATGCTATCAGACTTTGCTCTTCTGCAAAAGGAGGCTTTTCTATGAAACGCAGCTGGTTTGCGCGCCACCCTGTGGGGTTCATGGCGCTGTATTCTATATTTTATCTTACCGTCTTTCATCATCTGGAGGCAAACGTCCCCCTGCGCAGCATTCTGGTGCACTGCCGTCTGGACGATCTGATCCCCTTCTGCAAATATGCGGTGATCCCCTATTTTGCGTGGTTTGTGTAGATCCCCTTCACCCTGTTCTATCTGCTGTGGAAGGCCCCGCGTGAGGACTTCTGGCGGCTGTGCCTGCCGCTGTTTTCCGGCATGACCCTTGCACTGGCCTGCTACGCCGTGCTGCCCACAGCGCTGGACCTGCGCCCCTACTGGGTGCCGGGCAACGATATCTTTGCCCGGACGGTGCGCTTTTTGTACCGCACCGACACCGCCACCAACGTGTGCCCCTCCATCCATGTGTTCAACTCGGTAACGCTGCTGCTGGCGTACTACCGCAGCCACATCTTTGATGCACCCCGCCGCCGCTGGATGCGCCCCGCCGCTGCCGTGCTGTGCGTTTCCATCGTCTGCTCCACCGTGCTGCTCAAGCAGCACAGCTGCATCGATGTGGCCTTGGGTGCGCTGCTGGCACTGGCGCTGGACAGCGCCTTTACCTCCGCCGAGCGCAGCCGCCTGCCGCAGGTGCGGAGAGTGTAAAGAATAAAGCAAAACGACCCCTGCCAGCGCCTTTGGCACTGGCAGGGGTCGTTTTTGCTTTTTCAGAACAGTCCCTCGGGCAGGCAGATATCCTGCTTGGGGACTTTCGTCCATGCAAAGTCCGGCACAAGGCTTTCCGGGGTGCGGGGCGCAGGCTCCGGCTGCAGGCCGTAGGCATAGGCAAGCTTGCCGATGATTTCCGGCGCGGTGTATTTTGCCCGCAGGTTTTCAAGGCTCTGGTCGCCGTCCCGCTTGGACAGCCGCCGCCCGTCCGCCGCCAGCAGCAGCGGGCAGTGGGCAAAGCGGGGTGCCTGCAGTCCCAGCAGGCGGTACAGGTACAGCTGCCGCGCTGTGGAGGAGAGCAGGTCTGCCCCGCGCACCACCTCGGTGACACCCATGCGGGCATCATCCACCACCACCGCCAGCTGATAGGCAAACACGCCGTCTGCCCGGCGCAGGTAGAAGTCGCCGCAGTCCCGCAGCAAATTTTCGGTGTGGGTTCCCATGCAGCCGTCCACGAAGGTGATCTCCTCGTCCGGCACCATCAGGCGGTAGGCAGGGGCCTTTTTCTTGCGCTTTTCCGCAATTTCCTCCGGCGTCAGTCCCCGGCAGGTGCCCGGGTAAATGACGTTGCCATCTGAGGTATGGGGCGCGCTGGCGGCGTGCAGCTGGGAGCGGGAGCAAAAGCAGGGGTATACCAGCCCCATCTCGTCCAGCTTGCGGTAGCTGGCGGTATAAATGTCCCCGCATTCGCTCTGGTAATAGGGGGCGTTGGCGCCGCCGGTGCTGCCGCCCTCGTCCCATGTAAGGCCCAGCCACGCAAGGTCCTGTTCCAGCAGATCAGCGTAAACGCGGGGGCAGCGCTCGGCATCCAGATCCTCGATGCGCAGCACGATGCGCCCGCCCTGACTTTTTGCGCTGAGCCACGCCAGCAAGCTGCAGGCCAGATTGCCCAGATGCAGCCTGCCGCTGGGGCTGGGGGCGAACCGTCCGGTCACCGGGCGGCTTGTGGGAACAGGAGCTTTGTTTTGCATGGGGATGCTTCCTTTCGCTTTTACTGGTTTTTACTCATTATAAGCCCTTGCTCTGCAAAGGTCAACGCACATAAAAAAGCCGCCGCAGGCGGCAATGCCTGCGGCGGCGGGAAAGCCGGCTGCTCAGTGCAGCTCCGGCCAGTAGCCCTTGTTGGCTTCGATCATATCGTCCAGAATGGCCTTGGCAACATTCATGCTGGGCACAGTCTTATTCAGGGTAAAGGCCTGCAGCACCTTCTCGTAGCTGCCTTCCACGCAGCCCTCCACCAGCAGCTTTTCGCTGTTGAGCTGCTGCATCATCAGACCCTGCTGGAACAGCGGGATGTTGTCCCGGGCAATGACCTCCGGGCCGTTCTTGCCGATGTAGGCGGGCAGTTCCACCATTGCGTCATAGGGCATATTGGGGATAGCGCCGCGGTTCTCGGTGATGATAAGGAAGCGTGCCTTGGTGTCGTTCTTCAGCGCAGCGGAAAGATCTGCGATCCAGTCGCCGTGACTGCCGGCATAGAAGGTGTTGGCGTCCACCTCGCCGGTCTTGAGGTAGTGGTCGATGCCGTCGAACAGGTTTTTTTCGCGGGTCTCCTCCACCTCGTTGGCGCGGGTGTGGTTCGGGTCCGAATGCGCCACGAACTCCTTGGCCTGCAGATAGTAGTTCAGGTAGGTATTGGGCAGGTACTCCGGGAAGTTCTCCATGATCTCGTACTCGCCCTTCCACACATAGTACCAGCTGCCCTTGGTGTGGCGGTTCTGGCTGGCGGAGGAAGTCAGAGCGCCCATGCCCTTGAGGTAGCTTTCCGGCAGAAGGATCTGGTTCTCCTTGATGTAGGCGCGCAGCTTGGGCATCAGATCCTCGCCACGGTACTGGATGGAGGTGAACCAGCCGAAGTGGTTCAGGCCAAAGTAATCGTAAACGATCTCCTTCTTGTTCTGGATGCCCATGGCCGCTGCCACCACGTCAATGATGGCGATGGGCATATCGCAGATGTTGATGATCCGTGCCTTCGGGCGCAGCTTGCGGCAGGCTTCGGATACGATGGCGGCGGGGTTGGAGTAGTTCAGGATCCAGTAGTCCTTCTTGGCATACTTTTCCACATCATCGATCAGCTGGATCATGGGGAAGATGGTGCGCATTCCGTAGGCCATGCCGCCGCAGCCGCAGGTCTCCTGTCCCACGCAGCCGTGGCGCAGGGGGATCTTTTCGTCCTGCTCCCGCATGGCGTAGCCGCCCACGCGCATCTGGGCAAACACAAAAGAGGTGTCGGTGTAAGCCTGCTGCACATCGGTGGTGACCACCAGCTTGATATTGGTATTCAGTTCCTTGTGCAGGACCCAGTCCACCACGACGGCCACCTTGTCCTGCCGCTCCTTGTTGATGTCGTACAGACGGATCTCGTCCACTTCCAGTTCTTCCCGGCGCAGGGCGATGGATTTGACGATGCCTGCGGTAAAAGTACTACCGCCGCCAGCAATAGTAATGACCATAGTATAAACGCTCCTTTTTGTATTTTTTCAGGTTTGCCCGGCGCATTCCGCCGGGGCACGGTAAAACGGTTTACTGGTTTTCCAGCTGTGCCTCCACGGCACGTTTGATATCGGCTACCTGCAGACCGTAAACGATCTGGATATCGGTTCCCTTTTTCACGATGCCGCTGTTCGGCAGCCGGTTGATGCTTTCCTCGTTGAGCTTTGCGGGGTCCTTGATGTTTACCCGCAGGCGGGTAAAGCAGTTGTCCACCGACAGGATGTTCTCCTTGCCGCCCAGACCATCGATGACGCACTGCACCTCGGCAGCGTTCTTCACGCTTGCCTTCTTAGCGGGTGCTGCGCTCCCCGCAGTCTCGGTGCTCACCTCTTCCCGGCCGGGGGTGTGGATGTTAAAGTCCTTGATCAGCAGGGTGAACACCACAAAGTACACGGCGATCTGGCACAGCGCCAGCAGGTACAGGGTAGGATAGTTGGTCTTATCTGCACCGGCAGAAAGGTTCATCAGCACCGAGCCAAGGAGGTTGGTGGTAAAGCCGGTGACATGGAAAGCGTGCAGCAGCACGATGAACAGGCCGGAGATGCAGGCGTGTGCCACCCACAGGATGGGGGCAGTGAAGCAGAACATGAAGTCCAGCGGCTCGGTGATGGAAGCCAGAGAGGCGGTAAAGGCCAGCGGCACCAGAACGGCAGCGGTCTTTTTACGGTTCTCCTTGCGGGCGCAGAAGATGAAGGCCGCCACGATGCCAAAGTAGCCGAAGGTCTTGGTGAAGCCGGTGTACATCCACACAATGCCGTCCGAGAAGGGCAGACCCATGCTGTACTCCATCATCATTACGATATAGGAGCCGGTGTAGGTGGCGTCGCCCACGGTCAGGCTGTTGCCCAGTGCAGAGAACTGGAAGGGGGTGTAGATGAGGTGGTGCAGACCGGTGGGGATGAGGAAGCGCTCCAAAAAGCCGTACAGGAACAGGCCGAAGTTGCCGGAGGTGGCGATCAGATCGGTCAGTGCGCTGATGACGCTCTGCACCGGCGGCCAGAAGAAGCAGGAACCAAAGCCGAACAGGATGGAAAAGACCACCATGCAGGTAAAGGACCAGCGGTTGCCGGAGTAGATCTGGGTGATGATGCCCTTGAACTGCTTTTCACAGGTGCGGTTGTACACCCAGCCGCAGACCAGACCCAGCAGGATGCCGCCGAACACGCCCATATCCACCGTCTGGATGCCGAACACGGTGGACTGACCGGTGCCGTACAGACCCACCATAGGGTCAGCCTCGGCCAGCATGCCCAGCTGGGTCAGGGTGACATTCCCGGCGGTCAGGTACATAAAGTAGCTCATCAGGCCGATGATGGCAGCCTGCTGCTTGTTCTTTTTGGCAAGCGCCGCTGCGATGCCCACGCAGAACATCAGGCTGAGGTTGTTGATGATGACCATGATGCAGTTGTAGATCAGCTGTCCCAGCAGCTTGATGGGGGTCCACTGCAGAACGGGGATCATCGCGCTAAGGCTTGTGCTGGTAAGCAATGCGCCCAGCACAAGGATCAGGCCTGCTGCCGAGATATACGACAGCGGTGAGAGCATGGCTTTGGAGAACTTTTCCAAGCCATTCATGACTTTTTCTTTCATCGTGTAATACTCCTCACTTTTTGACTTGACTGTTTTTTGGGGGGATGATTTCTATTCCGCAGGGCTTCCGGACGCCCTGTTGAAACGTTTTTCAGACGATCTTGGTCAGGTGGATGAGCAGATAGACCTGCTCCTGATGATCCAGCTCGTAATCAAATTCCTGACGCAGATAGGCATTGATGCGCTGTAAGCACACCTCGTTGCGGCTGTCGCGCTGCAAAAGCACCGTGTACATGGATTCCAGCCCGGCGTCCTGCCACGGGGTGTGCCGCAGGATGCGCGCCGCCAGAAACTTGAGGTGCACGGTCAGGCGGGTGGTCTCAAGGCTTTCTTCCTCAAAGGTGCAGTGATAGGTATCGCAGATGATCTCCTTGACCGCCTTGACGAATTTTACGGTATCATAAGCCAGCGCACCGTCCGCCGCACCGGCTACCAGATGCAGGGCAATGTAGCCCGCTTCGTCCTCCGGCAGCTGTACGCCGCAGAACTGCCGGACAAGTTCCAGTGCCCTTTGCCCCACCGCGTACTCCTTCGGGTACAGCATCCGGGTCTCCGAGAGCACGAGGTTAGGCAGAAAGGTGCCCTTTTCCACACGTTCCAGCGCAAAGCTGATGTGGTCCACCAGCGAGATGGTGCTTTTGCTGCCAAGCAGGATGCCCTGCTCTTCTGCCGCCAGCGAGATGCGCTCGGCGGCCTGCATCACCTGCGGGGTGACGTTATCCAGCATCCTGAGGAACTTGGTCTGCAATTCATTCTGCACATAGTACACCTTGGAAACGCGGTTTTTGTCGATCACGTCCCCCGGGCGGCGGCCAAACCCAAGCCCGTTGCCCACGAGAATGGCTTCCCTGCCGTCCGGCATGACCACCGACACCGCATTGTTATTGAATACCTTTACAGCCTGCATCGCCGCACTCCTCCGCTTCCATGCCGCAGCTTTTGTGAAAAAGAAAAAGGGCACAAGAACCAAAGGGATGCCATTGCCGCATTCCCTCTGATGCTCATGCCTGATCGAACAGTTACACGCACTGATAAATTCACTTGTCTGCTTTGATTATACGAGCCAGCGCAGAAAATGTCAATGCGTTGAACTGCCTGAAATTCAAGCCGCATTTTTGTATATTCTGCACAGGTCTGCTTGAAATTCGTCCTGCGCGGAACGATTGACAACGCCGGACGCAGAACGTATACTTAAGGTGTAGGATCCGCATCGTTCCGGCTGCGCGCCGGAGCACTGTTTACGGAGGTTTTTCTGATGAAATTGAAATATACCCGTTCCCTTGCCCTGCTGCTGTGCGCTGCTTTGCTGAGCTGCCTGCTGGCAGCCTGCGGCGGCTCTGCCAGCAGCCCTGCATCCAGCGCTGCGCCTGCTTCGGACAGCGCCTCCGCCTCCGGCAGCACCCAGCTGCCCTCCTCGAACACCGAGGCCAACACCGGCGAGCTGAACCCCGGCAATTTTGACGAGAACTCGGTGTTCTCCATCACCGGCACGGCAGACGCTTTTGCGCCCTGTCTGGGCTGGGGGCCGGGGGTATCCGGCTGCTCTTTGAAATCGGTCATCGCGGCGGCCTCGCTGCTGCACTGGGCCGAGGGTGCACGGATGTCCAGCCGCTCCCCGGAGGCCATTCAGGAGGCCTTTTACAGCTGGTACGACGGCCTGACCGACAACCAGCAGGAGGGCTTTGCCGAGGCTTGGCCGATGATCAAGGACGCCGCGCTGGACCTGCTCAGCGACAAGGACAGCATGACCGAACGCATTGCGGACGCAGGGCTGGACGCTGACACCCTGCCCGGCTGCACCCTGAAAAACTGGCAGGCCCTGCAGACCGTGCTGGACGGCATTGTGCCGGAGGCAAGCGGCGAGGCTTAAACCTTATAACGCAATGGGGCGTTGACCGCACGGTCAACGCCCCATTTTGGTTTTATACCTTTTTCAGCACATACTGGCGGGTGCCCATGCCCAGCTTTTCGGCCTGCTCAAGGGTAGCCTTCCACTCGATGTTGGGGTTGGAGTCCTTGAAGTTGTCGTGGTAGCAGTTCCAGCCCGGCTTTGCAAGGTTCGCGCTCAGCTGGCTGTTGGGCAGCGGGGCGGCGCTCAGGCAGGCATCCACGCAGGCCTGATCCAGCGCCACCGGGTCGAAGGAGGCAAAGATGCCGATATCCGGCAGGATGGGGGCATCGTTCTCGCCGTGGCAGTCGCAGTTGGGGCTGATGTCCTGCACCAGAGAAATGTGGAAGCAGGGACGGCCTGCGCAGACGGCGGCGGCGTACTCCGCCATCTTGCGGTCCAGCAGCTCGTTGGCGCAGTCGTTGGGGGAATAGATGGCGTCAAAGCTGCACGCACCGATGCAGCGGCCGCAGCCCTTGCACTTGTCGTAATCGATGATGGCCTTGTTTTCGGCATTGTAAGTAATAGCGTCCGAGCCGCACTCCTTGGCGCAGCGGTGGCAGCCGCGGCACAGGCCCTCCTGCACGGCGGGCTTGCCGGCAGCATGCTGCTCCATCTTGCCCGCGCGGGAGCCGCAGCCCATGCCGATGTTCTTGATGGCACCGCCAAAGCCGGTAGCCTCGTGGCCCTTGAAGTGGTTCAGACTGATGAACACGTCCGCATCCATGATGGCGCGGCCGATCTTTGCGGTCTTGCAGTACTCGCCGCCGGGCACCGGCACCTCCACCTCATCGGTGCCGCGCAGGCCGTCGGCAATGAGTACCTGACAGCCGGTGGTCATGGGCCAGAAGCCGTTCAGCTGGGCGCAGTTCAGGTGCTCCAGCGCGTTCTTGCGGCTGCCCGGGTACAGGGTGTTGCAGTCGGTCAGAAACGGCATACCGCCCTGCTCCTTGCACAGGTCTGCCACCACCTTGGCGTAGTTGGGGCGCAGAAAGGCCAGATTGCCCAGCTCGCCGAAGTGCATCTTGATGGCCACGAACCGGCCGTCCATGTCGATGTCCTTGATACCGGCGGCAATGCACACCCGGCGCAGCTTGTCCAGCAGGCTGGTGCCCACCGGGCAGCGGAAATCCGTATAGTAGACTTTGGATGCTTCCATCGCGTTTTTCCTCCCATATCCTTCCGGCGGCACCATGCCGCGCGGTCTCTCTTTTGTTCAGTATAGCACACCCGGACAAGCGGTGTAAAGAAAAACCCCTCCGCTGCCTGCGGCAGCGAAAGGGTTTTTGTGCAGCTTTGGTTTACGCCAGCGCGGTGATAGCCGCCACAGCCAGCACGATGGCACCCAGCACGATGCGGTAGATGCCGAAGAACTTGAAGTCGTGGCGCTTGACGTAGTCCATCAGGAAGCGGATAGCCGCAAGGCTGACGGCAAAGGCCACGACGCAGCCCACCACCAGCACAGCGATCTCGGTGCCGGTGATGGATACGCCGGAGACCGCGAACTTGACCACCTTGAGCAGGGATGCACCCGCCATGACCGGGATGGCCAGATAGAAAGTGAACTCCGCCACGCAGGCGCGGGAGAGGCCCAGCAGCAGGCCGCCCACGATGGTAGCGCCGGAGCGGGAGGTGCCGGGGATGATGGCAAGGCACTGCCACACGCCGATGAGCA
>OGHE01001588.1_pt1 | contig 14210 bp, 10 predicted proteins | sample 1571431 | NCBI WGS metagenome assembly OGHE01 (sample SAMEA2581966, study PRJEB24529) | metagenome | biome: Human gut stool | place: China | collected 2011 | reverse complement strand
GCTAATTCGCTACGTTTTACCCAAATTTACTTTTTCGCTATGTGTTTATTTTAAGTTTAGTAGTTCTTTAAAGAAATGTAATGCGGAGTTCAATCCTTTTCGGACTTTATCGTTGGTCGATGACTCGCCCGAAATATTTACCAATGTTTGCAACAAGGGGAGGACTTGTTCCTGCGATGGCAAGTTGTATCTGGCGGTTTCGGAGACGTAACCCACTTTTATGGTTGCCGCATTTTTGGGCAGGGCCTTGAACATATCTTCGTCGGTGGTGTCGTCGCCGATAGCCAGAATAAAATCGTAATATTCTTTTTTGAGTTGGCGGGAAACTTCCGAGCCTTTGTTGTAATCGGGCGATTTTATTTCGATCACTTTGTCTCCCTGAATGATTTGCAATTTCTGTTGTATACAGATAGAAACAAGTTCGTTGGCTAATTGTTGGGCTCGCAAAGTTCCCAGCCAAGCATCGCTTTCCCGATAGTGCCATGCGATGGCGGTTTCTTTGACTTCCAGACGCGAACGGGGTGTTTTCGCTACGAATAGTTTGAGGATAGATAACAAACCTGCGCTCCATACCGGTTTGTTGATGTTTTTGTGCCATAGCCCGTTTTCCCGATAGAATGCTCCGTGCTCCGCAGCTATCGAGACCGGAAGGTTCCCCAGCCATTTTTCCAATGTGAAATGATCGCGCCCGCTATTGATAACGATGTGGTTGTCGGAGTCTTCACAAAGTTTTTGTAGCGTTTCTATGAGTTCGGGTGTCGGCTCGGCATCTTCGGGGCGGGGTTTGAGAGCCGCCAATGTTCCGTCGTAGTCCAAAAGAATGAGCCGTTTTTTCGCTCTATTGTACTCTTGTTTGATAGTGCCTATCGCGTTTGCTGTAATCTGTTTTTTGCGGAAGGAGATGTTCTTGCGGCAAATATCGTTCCACTCGTCGGTAAAGTCGGCAGCCCATTTGTCGACGGTTTGGGTCGAGATGATTTTCTGCATGTTTTGCAGCCGTCGCAACTGTTCCTCTACGGGCATTTCCAATGCTTGACAAATTGCCCGTTCGATTTGTCCCGTGTCATTGGGATTGATTAACAGAGCGTCGGTCAATTCGACGGCTGCTCCTGCCATTTCGCTGAGAATCAATACACCGGGATTTTCGCTTTTGGCGGCTACATATTCTTTGGCTACCAAGTTCATTCCGTCCCGGAGGGGGGTCACAAGCGCTATGTCGGCCATGTGGTACATGGCTGTCAGTTCCTCGAAAGAAAATCCGTGATAGAAATAATATACCGGAGTCCAATCCATCGTAGAATACGCCCCGTTGATGGAGCCTATTTCTTCGTCTATTTTGGTCTTTAATTGGGCGTAACTGCCTACGTGGTCGCGCGAGGGGACTATGATCATAGCCAAAGCGACCTTGCCATGATATTCGGGGTGATGTTCGAGGAAGGCGGCGAAGCCTCGCAGCCTGTGCAGGATTCCTTTACTGTAATCGAGGCGGTCCACGGAGAGAATCAACTTGTGATCTCCGAACAGTTTTCTCGTGCGGTCGACCGCTTGACGGACTTCCGGTTGTGTAGAAGCATTGTGGTACAGGTCGTAATTAATCCCCATAGGAAGGGCATCTATTCGTACGACCCGATTGCCTAACTGTATTTCGTCCAATTTGAAATTCATGCGCAGCACGCGTTCTACCGCACTGATAAAGTGCCGCATGTAGTCGTGAGTGTGAAAAGCTATGAAATCGGCTCCTAACAGACCTTTGAGAATCTCGGCTCGTTCGGGCAATATGCGGAAGAGTTCATAGGACGGGAAAGGTATGTGATGAAAATAGCCTATGCACAAGTCGGGAACGGCTTCTCGAAGCATACCGGGCAATAACATCAGTTGATAATCCTGTACCCACACTTTATCTTCGGGGCTTATCAGCCGGCAGATGGTTTCACAGAATCGCTTGTTTACTTCTCGGTAGGCTTGCCAGAAAGTGTCCTTGTACAATGTATAGGCAAAGAAATAGTGGCACAGCGGCCAGATGGTACTGTTGCTGTAACCTTCGTAATAATTTTTTATCTGGGTGTCGGACAGGAATACGGGGTGAAAGTTTAGTTCTTCCAATTTTTCCCCGATCGCTTGTTTGTCGCTATCATTATCCACACAAATTCCCGGCCACCCGATCCAATGCTTTTCGTAAGCAGTTTGAAGAGAATCGAGCCCCGTTGCCAGTCCGCCTTCGCTTCGGGTGAATGAAAACGTTCCGTTTTTTTCGCTTACCTTGACCGGCAGTCTGTTTGATATGATGTAGAGTTTCATATCTCTTGCACGACAAATGGCAGACCATTTTTGTGGGGATATGATTAAATTGTTGATTATTATGGCGATAGTCGGTTTTTTCGGAGCGCAAATGCCTTTCATTTTGATAAACTATTTACCAAAATGAAAGGCAGGGGTAGAATCTATTTTTGTATAAAGTATCGGAGTAAACTTATCCGGGCTGAGCCGGATTATGCTTGCTTTTGGGTATTCACAGAAATACGGTCGGTCATCGGGTGGCGGTAGAGCCGGTCGTTTCCAATAACCGGGTTATGTATTCTTGGACTTCGGTCATGAGCCAGCGGGGGGTGGAGGTAGCTCCGCAGATACCTATGCTCTCTTTTCCTTCGAGCCAAGTGGGGTCTATTTCGCTGATGTCGGAAACGAGTCGGGATTGGGGATTGACTTGCAGGCATTCTCCGAAAAGCACCCGTCCGTTGGAACTCTTTTTCCCGCAAACGAACAGGATAAGGTCGTGTCGGCGGGCAAACTCCCTGATATTGGGAATGCGGTTGGCGACTTGCCGACAGATGGTGTCGAACGATTCGAATTGTCCATCGGGTTTCAGCTGTTTTATCTCGTCGACGATGTGGCGGAAGCCTTCTACCGACTTGGTTGTCTGGGAATAGAGCAACAGTTTTTTGCGGAGGTCTATCTTGTCGAGGTCTTTGTCCCCCTCGATGACGACGGCTTTGCCGTGGGTCTGTCCCACCAGTCCGTTGACTTCGGCGTGTCCGGTTTTGCCGTAGATAACGATTTGCGCCTCGCCGGGAGGGTTGGAATCGTATGCGGTTTTGATTTTACGTTGCAGTTGCAACACGACGGGGCAGGTGGCATCGATGATTTCGATGTTGTTCTCGGCGGCGATTCGGTAGGTTTCGGGAGGTTCGCCGTGGGCTCGCAGCAATACTTTCACGTCGTGCAACTGTTTGAGTTGCTCGTGGTCTATGGTGATGAGCCCTTTGGCTTTGAGTCGTTCCACCTCGTTGCTGTTGTGTACGATGTCGCCGAGGCAGTAGAGTCGTCCGGTGCGGTCGAGTTCTTCTTCGGCTTTGCGGATAGCCGTGACTACACCGAAGCAGAAACCCGAATGTTCGTCTATTTCTATGCGTGCCATAACCTGTCTCCTTTCTACCTTTGCGGGTGATTATCGAAGTTTATCGACGGTTTCTCTGTACCGGGTCATGAGCCATGCGTCCTGCTCGGCGATTGTCATGTGGGAATTGTCGAGCTCTATGGCATCGTCGGCTTTGCGCAAAGGGCTTTCTTTACGGGTCTGGTCAATGTGGTCGCGTTTGTTGATGTTGGCGACCACTTCGTCGAAATCGACATCGACACCTTTCGCCCTCAGTTCGTCGACACGTCGTTGTGCCCGGGTCTCCGCCGAGGCCGTGACGAATATTTTCAGTTCGGCATGTGGGAATACGGTCGTGCCTATATCGCGTCCGTCCATGACGATGCCTTTCCGTTCGCCCATTTTTTGCTGTGCGGCGACCATCGCCGTGCGCACGAAAGGTATGGCACTAACGGGGCTTACCTTATCGGATACTCGCATGGAGCGAATTTCACGCTCTACGTCGATTCCGTTTAGAAATGTGTGTGTCATACCCGTTTCGGGATCGGGGCGGAAATCGATTTGAATGTCGTCCATGAGGGACCTCAGCGTATCGGTATCGACCGTGTCGCCGTCGATGAGACCGTGGTCGAGGCAGTAGAGGGTGACGGCGCGGTACATTGCGCCACTGTCGATATAAATGTAGCCTATGTTCCGGGCAAGAGCTTTCGCCATCGTACTTTTCCCACACGACGAGAAGCCGTCGACGGCGATGATTATCCGAGGTTCAGGTTTATTCATAAGCGTTTATTTTTTGAATTCGAAAAGATTGGTCGAGAGGTTGACCATGAGCGTGGTCGCTCCCGTGTGTTGTTGTGCGAGGGCGACACCTATGCCGAACATGCGGACTTTGATTCCACCGCCTATGCTGAATCCGGAGAGAAAGTTACGGTGAGCGGTGCGCATGTCGGTGCGGGTTTTGTAGTTGTACCCCACTCCTATGTAAATGCGGTCGGTGGGAAGGAACTCCACGCCGAAAATGAGGTGGCGGAAAAGGTTGTCCACGAATCCGCTTTTTTCGACGATTTCGTCGCCCCCGGTGTAAGAGCTGCTTTCGATGGCGGGATAGGGAAGTTTCCACCTTGTGAGGTTACGAGCGGTGACCGACACCCGTATGGGCGCATGTTCGAGGCTTTGCGTATAGCCTATCTGCAAATCGAACGGCATGCGTTCGAATGTGTCGTTGTAACGTTTGATTTGTCCACCCAGATTGCGTGCTACCAGCGAGAGCGAGAGGTCGTTGTCGGCGTTGTAGTAGTTGAGGCCGAGATCGACGGCAAGCGCCCAAGAGGTGTATTGTTCGTAGGAGGAGTAGATGACTTTGGCATTGACTCCGCCCCGCAAGGTCGTGGTGATGTCGTGGGCGTAGATACCGTTGAAAACGATGTCTTTGGGTGAAAATTCACCGGTGATCACGCCGGTTTCGTCGGCACTTTTCATTTTGCCATACCCGTAGTATTGTATGCCGGCCGCCCATGCTCCCCGTTCTCCGGCCGCCTTTCCGAAAGTGGCTCCTGCCAGATTGATTCCCCCGACGTATTTCATGTAGTTCAGCCCGAGTTGTAAATCCGATTCGGGTCCCATCAGAGCCGGGTTTTGATTGACGAGGTTTATATCTTCGTCGATGACGGATATATTGGTTCCTCCCAACGTATAGGCGTGGGTAGAGGTGGGGATATTGAGAAAGTCGAACGAGCTTTTCCCCTCTTGTCCCCTCCCGGCGAAGCATGTAGTGACAGTCGCCAGAAGAACCGTTATATATCGAAACGTATGTGTCATAATTGTTTTCGGGTTTCAAAGATAGCCAAAATTCCCGGTCGGCAGAAAGTCGCGTGATTGAATTTTGCTTTCGGCAGAATGGTTCCCGATGATTTATTAACGGGAAAAAGGACAATAAAGTATGTGGCGGAACGAGTTTGTATCGGAACTTTATTCGTATTATATTGTGAGTTATGTTTGCTCGAATCGATGGAAATCGTTAATTTTGAACTCTGTTCTATGTAAAACATAAAAATTTTCAAGTAGTTTATGGAAAAACTGCAAAGATATTTCGATGCGATAGAAGCTGAACTTTCGAAGATAGAATATGCCGCCGAACCCGATGGATTGTATGCTCCCGTGCGTTATGAGTTGTCGTTGGGCGGTAAGCGCGTGAGGCCGTTGTTGACGTTGCTTGCTTGCGAGATGTTTGCGGGCGATTATCGTCGGGCATTGAATGCGGCGATGGGGTTGGAAGTGTTTCACAACTTCACGCTGTTGCATGACGATGTGATGGACAAAGCCGACGTGCGCCGGGGTAAACCCACGGTGCATAAGGTGTGGGACGAGAATACGGCCATACTTTCGGGCGATGCTATGGAGATCATCGCTTTCCGTTATATCGCCCGCACAGAGGCTCCGCACACGGGGGCTGTCGTTGAGTTGTTCCTGAAAACGGCTCTTGAAATTTGCGAGGGTCAGCAATACGATATGGAATTCGAGCGTCGGGACGATGTGACCGAAGCGGAATATATCGAGATGATTCGCCTGAAAACAGCCGTGCTGTTGGGGGGAGCGTTGAAGATAGGGGCGATTATAGGCGGAGCGAGCGAGACGGATGCGGATTGTATCTACCGTTTCGGCGAGTCTTTGGGACTGGCGTTCCAGTTGCAGGACGATTGGTTGGACGTGTATGGCGACCCTGCCCGTTTCGGGAAAAAGATAGGAGGCGATATTCTGAATAACAAGAAAACGTATATGCTCATCAATGCCCGGCAACGGGTTGAAGGGAAAGATGCCGAGGAGTTGTCCCGCTGGTTGAGCGCAGCCGAATACGATCCTTCCGAGAAGATAGCTGCTGTGACGGCGTTGTACGACCGTGTCGGTGCAGGCGATTTGTGTCTGCGGCAGGTCGACGAATACAGTCGTCGGGCGATAGAGGCTTTGCGGCAAATCGGAGTGGACGAAGCGGCAAAGCAGCCCTTATACGATTTGGCGAATTCATTGATAAAACGAGATCACTAAAATTTTTCAGAAACAATGCCTTACCGCCGGTTACCGAATACAGACAAAGCCCGCCTTGCCGCTCTCGAAAAAGCGGTGGCGATGGAGCACGAGTGCGATGTGGACAAGCAGGCGGCTTCGTATAAAACGCTGAACGAGGCCCGCGTTCTTTTGAGACGTTTCAAAAGTGCCGTTGAGCAGTTCCAGTATTGCTATACGGCTCAGGCCGAGGCCAACCGACAATATCAGTCGCATTTGAAGACGGCCCGGTTGTACATCTCGCATTTCATACAGGTGCTTAATTTGGCGGTGTTGCGTAACGAGGTGCGTAAGGAACACAAGTTGTTTTACGGGCTCGACCCCGAAGATTTTGCCGTGCCCGAGCTGACCGGCGAGAAGCACATTCTCGTTTGGGGAGAACGTCTCATCGAGGGGGAACGCGAACGGGTGTCGCATGGAGGCGCGCCTATTTATAACCCTACGATCGCGAAAGTGACCGTGCATTACGATATTTTCAAGGAAGCCTATCGGGAGCAACAGAATTATAAACTGAATACGACTCGTTCCCAGTCGGGATTGGATGCCTTGCGCGAGGAGGCGGACCGGATTATCTTGGATTTGTGGAATCAGGTGGAAACGTATTACGCCGACCTCCCTGCCGAAATCCGTTTGAATCGTTGCCGGGCTTACGGCGTAGTATATTATTATCGCAGTGGAGAAAAGCGACCCGAAGATGATTGATACTCACACGCATATTTATCTGGAAGAGTTTGACGAAGACCGTGTCGAGGTGGTGCGCCGCGCCCGTGAAGCGGGAGTCGAACGAGTGATATTGCCCAATGTCGATTTCGACACGGTGCAAGCCATGCATGCCACGAACGATTTGTTTCCCGGTTATTGCCGTATGGCTATGGGGCTACACCCCACGTCGGTGGAGGACGATTATCGGGAGCGGCTTGAACAGGTGAGAGAGCTGCTTTTCTCCGGGGAGTATTGTGCCGTGGGTGAGATAGGGCTCGATTTGTATTGGGACAAGACCTATGCCGAGGAGCAGAAAGAGGCTTTTGTGGTGCAAACGGGGTGGGCGGCAGAGTCGGGTTTGCCGGTGATTATTCATTGCCGGGAGGCATTCGACGAAATATCGGCTCTGTTGCAGTCGGGCAGAGTGCCGGCATTCCGAGGGGTGTTCCACAGTTTCACGGGGTCGGCCGAACAGGTGCGTCTGTTGAGGGGAACCGGTGACTATTATTTCGGGATAAACGGCATCGTTACTTTCAAGAACGCTCATCTCGAAGATATGGTACGAGAAGTAGGCATCGGGCGTATATTGCTCGAAACCGATGCTCCGTATTTGGCTCCCGTGCCTTATCGAGGCAAACGGAACGAACCTTCGTATTTGCCTTATATGGCGAAGCGAATAGCCGAAATTCTGGATATTACGACTGTCGAGGTAGAGGAGGCTACCACGGCCAATGCTGTGCGATTGTTCGGAGAAGGGTGATTCCCGGATAATGGGAAGAGCCGGCTTTCATGCTATGTATAGGGGGAATGTGTTTCATGGGGCTTTCCTCGAAAATAATTCCCGAATTTTGTTTGAAGAGGGTTAAAACAGTCGTTTGGAGCCGAGGCATGAAAAAAAGGCGTGAAATATTTGGGGAAATGTAAAAAAAAACATAAATTTACGGAGAGACACAAAATTACGATACTATGAAAAGACCCCTCCGCTTTTCAATGAGTTTGTCTATACTCTTTTTGTCGCCCATGTCGGCGATAGTGTCGGCTGCCGTCGATATTCCTTTGAGTTTGTCGTCTGAAAAAAATTATATTGTGGAGGTCGTTCTTCCCGGTGGTAGTACGTCGGCGAATATAGAGGACGGCCGGATAACTGCCGAAGGGGCTTCGCAGGCGCTTGCGACCGTGGTCTATTATGACGGGCTGGGTCGTCCCGAACAGACTGCCCGAGTGGGTTTCACGGCAACGGGCGCCGACCTGCTGTCCACAGTCGGTTACGACGAGGCCGGGAGAGAATATCGTCAAGGGCTTCCCACTCCCGTATCGGGGAACAACGGCTGTTATGTGAATCCTTCTACATACGGGCAGACGGCTCAAAGTTATTATGGAGACACATATCTCTATCGGGAGACTTTGTACGAAAACTCACCGTTGAGCCGGACAGTCGGTGTGAAAAATCCCGGAGCTGTTTGGAACGCTCACCCGAAGACTGCTGCATATCGGTGCAATACGGCAGGGGAGGTCGTTCTTTTCCGAATTTCGTCCGATGGTGTACAACGAGTGGGGCGGTATACCCCGGGTGCTCTTTATGTTACTCGCGAAACCGACGAGGACGGAATTTGGCAAGAGAGTTTCACCGATAAATCGGGTCGAGTGGTTATGACCCGTCAGGGAAACGGTTATGACACTTACTACATTTATGACGACCACGGCAGGCTGTGCTACGTACTGCCCCCGATGGCTGTGGACGGAATGTATAATACCGGCAATTATCCCGACAGCCACACTCTTTTGCAACAGTATGCCTATCTCTATAAATACGACGACCGGGGGAACTGCATAGGGAAGCGTTTGCCCGGTTGTAAATCGATACAGATGATTTACGATAGGGCTAATCGGTTGGTCATGAGTCAGGACGGCAATCAACAGAGCGAAAGTCTCTGGACCATAACCAAATATGATGCCCTCTCCCGAGTGCTGTATACTTATGAGGCGAATCCGCTTCGCAGCCCCGGAGACTTGCGCCAGTATTGTAAAGAAAAATTGTTTGTCGAGGAACGTGCCGATAGTTATACTGCGTGGCCGGGTATGGGTTATACCCTCAGGATTCTGCTGCCTGCCGCCAATGATTACCGGTTGCTCACGGTCAATTATTACGACGACTATTCTTTTTTGTACATCGAGGGGACGGCAGCTTCGCAGCTTGCCTATCGGAGTAAGGAGGGATATGGTGCGGCTTATTCCTCGGCCAAAGGTTTGCTGACCGGGACGCAGGTGTTCGACTTGACGGACAGGAGCAAATATGCGATTACCGTTTATTATTACGATGAATATGGAAATCCCGTACAGACACGCACTCGGCATGTATCGGGTGATTATGAAATGACTTATGCTCAATGCGACCTTTCGGGAAATATTCTTAAATCATACACGGAACATTTGGATTCCCGGGGGCGTTTATCGGTATCGGAGTCCGTAGAAAATACTTATGACCGCTCGGGACGCCTCACCCGCACCGATTATGCGGTTAACGACTCTTTGTCTACCGATTGGATATATGAATACGACGAGTTGGGACGGATATCCAGCAAAAGTATCGACGGAGGACTGACGCATGCTAAATATCGGTATAATTTGCAGGGTTGGATCACTCGGATAGAAGATGTCGATTTTGTACAGAATTTGTATTACGAAAACTTTATGGGAAACTATGGGAAAGTTCGTTATAACGGAAATATATCGGCGATGAATTGGACATATCGCACCGATACCGACACGATTGTGAACGGCTATCGCTTCACTTATGATGCCTACGACCGGCTGGCTTCGGCCTATTCGGTGACAGGCAGTGATTTTTCCAGCGGCCGTTATCATGTCGAATATGAATATGACAAGCATGGTAATATGGTAAATTTGTATCGCAATGGGGGAAGGGGCGGAATGATAGACGAGATGAACTGGTTTTATGAAGGGAATAGGGTAGTAGAGATTACCGATATGGTGGGAGAACAGGGGCGATACGACATGAAAGAATATCGGGACTATAATCATAACGGACTCGATTATTTTTACGACTCCAACGGAAATATGACGGCTGACCTCGACCGGGATATTGTCGCCATACGATACAATTTGCTGAATCTGCCCGACACCGTGCAGTTCCGCAACGGGTCGGCTATCGTGAATTATTACACTGCCGACGGCAAGAGAACCGGCAGTAAATACCTCACACCACTGACAACAGTCGTTATCCCCGCGGGTCAGACCTTCGGCAGTACATCGGGGACTGCGGCCATGAGCAGTCATGTTACGACACGTCGGGGTTCTTTGGAATATGCGGGAGCCGATTTCGAGAGCGATACCCTGATACGAATTCATAACGGCGACGGCTATTTGGATTGTTCGGAACAAGATTTCCGGTACTTCGTGCGGGATTATCAAGGGAATATCCGCACCGTCTACGGCAGTGCGGTAGCAAAACTAATACCAGTGGAACCTCCTTTTTCCTTGACGATCCGGGGGGCGATAGGCGGAGATAAACCACCTATTCGCCCAAAACCCATAGAGCATACCGTCACCTACCAACGTATGCAATACTATCCTTTCGGTCTTCCTTATGAAGCCCATTACCAGCCCGAAGAACAGCCGTATAAATACGGAGGAAAGGAGTTTATAGAGCTGCACGGCTATGACAGTTACGACTTCGATGCTCGTATGTATTATCCCGCCCTCTGCCGATTTATGACGATGGATCCTCTCTGCGAGAAATATTACTCCATCTCGCCCTATGCCTATTGTAATAACAATCCGGTGAATTATGTAGACCCGGACGGGAGGGATATTTGGGAAATAGATTACGATGGCAGAATTATAAATCGTATCGAGAACAAGACCCAAGATGCCTTTTATATGGTGGCAAAAGATAGTAACGGTGATTATCAACGGACTTTCTCGGTCGATGAAGACGGGAACAAGAAGTATAATTCCATCAATTTCGAATATGGAGTCATAACCGATTCAAAAAAAGCATGGTTTTTCAATCAGGAAACAAGTTTTTCTATTAATAATGAATCAGACGGAGCAAATTTATTCAAGTTCTTTGCTAATAATACAAAAATTGAATTTGGGTTAATAAATACACAAAACAATGGTTCCCTTGTTATGACTAACCATCAAGAACACTCCATTAAAGTAAGTAAACAAGCAAAAAGATTAAGTATGAATGGAGCGACTGTAACATCGATCGTTCACAATCATCCAAACAATTCATATCCATCGGGGTTTAGAAAAAAAGACAATCATGGTGATAAATATGCGGCAGCACTTATCTCTAATTCCAAAGGATATAGAGTTGAACACTATGTATATCAGCCACAAAAGGGGCGTTTAATAATGTATGATAAAAACAAAATTATAGGACCTATCCCATGGGAATATATTTTCTCTTCTAATAAATGATATATAAGACACTTAATCCCCTCAAAAAAATAAGAATTACCTTTTTATTTAATCTATTTTTGAAAGTATGAGAAAGATAATTAGTTTCATATTCATTACTTGGTTTATTTCCTGTTCAGGAAATAGAGATATCGTACTGACAGATTTTACAAAAGAATTAATCTCCATATATCTTAATGACTCCGAACATATCCAAGCCCAAAAAAGGAAGGACGAAATAATACTAATTTCTACAACAGATTCACTATATTACACCTTATTGATATTTAGCAACAATAGTAAGTCTTATAAATATGAGACTTTCGATTTCGTAGGACGAACAATATATATGGGACACTCTATCAAAGCTTTTGGAGACAAGATTCCTATCTTTTATTCAGGGAATAATTTTGTTAAACAAAAAAGGCAAGATATCCCAAATATGAAGGAATATGATCCATCTGTCTGGCAAGTTAGTTTTTATAAAGACAGCTCTTTTTGTAAAATGAGAACATACAAAACTACTCCAAGCGAAAACATTGCAGATATAGAAAACTTAGCAAAAAAGTATTTTAAAATATCACGACCGTCAACAAACGAAATATATCAATTATACGAAGTTGAGACCGAGCCCCAATTTATTTTAGGTAACGATTCTTTAAGGCAAATTATAACATCGAATTTTAAACGAGTAAAGAGGGCTCCTATGCAAGGGAAAATACCAGTAGTAGTTGATGTCTTAATCGATAAACATGGTATTGCAAAACTAATCGGTATCAGAAAAAGTTCGGGAGACACAGTAATCGATGAGGAAGCATTAAAAGTAGCCAAGATAATATGCCAATATAAATTTATCCCGGCAACTCATCGAGGAGAAACTGTCGAGACAATCTTTCCCATTATGTTTCTCGATAATGACGTTAAAGCTAAATAACTCATACTAACAATAAAGTATAATTACGTTTTGAAAAATAAAAAGATTGCTTCCATTTGACTTGTCAAATATAGTATAGATTATATTCCTGAAAGTTCAAACGATATGAATTTCACATTCGGACGATTGTCTTATTTTGTAATAAAGGACTCCAACGGAAATATGACGGCTGACCTCGACCGGGATATTGTCGCCATACGATACAATTTGCTGAATCTGCCCGACACCGTGCAGTTCCGCAACGGGTCGGCTATCGTGAATTATTACACTGCCGACGGCAAGAGAACCGGCAGTAAATACCTCACACCACTGACAACAGTCGTTATCCCCGCGGGTCAGACCTTCGGCAGTACATCGGGGACTGCGGCCATGAGCAGTCATGTTACGACACGTCGGGGTTCTTTGGAATATGCGGGAGCCGATTTCGAGAGCGATACCCTGATACGAATTCATAACGGCGACGGCTATTTGGATTGTTCGGAACAAGATTTCCGGTACTTCGTGCGGGATTATCAAGGGAATATCCGCACCGTCTACGGCAGTGCGGTAGCAAAACTAATACCAGTGGAACCTCCTTTTTCCTTGACGATCCGGGGGGCGATAGGCGGAGATAAACCACCTATTCGCCCAAAACCCATAGAGCATACCGTCACCTACCAACGTATGCAATACTATCCTTTCGGTCTTCCTTATGAAGCCCATTACCAGCCCGAAGAACAGCCGTATAAATACGGAGGAAAGGAGTTTATAGAGCTGCACGGCTATGACAGTTACGACTTCGATGCTCGTATGTATTATCCGGCTCTCTGCCGATTCACCACTATGGATCCTCTTTGTGAAAAATATTACTCCATCTCACCTTATGCTTACTGTAATAACAATCCGGTAAAATATGTAGACCCGGACGGGGAATCGTGGCGATTGACTTATGACAGAATAGAAGGAGAGGTGATTTTTACAGGATATGAGTGGGTAGATGAAGATAAATCTTATGATGTAGACGGTAATTTATTGCAGGGTTTGTATGCGCAGGCCATATTTTTTTCAGATAACAAAACTTTTGACAAGGATAACGGCTATAATATAGGATCTTCTACTGCCACGGTTTATTTGGCAGACGGAACGACCGAGACATATGCGGCCTGTACGAATCCTTCGGGAAGCGACTATGCTACGGTTCCCGAAGGTACTTATCATGCGAAAGTAGGCAAGCATAAGGGGGCTTATACGGCTTTGCGAATGGAGGATACCGACGGTAGCGGGAGAATAGAATTAGGATACGAAAATCCGGCATATACCGATGGCCGGACATACGCAGTGGGTATTAATATACACAAGCCTGGAATAAATAATCTTACAGGAATGATTACTAAAAAAAGACCTATATCGGCAGGATGCCTGTTGGTCGACATAAATAGCTGGGACCGTTTTATAGGGCATTTTGAAGCAGAAGACCAAAAGAACAATACGGTAAGCGTCACGGTTTCGAGATCTCTATCGGAACCCGTGAACGTAAACCGGTTGCCGGCTTTTAATTTTATTCTGAATGGAACGAGAGAATCATTTTTTAGTCGTATTAAAAATAGGAAATTATGAAAAAGAGCGTGCTATTGCTGTTTTTTGCCGGTTGTGTGGCGACAGGCATTTTTGGAATCGGCCGTAAGATTCCGATGAATCGGGTGAATGATTTGGGGCAGAGGGAAGGCTATTGGA
>OGHE01001574.1_pt1 | contig 14276 bp, 11 predicted proteins | sample 1571431 | NCBI WGS metagenome assembly OGHE01 (sample SAMEA2581966, study PRJEB24529) | metagenome | biome: Human gut stool | place: China | collected 2011 | reverse complement strand
AGATCATCGATCTGGCCGTGGAGGATGGCCGCAAGGTGGCCTTCAGCGGCCGCAGTATGGTCAACAACACTGCCATGGCGCAGGAGCTGGGCTATATGCACATCCCGGAGGGCACCCTGATCAGCGTAGACGAGCTGAACCAGTACCCGCCGGAGCAGGTGGTGCTGGTGACCACCGGCAGTCAGGGTGAGCCGCTCAGCGCGCTGAGCCGCATGGCCTCCTGCAGCCACCGTCAGGTGCGGGTAGGCCCCGGCGACTTCATCATTATCTCCGCCAACCCCATCCCCGGCAACGAAAAGAGCGTGACCAAGATCGTCAACGGTCTGCTGCTGCTGGGCGCAGAGGTCATCTACGAGAGCATGTATGACGTGCACGTTTCCGGCCACGCCTGTCAGGAGGAGCAGAAGCTGATGCTCACCCTGACCAAGCCCAAGTACTTCCTGCCCGTGCACGGCGAGTATAAGCAGCTGAAAAAGCACGCCCTTACCGCCGCAAGTCTGGGCATTCCCACCAGCAACATCCTCATTGCCGAAAACGGCTCCAACGTTATCCTCTCGCAGGACGAGATGAAGCTGGGCGAGCCGGTGACCGCCGGTGCCGTTATGGTGGACGGCCTTGGCGTGGGCGATGTGGGCAATGTGGTGCTGCGGGATCGCAAGCACCTTTCCGAGGACGGCCTTGTTATCATTGTGGCTACCGTGGACAGCAAGACCGGCAAGGTGCTGGCCGGGCCGGATCTGGTAAGCCGCGGCTTTGTGTATGTGCGCGAGAACGAGAGCCTGATGGACGGTGCCCAGAGCATTGTGGAAAATGCACTGGAGCGCTGTGTGGACGAGCACGTCCGGGACTGGAACAGCGTAAAGACCCGTGTGCGTGAGGCGCTGAGCAGCTATATCTACCGGCGCACCAAGCGCAGCCCGATGATCCTGCCGATCCTGATGGAGGTCTGATCCGGGCGCACCGCAAAGCGGTGCAGCGTCTGAGGAGGCAGAAAAACCAATGAAACGTAAACTAAGATGGACACTGGAAATGCTCACGGCCAGTCTGGCGGTGCTGTGCGGCCTTTTGCTGCTGGCGCTGCTGGTGCAGCGCCCCGGGATATGGCCGTTTCTGGCCGCTCTGGTGGTGCTGTGGGGCATAGGGGCAACCCTGTTCCGCTGCAAGCTGCGCCGCTGGGTGGTGCGCTGGACAAGCGGCACCACGTTTGAAAAATCCAAGGTGCAGTTCAGTCTGGAACCTCTTTCCCAGCCGGCGGCGCTGCTCTCCGGCGAAACGGTGCTGTGGTACAACAGCCAGTTCCGTACCCGCCTGCTGGGCGGGCAGGATGTGCTGGCCAGCCGGGTGCAGAAGCTGCTGCCCGGGCTGGACCTGCAGCTGTGCCGCAAGCGCGAGGGACAGCTGCTGACCCTTGCCGATGGCTACTGGAGCGTGCACAGCTCCACCGTGCCCGGCAACGCCGAAAGCATGACCCTGCTGGTGCTGAACGAGGAGACCGAGCTGCGCCGCATCGAGGCCGAGTACAAGGCCAGCCGCCCGGGATATCTTGCCTTTCAGATGGATGGCTACGACGATGTGTTCGGGGATCTGATGGACAGCGAGCGCGCCCGCCTGCTGGAGGGAGTCAACCGCATTCTGGAAGATATGATCGGCCGAGGCAGCGGTTTTCTGCGCCGGGTAGGCAGCGGCGGCCGCTACATTGCGGTGGTGGAGGAGCGCCAGCTGGAGCAGTTCGCCAACCGCGGCTACGATGTGCTGGATAAGATCCGGGCACTGGATCCCAGTGTGAGCCTTTCGCTGTCCATCGGCATCGGCCGTGGGGCACGCACCCTGCGGGAGGCGCAGGATATGGCAGAGCACGCGCTTAGCATGGCGCAGGGACGCGGCGGCGATCAGGCCGCTGAGATGACGCTGGACGGCTTTACCTTCTACGGCGGCGTGAGCCACGGCGTGGAAAAGCGCAGCAAGGTGCGCAGCCGCATCGTGGCCGACCAGCTGGTCAAGCTGATCAAGGAGGCCGACCATGTGGTCATCATGGGCCACCGAATGAGCGATCTGGACGCCATCGGCGCAGCCGAGGGCGTGCTGCGCATCTGTAAGATCTGCGATGTGCCGGCAGTCATCGCCGTCCGGCGGGACGCCACGCTGGCCGGCAGCCTGATCGATGCGCTGTGCAAGGCAGGGCAGAAGGATGACTTCATCGACCCCAAGGACGCACTGCCCATCATCTCCAAGCGCACCCTGTGCATCGTGGTGGATACATATCAGGTGGGCCTTGTGGAAAGCAAGGACATTCTGGAAAAATGCGGCAAGGTGGCCGTCATCGACCACCACCGCAAGGGCGTAGGCTACATCGAAAACCCGGCGCTGGTCTGCCACGAGCCTTATTCCTCTTCGGCCAGCGAGCTGGTCACCGAGCTTTTGCAGTATGTGGGCGAGCGGGACGACAAGCCCAACCGTATCGAGGCCGAGGGCCTGCTCTCCGGCATTCTGCTGGATACGCAGGACTTTACCCTGCACACCGGTGTGCGTACCTTTGAAGCCGCCGCTGCCCTGCGCCGCTACGGCGCAGAGACTGAGCGGGTGCGTCGGCTGTTCGATGTGACCATGGTGGAGTACAACGCCAAGGCAGATCTGGTGGAAAAGGCGCAGATGTACAAAAACTGTGCCATTTCCATTGGCGGCGAGGTGGCCCCGGAGGCTCGGGTGGCCATTGCACAGGCTGCCAACGACCTGCTGCGCATTCAGGGCGTGGATGCCAGCTTTGTGGCAGTACAGGTGGGCAACGGGGTAAACATCTCTGCCCGCAGCATGGGTGCCGTGAATGTGCAGGTGATTATGGAGGCTTTGGGCGGCGGCGGCCATCAGACCATGGCAGCAGCCCAGCTGAAGCATATCACCCCGCAGGCTGCACGCAGCCGCATTCAGGACGCCATCGACCAATATTATCTCTCCCAGAAGAAGAGCACGCCGGAAGAATGACCGGCAAAAGGGGAACGAAAGCATGAAACAGTACGATTATCTCATTGTTGGCGCCGGTCTGTTCGGTGCCGTGTTTGCCCACGAGGCCAAAAAGGCGGGCAAAAAGTGTCTTGTCATTGATAAGCGTGACCATATCGCCGGCAATATCTACACCGAAGCTGTGGAGGGCATCAACGTGCACCGCTACGGTGCGCATATCTTCCACACCAACAACAAGGCTGTGTGGCAGTATGTGAACCGGTTTGCAGAGTTCAATCGCTATACCAACAGCCCGGTGGCGAACTACCATGGGCAGATCTACAATCTGCCCTTCAACATGAACACCTTCAACAAGATGTGGGGCGTGGTGACCCCTGCCGAGGCCAAGGCCAAGATCGAGGAGCAGAAGGCCGCTGCAGGTATCACCGACCCGCAGAATCTGGAAGAGCAGGCCATCAGCCTTGTGGGTACCGATATCTACGAAAAGCTCATCAAGGGCTACACCGGCAAGCAGTGGGGCCGCCCCTGCACCGAGCTGCCCGCCTTTATCATCAAGCGCCTGCCGGTGCGCTTTACCTACGATGATAACTACTTCAACGCGTTGTATCAGGGCATCCCGGGCGGCGGCTATACCGCTATGGTGGAAAAGATGCTGGACGGTACCGAGGTGTGCCTGAACGTGGATTATCTGGCCGAGAAGGCTGCACTGGACGCACTGGCCGAAAAGGTGGTCTACACCGGCCCGGTGGATGCCTACTTCGGCTACCGTCTGGGCGCGCTGCAGTACCGCAGCGTCCGCTTTGAGACCGAGGTGCTGGATACGGACAACTATCAGGGCAACGCGGTGGTCAACTACACCGATGCCGAGACCCCCTATACCCGCATCATCGAGCACAAGCACTTCGAGTTCGGCACCCAGCCCAAGACGGTCATCAGCCGGGAGTACAGCGCCGAGTGGAAAAAGGGCGACGAGCCCTACTATCCCGTCAACGATGAGAAGAACGGCGCGCTGTATGCGCAGTACAAGGCACTGGCCGATGCCGAGCCGGGCGTTGTCTTCGGCGGTCGTCTGGGCGAGTACAAGTACTACGATATGGATAAGGTCATCGAGGTAGCGCTGGACGTTGCCGCAAAGGAACTGGCGTAAATGCCCCGCTTCCTCTTGCCCAAAAACGACAAATGCGCTATACTATTACTATAAGACTGCACCGGTTTTCCGGTGAGAAGTGAGGGATACTATCATGAAAGTGATTCTGAAGCAGGATATCAAGGGCATTGGCAAGAAGGACGAGATCCACGAGGTCTCCGACGGCTACGCCCGCAACTACCTGTTCCCGCGCAAGTTGGCCGCTGTGGCAGATGCCAGCGCTGTGAACGTTGCCCGCGGCAAGGAAGCTGCGGCTGATTTCCACGAGGCAGAGAATGTGGCAGCTGCCAAGGCTCTGGCTGCTAAGATCGAAGGCAAGACCGTGACCATCAAGGCCAAAGGCGGTGCATCCGGCCGTCTGCACGGCAAGGTGACCGGCAAGGAAGTTGCCGAGGCACTGTCTGTGCTGGCAGGTGCTCCCATCGATAAAAAGAAGATCGAGCTAGAGACCAAGGACATCAAGGATGCCGGCGTGTTCAACGGCAAGGTCCGTCTGTACGTTGGTGTCGTGGCTTCCTTCAAGGTCCAGGTGGAAGTGGAACAGGCCTGATCTGTGTGCCGTTTGCGCCCCCTCACAGCAGGGGGCGCTTTTTGGCTTTACAGGAAGCTTTGGATTTTGGATAAGGACAAACTACTATGCCGAATGAACGACGTTATTCCAATGAACTGAATCTGGAGAGCGTGGGCATCAATCTGCCCTACAATATGCAGGCGGAGCAGAGCGTGCTGGGCGCGGTGCTGCTCAAACCCGACACCCTGACCGATCTTGTGGAGATCATCAAGCCGGAAATGTTCTACACCCGGCAGAACGCCCAGATCTGGACCGAGATGCTGCGCCTGTTCACCAACGACCAGACCATTGATTTTGTCACCCTGCTGGATGCAGTGGTGTCCGATGGTGTGTTTCCCAGCGCAGACGAGGCCAAGATCTACCTGACCGGTCTGGCGGAAACGGTGCCCAGCATCTCCAACGTAAAGGCCTACGCCCAGATCGTGCAGGAAAAATATCTGGTGCGCCAGCTGATGGGGGTAGCCAAGGACATTTTGCAGGATGCCGGGGACGAGCCGGATGCCGACCTTCTGCTGGAAAATGCCGAGCAGCGCATCTACGAGATTCGCTCCGGCCGCGATTCCAGCGCCCTGACGCCGCTTTCGTCCAGCATGGTGGAAACGCTGACCAACCTTCAGAAGATCAGCGGCCCGGATGCGGATAAGTACAAGGGCATCCCCACCGGCTTCCGCCTGCTGGATACCGTGCTTACCGGCCTTGGCCGCGGCGATCTGGTCATTCTGGCAGCCCGTCCCGGTATGGGCAAAACCAGCTTTGCGCTGAACATCGCCACCCGCGTGGCCATGCAGCAAAAGGTTCCGGTGGCCATCTTCAGCTTGGAAATGACCAAGGAACAGCTGACCAACCGTATCCTCTCGTCGGAGGCCGGCATCGACAGTCAGGCCTTCCGCACCGGCGCGCTGCGCGCCGAGGATTGGGAGTATCTGGCACTGGCTACGGAAAAACTGCACGATGCACCGATCTATATGGACGATACCTCCGGTATCACCATCACCGAGATGAAGGCCAAGATCCGCCGGGTGAATCAGGACCCTGCCCGCCCCAACGTGGGTCTGATCGTCATTGACTATTTGCAGCTGATGACCACCGGCCAGCGCAGCGAGAACCGCGTGCAGGAAATCAGCTCCATTACCCGAAACCTGAAGATCATGGCCAAGGAGCTGAACGTGCCTATCATCGCACTGAGCCAGCTGTCCCGTGCGGTGGAAAAGCAGGGCAACAACTCCAGCCACCGCCCGCAGCTTTCGGACCTGCGCGACTCCGGTTCTATCGAGCAGGACGCAGACTGCGTGCTGTTTTTGTACCGCGATTCCTACTACGCCAGCCAGAACCCGGACGGTGCCGAGGTGGATGCTGATACCGCCGAGTGCATCGTGGCAAAGAACCGCCACGGCGAGACCAGCACTGTGCCGCTGGGCTGGGATGGTGCCCACACCCGCTTTATGGATGTGGACTTCAAGCGCTGATGGATACAGAGATTCTTGCCCGGGTGGCGGATTTCTGCACCCGGGAGGGGCTTTTGCAGCCCGGCACACCGTTGCAGCTGGCTGCGGCGGTTTCCGGCGGGGCGGACAGCATGGCGCTGCTGCTCTTGCTGCGGCAGCTGCAGCCAAGGTTCGGCTATACGCTCTCGGCCTGCCATGTGAACCACGGCCTGCGCGGGCAGAGCGCCGATCGGGACGAAGCCTTTGTGCGGGCAGAATGCGCCCGCTTAGGCGTGCCGCTGCGGGTGTTCCATGCCGCAGAGATTGCTTCGCCCCCGGCGCACGCCGGGGAGGATTGGGCGCGCCGTTTGCGCTACACCGCCTTTGCGAGGCTGCAGGAGCAGGGGATAGATGCCATCGCTACGGCCCATACTGCAAATGATCAGGCCGAAACACTGCTGCTGCATCTGGCGCGCGGCACCGGGCTGCACGGGGCGGGCGGCATCCGGCCAAGGCGCGGTGGCTATCTGCGGCCGCTGCTCTGCCTGAGCCGCGCCGAGACCGAGGCCGTCTGCCGGGCAGCGGGGCAGCAGTGGGTCACCGATGAAACTAACGATACCGATGCCTACGCCCGCAACCGGCTGCGCCACAGCGCCCTGCCTGCGCTGGAAAGCACCAACGCCGCGGCAGTGCTGCATCTGGCACGGTTTTGTGAAAAGGCCGCCCGGGCGGATGCCTACCTTGCCGCCGAGGCTGCAAAGCTTCTGGCGGCGGCACGCCTGCCCGGCGCAGCACCGACGTGGGGGCTTTCGCCTTTGCAGGCAGCAGACCCGCTGCTGCTGGAAACTGCGCTGCACAGCCTTGTGGCCCCGGTGCGGGATGCAGAAGAAAAATATGTGCGGCTGCTGTGTGCTGTAGTGCGGCAGGGCAACGGCGCAGTACAGCTGACCGGACAGGTGCGCTTTTGCGCCGGGAACGGCTGCCTGCGGCAGGAAATGCTGCCGGATGCGCCGCCGCCGGAGCACCTGCCGCCGCAAGTACCCTTTTTGCCCGAAAAACAGCCGGAATTCCGGCTGCGCGGGGGCTGGAAGGGGAAAGCAGAGCTGTTAATGGCCGATTTTGAAGAAAAAATACAAGTCGTTCATAAAAAAGACTTAAAAAATCGGGCGGATTATGCTAGAATAACTACGTTGTACACTGGCCTTGTTCTGCGCAGCCGCCAGCCGGGAGACCGCTTCCGGCCTGCGGGGCGGGGTTTAAGCAAGCCGCTGCGAAAGTGGATGAACGAGGCCGGTGTCCCGAACGAGCTACGGGATACGCTGCCGCTGCTTGCCAGCGGGAGCGAAATTTTATGGGTGTGTGGGGAAGGCTTTGCCGATGGCCTTGCACCGGACGCAGAATGCAGATGGATCCTGCAATTGGATGCAGAGATCGAAACACAGGAGGAAAAAACAAATGAGTATGCACGATGATGTCAAGACTGTTCTGGTCAGCGAAGAGCAGCTGAAGGCCAAGGTGGCAGAGCTGGGCGCACAGATCAGCCGGGATTATGCCGGTAAAAATCTGGTGCTGGTGTCCATCCTCAAGGGCTCGGTGGTCTTTATGGCCGACCTGATGCGGGCTGTGAGCATCCCCTGCAATATCGACTTTATGGTTGTTTCCAGCTACGGCGGCAGCAACACCACCACCAGCGGTCTGGTCAAGATCATCAAGGATCTGGACGGCGACCTGTCCGGCAAGGATGTGCTGATCGTGGAGGACATTCTGGACACCGGTGTCACCCTGTCCAACCTTGTGCCCATGCTCAAGATGCGCAACCCGAACTCCGTTAAGATCTGCACCATCCTTGATAAGCCCAGCCGCCGCAAGGCCGACATCCAGCCGGATTACGAGGGCTTTCAGGTGCCGGACGAGTTCGTGGTGGGCTATGGCCTCGACTACGACGAAAAATACCGCAACCTGCCCTATATTGGCGTGCTGAAGCCCGAGATCTACACGAAGTAACGTGTCAATTATAAAAATCCAGAACTGGAGTTGATTTTTTTGCAACCGAAGAAACCCCGTTTCAATCCGCTGGTGATCGCCATTGTGCTGGCAGCCGTGCTGATGGTGTGGTCGGTGCTGGGTGGCACCGGCGGCAGCGCCGGTGGCTCCTCTATGGCATATTCCACGGTGGTACACTATTTTGAAAGCAATCAGGTCACCAAATTCTCGCTGGATCTGAACACCGGCGTGATCACCATGACCCTGAAGGAGGGCGCACAGGAGCTGCCCAACGCTGCCGAGCAAAGCACTGCCCAGTCCACGGGCGGGCTGCTTTCCGGTTTGCTGTCCTCCTCTTCCTCTGCCCCCACCGGGGTAAAGAAGAACGAGGACGGCACCGAGACGGTCAGCTATAAGCTGCCCTATGCCCGGATGTTCGTGGATCATGTGTCGGACTACATCGCCCAGTACGATGCAGCCAACCCCGACGCTCCCATGGTGTACGACTATGTACCCGCCAAGGAGAGCATCCCCTGGATGGAGATCCTGTTCTATCTGGCCATGCTGGGCTGCACCGGCTTTTTGCTGTTCTCCATGATGCGCGGCGGCGCCGGTGGCGGCGGCATCATGAATGTGGGCAAGGCCAAGGTAAAGGACGAGCACGAGAACAAAAAAACGGCCACCTTTGCCGATGTGGCCGGTGAGGACGAGGAAAAAGAGGAGCTCAAGGAAGTTGTGGAGTTCCTCAAGAGCCCCGATAAGTTCAATACGCTGGGTGCCCGCATCCCGCACGGTGTGCTGCTGGTGGGCCCTCCGGGTACCGGTAAGACCCTGCTGGCCCGCGCCTGCGCAGGCGAGGCTGGGGTGCCCTTCTACTCCATCTCCGGCTCTGACTTTGTGGAGATGTACGTCGGCGTGGGTGCCTCCCGCGTGCGTGATCTGTTCGATAAGGCCAAAAAGACCATGCCCTGCATCATTTTCATAGACGAGATCGATGCTGTGGGCCGTCAGCGCGGCGCAGGTCTGGGCGGCGGTCATGATGAGCGCGAGCAGACATTGAACCAGCTGCTGGTGGAGATGGACGGCTTTGAAGCCAACGATGGCATCATCGTTATGGCCGCCACCAACCGTGCCGACATTCTGGATAAGGCGCTGCTGCGTCCCGGCCGCTTTGACCGTCAGGTCTATGTGGGTCTGCCGGACGTCAAGGGCCGCGAGGAGATCCTGAAGGTGCATACCCGCAACAAGCCCCTTGCACCGGATGTCTCCCTGAAGGTCATCGCTCAGCGCACCGCCGGTTTTGCGGGTGCAGACCTTGAGAACCTTGTCAACGAGGCCGCGCTGCTGGCTGCCCGCCGCAACCGCAAGGCTATTACCATGGAGGATATCGAGGAAGCTTCCATGAAGGTGATGGCAGGCCCTGAGAAGAAGAGCCGCGTGGTCACCCCGGAGGAGAAAAAGCTTACCGCCTACCACGAGGCCGGTCACGCCGTGGCAGGTTTCTACTGCAAGCACCACCCCCGTGTGCACGAGATCACCATCATCCCGCGCGGTCAGGCCGGCGGCTATACCATGTACCTGCCTGAAAAGGACCGCAGCTATGTGACCAAGGGCGAGATGTTTGAGGACATCGTGTCCAGTCTGGGCGGCCGCGTGGCCGAGCAGCTGATTTTGGAGGATATTTCCACCGGTGCCTCCAACGACCTGCAGCAGGCCACCAACATCGCCCACCAGATGATCACCCGCTACGGCTTCTCCGAGCGTCTGGGTCCTGTGGTCTACGGCACCTCGCAGGAGGAGACCTTCCTTGGCCGCGACTTTGGTCAGGGCAAGGGCTACAGCGAGACCACCGCTGCCGAGATCGACAGCGAGACCCGTGATATCATCGACGAGGCCTACGAGACCTGCCGCCGCTCCCTGACGGAGCACATGGACCAGCTCCATGCACTGGCCAAGGCGCTGATGGAGCGCGAAAAGCTCAACGAGGAGCAGTTCAACATCATTATGGCCGGCGGCACCCTGCCTCCCTGCGAGGAAGCAAAGCCTGAGCAGGCACAGCCCGACCAGACTGTGCAGCCTGCAGAGCCTGCGGAGAACGCTGAACGTGCCGAGCCCGCCGAGCAGGCCGAGCCTGCCCGGCCGGATGCCCCGGAGCAGCAGGACTAAGCGTTTTTTAGGAAAGGAGCGAGCATCGTGGAGGAAAATTTTAACCCGGTCGCACAGACCCGCGCAAACTACTATACGCCCGGCAGCCCGGTGCAGTTCGTCTGCGTAGAGCTGCTCAAGGGGGATGTCAGCGGCGAGCACGCTGTCTGCCTGACCTTCAAGAATATTTCCCGCGTGACCCTGACCGCACTGGAGATCCACTTCAAGTGCAAGGGCGTGGATGGTGTGATCCTGTGCGAGGATAAGTTCGAGTACCGGGATCTGCAGGTAAAGCCCGGCGAACTGTTCGGGCAGGACGATGCCGTGTTCATCACGGCAAAGGCCATTACCAGCGTGGATGTTTCGCTGTGCAGCGTGTACAACGGCAAGCGCGTGGTGCATCTGGACGGCATCAAGCGCGTGCGTCTGCCTGCACCCCGCCATCTGGCCCCGGAGCTGCAAAAGGCGCTGGAGGCCCGCATGAACCGCACCGGGCTCAAGTATCAGCCGCAGGTGTTTGAAAATGGCTGGTATTGCGCCTGCGGCGCCTTCCACCCCACCGAGGAGGACACCGTGTACTGCTCGGAGTGCGGCTGCGACCGCATTCTGCTGCAGAACGCGTTGAACACCCTGCTGCAGCCCGCCGCTCCGGCGGACGAGATGGAAATGCCTCTCGACGCCCCGGCAGCACCCGCAGCACCTGTGGAGGAGCCTACCCGCATTGTGGGCGCAGCCCCTGCTGCGCCGGCAGCGTCCGTGGAGGAGCCCACCCGGGTCGTGGGTGCCCCGGCTTACCAGCCGAAGGCTGCCCCCATCCAGCCCGTTTCGGAGCCTACCCGCGTGCTGGATGCCACCGCGCGCGCACCGTTTACCGACAGTGCTGTGGCCGACGAGGGCACCCGCGTGATGCCCGCCGTCCGCCGTCCGGCTCCGGTGCGTCAACCTGAGCCCATGGAGGATGACGAGGACAGCCGGGACAGCGTGGCAGAAGCGCTGATCCGCTGGGTGCCGCCCATTACGGCCATCCTGTGTGCAGCCATTGCGCTGTGCGGCTTTGTGTACTACCAGTTCGTCCTGTAAAATAAACAAACCCGGCGGAGGGGGCAGTGTGCCTTCTCCGCCTTTTGCGTGCATTGCACAGAGAGGAAATACCATGCCTGAACAAGCCTTACAGGTGGCCTTTGAGATCAAGACCGCCTGCGATGAGATCAGCCGCCGCCTGCTGCGCTGGCACTGGGAGCGCAAGCCCGGGGCGCACAGTCTGGATGCGCTGCTGGAGCATATCGCCGCCCGCAAGCAGGAAAGCCCGGACTACTACGACCGTATGCCGGACCTTACCGGCAAAACCAGCTGGCAGCAGCTGGATACCACCCTTTGCATGCGGGTGCTGCTGGACCCGGAGACCGATGCCGCCCGCCCGCTGGACCTGCTGGGCAACACGGCACACCCCTCCGCCGCCCGCCATGCCTGCAACGCCATCCGCACTGCCCGCAACGAGGCTGCCCACGCAGCCGTGGCGGCGGACGGCGCACAGGCAGCGCTGCTGTTTAACGAAGCCATCGAGGCGCTGGAGGAGGGCTACGTCGGCACCGCCTTTAAGGAGAACGAGCTGGCGCAGTATTACCGCGAGGCGGAGGATTACCTGAGCCGCTGCAGTGAGGATAAACCCCTCAAAGCCCGCCAGAGCAGCCCGGAGAAGCCCCGGCAGGGAAAGGCTTCCGCCTCCGGCAAGCCCCGCAATAACCAGCCCGCCCGCAGCACCAAAAGCACAGCGGGGCGGCAGAGCACAGCCGCCCGCAGCCGCAGCAACGGTACAAGGCAGAGCCGCGGCAACACTACCTCCAGCCGCAAAAAGCAGCAGCCCGGCGGCGAGGGCAAAGCGGCGCTGTACATCATTCTGGCAGCGCTGGTACTGGGGCTGATCGTGCGTGCCATCAGCATGGGTTTGCTGTAAAACAAACGACTTTCGCGAATCTGGTGGTAAATTAAAAGCAGAAAGCGCCTGCATTGTACAAAACCACCAAAAGAACGGCGGATACCCGGGCGCAAAAACGGTCATTGCACCTCTTGCGGGAAATGTGAAACCGATTTATAATAAGTGTGAAAACGTTTACACATTGCTACGGAGAGGGAACGGAGAAAAAGCCCCATGACCATCAGTGATATTGCAAAGCTGGCAGGCGTTTCCAGTGCTGCGGTCAGCCGCTATCTGAACGGCGGCCCCCTCAGCGTGCAAAAGCGCGCCGTGATACAGGCTGTAGTGGAGCAGACCGGCTACAGCCCGGACACTGCCGCCCAGACCCTGCGCACCGGCAAGGTGCGTCAGGTAGGGGTCATCGTGCCCAGCATCAACTCCCAGTCGGTAGGGCAGATCACCAGCGGCATTGCGGCCGAGCTGGGCGCAAGCCACTATCTGATGCTGCTGGCCGACACCGAGCTGGACGAGCAGATGGAGCTGGAATACCTTGCAGCGCTGCAGCGCAACCATGTGGCCGGCATCATTCTGCTGGGCAGCGATTCCAGCCCGCAGCTGTGCAAGGCGCTGAAGGACTGCCGCGTTCCTGTGGTAGTAACGGGGCAACGCTTTGCAGACCTGCCGTGCGTATTCAACGACGACCGCGCTGCTGCCCGCGACCTGACCCGCAAAATGCTGGAGCATGGCCGCAAAAATATCGTGTACATCGGCGGAAATGAGCAGGATGCCGCCACCGGTGCCGCCCGCCGTCAGGGCGTGCAGGACGCGCTGCGGGAGGCCGGGCTGAACGCAGACGGCCTGCCCCGCGCCTATTGCGCCGCCTTCTCCATGGAAGAGGGACACCGCTGCATGGAGGAGCTGCTGACCCGCTGCCCGCAGCTGGACGGCGTGGTCTGCGTGACCGACACTGTGGCCTTTGGCGCTTTGCAGGTGCTGCGCGCTGCCGGGCGCAAGGTCGGGCAGGACGTAGGCCTTGCAGGCATTGGAGATAACTGGGCGGGCAAGGTGGTGCAGCCCGGCCTGACCACCATTCGGTTCTACCAAAAACAGGTAGGGCAGGAGGCCGCCCGGATGCTGCTGCAAAGCTTGGAGCAAACCGGCCCGGACGCTGCACCGGTACGCCAGACCACGCTGGGCTACACGCTGGTGGAGCGCGGCTCGCTGTAAAAAGAGGAACATATGAAACAAAAACTGATCTTTTTAGATATTGATGGAACACTGCTGCCCCCGGGCGAGATGCTGATCCCCCAAAGCACGGTGGAAGCGCTGCGCAAGGCGCGTGCCAACGGCCACAAGCTGTTTCTGTGCACCGGGCGCAACCTGCGCATGACCCAGCCGCTGCTGGACTTCGGCTTTGATGGCGCGGTATGCAGCGCCGGCGGCTATGTGTTTTGCGGGGACAAGGTGCTGGTAGACCTGCCTATGGAGCCGCAGCTGGCAAAGGATGTGCGCAGCGCTATGGAGCGCCACGGTGTGGAGTGCACGCTGGAAGCGCGGGATGCCACCTACGGCAGCCTGAAGATGATAGAGCGCTGGAGCTTTACCCACCGGGATGCAGGCCCTTTGAACAGCGAGGCCGCCCGCTGGCGCAAGGCCATGGCGGACGGCATGACCATCAGCCCGCTGGCCGACTACAAGGGCGAGCCGCTGTATAAGATCGTGTATATCGCGGAGCACAGCGCGGACCTTGACGAGGCCAAGCGGCTGTACGAGGACCGCTTTGTGTTCTGCGAGAGCAAGCTGGACGGTCTGGATGGCGGCTATGTGAACGGCGAGCTCATCAACCGCAAATTTGATAAGGGGCGCGGCATCAAGGCCGTCTGCGATCATCTCGGCGTGCCGTTGCAGGACAGCATCGGCTTTGGCGACAGCGACAATGATCTGCAGATGACCGATGTGGTCGGCATCAGCGTTTGCATGGCCAACGGCTCTGCAAGCCTGAAACAGCGCTGTGACCGCATTGCCCCCTCGGTGTACGAGGACGGTATTGCTAAGGAGTTTGCCGTTTTGGGGCTGATTTAAAATCTCTTTTTGTAAAAAATAGGGTAGCGGAACGTCCGCAGACGTTCCGCT